>OGEP01001171.1_pt1 | contig 30223 bp, 27 predicted proteins | sample 1570721 | NCBI WGS metagenome assembly OGEP01 (sample SAMEA2582131, study PRJEB24529) | metagenome | biome: Human gut stool | place: China | collected 2011 | reverse complement strand
AAAATCAAATAATAAGAATAGATATGTCTGAATATATGGAAAAACATGCAGTATCTAAATTAATAGGTTCACCTCCAGGATATGTAGGATATGACGAAGGTGGGCAACTTACAGAACAAGTTAGGAAAAAACCATATTCAGTAATATTATTTGATGAAATTGAAAAAGCACATCCAGATGTATTTAATATTTTATTACAAATATTAGACGATGGTAGACTTACTGACTCTAAAGGTAGAACAGTTGATTTTAAAAACTGTATAATAATATTAACTTCGAATGTTGGGGCTACTACAATAAGAAAACAAAACAGATTAGGTTTTGGAATGGTAGACGAAAAAACAGCACAAAAAGACGAATATGAAAAAATGAAAGAAACTATTATGGTCGAAGTGAAAAAGCAATTCAGACCAGAATTTTTAAATAGAATAGATGATATAGTAGTATTCCATTCATTAACTAAAGAAGATATTTCTAGCATAGTTATCTTAATGTGCAAAGAACTTAAAAATAGGCTAAAAGATTTAGATATTAATTTAGAAATGAAACAAGATGCAATTGATTTAATTGCAAAAGATGGTATTGATTTAGAATATGGTGCAAGACCATTGAAAAGATCTATACAAAATAATTTAGAAAATGAGTTATCTGAATTAATTTTACAACAAGTAATCAAAGCTGGAGATGATGTCGTTGCAGATGTAAAAGACGATAAGATGATATTTACAGTTCAATAAAATATAAAAATTTGATTATTGTTAATAGGGGAGCTAAAACTCCCCTATTTTAGATAAAATATTTTTAATTTAAAAAGATATAAAGTTTGATACCGAATATATTTCAAACAATGTATTATATGAGTTTAATAAAAAAATAATTTCCTTTTTAAGGATTATGTAAGAAATATTTTATATTATTACAATAAGATATATGTTATTCTAATAATATAATTAGATGTTAAGGGTGATAAAATTAATGGCAAAAATAAGAACTAAATACGTATGTCAGTCATGTGGATACGAAAATCCAAAATGGCTTGGAAAATGTCCAGAATGTATGAAGTGGAATACATTTGTGGAGGAAATAGAAGATAAAAGTTCAAAAAGTAATCATAGAGAAACTTTTGTAATAGATAAATCATCACAGAAACCTATAAACATAAACTCAATAACAATAAAACACGAAGAAAGATTCTCTAGTGGAATAAACGAGTTAAATAGAGTATTAGGTGGTGGAATAGTTAGAGGATCACTTGTACTTGTAGGTGGAGACCCCGGAATTGGTAAATCAACACTACTTTTACAAGTATCTGAAAGTGTTGCACAATCAGGAAAGAAAGTGCTATATATATCTGGAGAAGAATCAGAATCTCAGATAAAAATGAGGGCAGAAAGATTAAATGCTAAATCGGAAAATCTGTTTATAATGGCAGAAAACAACTTAAATATAATAGAACATAACTTAGAAGGATTTGACCCAGATCTTATAATATTGGACTCAATTCAGACTGTATTTACACCAGATATAGCTTCGGCACCGGGTACAGTTAGCCAGATAAAAGAGGGTACTTCTAGATTTATGAGAATTTCTAAAAAAATGGGAATATCTACATTTGTCGTTGGACATGTAACAAAAGAAGGAGCTTTAGCAGGCCCAAAGATAATGGAGCACATGGTCGATACAGTACTTTACTTTGAAGGTGAGAGATATAATACATACAGACTTATAAGAGCTGTAAAAAACAGATTTGGTTCTACAAATGAACTAGGTGTATTTGAAATGAGTGAAAAAGGGCTACAAGAGCTTGAAAACCCATCAAAAGCGCTTATCTCAGAAAAACCAGAAAACGCATCTGGATCAGTAATAGTATCGACTGTAGAGGGTACAAGACCGATGTTACTAGAGCTTCAGGCACTTGTATCGCCGACTAGCTTTGGTATACCTAGAAGAACAGCTACAGGAATAGACTTTAACAGGGTAAATCTACTACTTGCGGTGCTTGAAAAAAGAGCTGGAATGCAGATACAAAATCAAGACGTATACTTAAACATAGTAGGTGGAATAAAGATAAATGAGCCATCTATGGATTTAGGTGTTATACTATCAGTTGCATCTGGATTTAGAAACATACCGATAAGCGGAGAAGTTGCTGTTACTGGAGAAGTTGGACTTACTGGAGAAATAAGGGGTGTAAGTTACATTGAAAAAAGAATATCTGAATGCAGAAAATTAGGCTTCAAAAAAATAATAATTCCAAAGTCTAATTATGAAGCTGTAAAAGATGTAAAAGGTATAGAAATATGGCCAGTTGAAAATGTAAGACAGGCTATAAATATGGTATTGAGGGGAGAGTAGTTAGTACATGGATGTATATGTAACAGATAAAACAATGAGAAAAGAAGTACTTAAAATGATATCTCCAGGGACTCCTCTTAGACAAGGACTAGATAATGTCCTAAAGGCTAAAACAGGAGGACTTATAGTAATAGCAAATGATGAAAGTGTTATGGATTTAGTAGACGGTGGATTTGCTATACACGTTGAATATACTCCGTCATATCTTTATGAACTTGCAAAAATGGACGGTGCAATAGTGTTAAATTCTGATGTAGATGAGATATTATACGCAAACACGCAACTAATTCCAGATTATTCTATAAAAACATCAGAAACAGGTACTAGACATAGAACTGCTGAGAGGGTTGCAAAACAGACTAAAGCTATTGTAATTGCAATATCACAGAGAAGAAATGTAATATCTGTCTATAAAGGGGATCAGAAGTATGTAGTTGAAGACATATCAAAAATATTCACTAAGGCAAATCAGGCACTTCAAACTCTTGAAAAATATAAATCTGTATTAGACCAAGCAGTTGCGAGCTTAAACACGCTTGAATTCAATGGTTTTGTAACTATATACGACGTAGCGTTAGTATTACAAAAAATTGAAATGGTAATGAGGGTTACTGATATAATAGAAAGTTATTTACTAGAATTAGGAGTTGAAGGTGCACTTATAAAAATGCAGCTTGAAGAACTTATGGGTAGTACAAGAGAAGACCGGGAGCTAGTATTAAAAGACTATGGAACACAGGTAGCTTCTAGTGAATTTAAGGAAAAATTAGCAAACCTTACAGAAGATGAACTACTAGACCTTACAAATATAGCTAGACTGCTTGGCTATACAGGTGTATCGGAAAATATGGATATGCCTATAAAAACAAAAGGTTATAGAGTACTTAATAAGATTCACAGATTACCTAGAACAATAATAGAAAACTTAGTCAATTATTTTGATAATTTCCAAGATATACTAGGTGCTTCAATAGAAGAGTTAGACGAGGTAGAAGGAATAGGAGAAATAAGAGCTACTTACATAAGAAATGGGCTTGTAAAAATGAAACAGCTAGCATTATTGGATAGACATATTTAAAACCTGAGGAATAAAAATGCAATTATACAATTTATATAAAAAAATGATATAATAGACTAAGTTGGGGAAAAATGTGGCAAAATTGGTGAAATTTTGGTGAAGTTTGCTAATTTTGTTGTACATAAGTTAAAATTTAGTCTATAATAATAAAATATAATAGGGGAGGTGATACATTGATTAAGAAGATAGTAAGATTTTTAATTGGTGGATTAGGTTTAATCGTAGGTTCTTCTACTTACGTATCAGTAACACAGAATTTTAAAGTATTAACATATAACAATAAAACATACGAAGCAGTAGCAGCTGTAGTAGCAGGTTTAGTATTAGGAATCATATTTTATTTAATAGAGCCTTGGGTTATGAACAAAATTAGAAAAATAGCTAGGGCCGCAGAAAAAGAAATATCAAGATACCCTCAGGTTGATATACTACTTGGATCTGTAGGTCTTATAGTTGGTTTTGTAATAGCCTATCTTGTAAGTGGACTTATAAACTCTATACCTATAGTAGGTAAAGCAATATCAGTACTTGTATACTTAGTACTGGGATACTTAGGAGTTAGAATAGCTCTTAAGAGTAAAAATGACCTTGCCAATTTTGGTAAATTAAACAAAAGATTAGCAGCTTCTCTTGCAAAAGAAAAAGAGCAAGAAAAAGAATGTGAAAAATTAAAAGAAGAAGTCAAAGACTGTAGCTCAGCAATTCCTCCAAAAGTATTAGACACAAGTGTAATAATAGATGGAAGAATAGCAGATATATGCCAGACAGGCTTTATAGAAGGTAAACTAATAATACCAGCATTCGTACTAGAGGAGCTTAGACACATAGCCGACTCTGCTGATGACTTAAAAAGAGTAAGAGGTAGAAGAGGACTAGATATATTAAACATAATCCAGAAGGAATTAAATATAGAAGTTGAAATAAGCGAACAGGATTTCCCAGAAATAGCTGAAGTAGATAGTAAATTATTAAAACTAGCTCAGGTATTAGGTGGAAAAGTTGTTACAAATGACTTCAATTTAAACAAAGTTGCCCAGTTCCAGGGCGTTGAGGTTTTAAATATAAACGAGCTTGCAAATGCTGTTAAACCAGTTGCTATACCTGGTGAAGACATGGTAGTTCAGGTTGTAAAAGAAGGTAAAGAAGCTCAGCAGGGTATAGCATACCTTGATGACGGTACTATGATAGTTGTAGACGGTGGTAAAAAATACATGGGTCAGACTATAAAAGTACTAGTAACATCTGTTCTTCAGACACCAGCAGGTAGAATGATATTTGCAAAACCTAAGAATTAATTGTAAAATAAAAAATGATAGTGTAAAGTTGCTTAGGCTACTTTCAAAATAGAGAAAATAAAAATTAGAAAGGAATTAGTGAAATGAACAATAATGAATTAAAAGCTATTGCAAAAGAAGTAAGAATTGACATTATTAAGTCAGTTTCAGAAGCAAAATCAGGTCATCCAGGAGGATCATTATCAGCAGCAGATATACTAACAGTATTATACTTTGATGCTATGAATATAGACCCTTCTAACCCAAAATGGGAAGATAGAGATAGATTCGTTCTTTCTAAAGGTCATGGTGCACCTGCTTTATATGCAGTATTAGCTGAAAGAGGATACTTCCCTAAAGAAGAATTATTAAAACTTAGAAAATTTGGTTCTATGCTTCAGGGACATCCTGATATGAAAAAAACTCCAGGTGTTGATATGTCAACAGGTTCTTTAGGACAGGGATTATCAGCAGCAAACGGAATGGCTTTAGCAGCTAAATTAGATGGTAAAGACTACAACGTTTACGCTCTTCTTGGAGATGGAGAAGTTCAGGAAGGTATGATATGGGAAGCTGCAATGAGTGCTGCTCACTACAAATTAGATAACATAATAGCTTTCTTAGACCACAATGGTTTACAGATAGACGGTTCTAATGATGAAGTTATGAGCCTTGGAAAAATAGCTAAAAAATTCGATGCATTCGGATGGAATGTAATATCTATAGACGGACATGATTTCGATCAGATAAAAAAAGCTATAGAAATGGCTAAAGAAGAAGAAGGAAGACCTTCTATAGTTATATGTGAAACAGTAAAAGGTAAAGGAGTTTCATTTATGGAAGACCAGGCTGGATGGCATGGTAAAGCTCCAAACGCTGAAGAAACAGCTAAAGCATTAGAAGACTTAGAAGGAGGACTTAAATAATGGAAAGTATAGCAACTAGAGAGGCTTATGGAAAAACACTAGTAGAATTAGTTGAAAATAAAGATATAGTAGTTCTTGATGCAGACTTAGCAGGAGCTACAAAAACTGCAATGTTCAAAAAAGCATGCCCAGAAAGATTCTTCGATATGGGTATAGCAGAAGGTGATATGATGGGTACAGCAGCAGGTCTTGCAGTATCTGGAAAAATACCTTTCGCAAGTACTTTTGCAATATTCGCAGCAGGTAGAGGATTTGAACAGATAAGAAACTCTATATGCTACCCAAATATAAACGTTAAAATAGCTGCTACTCATGCAGGTGTTACAGTTGGGGAAGACGGAGGAAGTCACCAGGCAATAGAAGATATTTCACTAATGAGAAGTTTACCAAACATGGTAGTATTAAACCCAGCAGATGCTGTTGAAGCTAGACAGATGGTATTAGCTGCAGCTGAATACGTTGGACCAATGTACTTAAGATTTGGTAGAGCTGCTACTCCAGTTATACATGACGAATCATACAAATTCGAATTAGGAAAAGGTGAAGTAGTTAAAGAAGGTAAAGATGTATCTATAATAGCTACAGGTATAATGGTTGCTAAAGCATTAGAAGCTGCTGAAACTTTAAAAGCAGATGGAATAGATGCAGAAGTAATAAACATATCTACAATAAAACCTTTAGACAACGAACTTGTTTTAGCATCAGCTAAGAAAACAGGAAAAGTTGTTACAGCTGAAGAACACAGTATAATAGGTGGATTAGGTTCTGCAGTATGTGAATTATTAGCAGAAGAACATCCAGTTAAAGTAACTAGAATAGGTGTTAAAGACGTATTTGGACAGTCAGGATCACCAGCTGCATTACTAGAACACTACGGACTAACTGCAGCAGACATAGTTAAGGCTTGTAAATAAATAGTTTAAAATAGAAACGTAAAAAGGAAACGAATTAACGCTCCAGGCAATCAAGTTGCATTGTCGCTGTTAATTTCGTTTCCTTTTTTTCGCACATAGTTAAACTTATTTACATTAAAAGAAGAATTTTATGATAAATAATAATTTCTATAATTTTGACTTTATACTAGTTTTAAAGTATAATATAAATAGATAGAGTTGAGGTGTTTGCTGGTAGCCCTGGCCAAAATAAAACCAGAAATAAGTTGAGGTGTTTGTTGGTAGCCCTGGCTAAAAATAAAACCAAAAAAAGTTAACTAAAAGGAACATCATTTGATGTTCCTTTTTCTATATTCAAATAGTAAGGAAGGAACGCATAAATGAGTAATAATCATAATATTGTTTTAATAAGTGAAAAGTATTTTGAAAAATATAATTCTAAATTTATTGAAATGCTTGATGTTGCAAATATAAAAAAACAATCTAATAGAATGTATCTTTTTTTGAAAATAAAAATTGATGAAAATAATATATTGATACCTTTAAGGACTAACTTACCTAAATTAGGAAATGCTGTTGTAGGTTACCATGTTCCTTCTAAAAGTAAGCCTAATGCAGGCTTTGATTATAGGAAAATGCTTATAGTTGATGATGAATATATAATACCAGTTGAAAATTTGAACATACCAAATTCTCAGCAAAAAATAATATTAGAAAAATATGAAGTTATTGAAACACAAGTAAAGACGTATATAAAAAATTATAAAAAAGCTGTAGAAAAAAATCGTCAGTTTAAAGATAGAATCTTTAAGTTTTCTACATTGCATAATTTCCATAAAGAATTAAATTTAGAAAGGAAAAATGATATGAATACTGTTATGATTGTTGCCGCGGGTAGTGGTAAGAGGATGAATGCAGGGATGAATAAGCAGTTTATAAAGATAAATGATAAAGAGATTGTTGCACATACGATAGAGAGGTTTTATAATTCTCCTTTGATAGATGATATTGTTCTTTGTATCAAGGAAGAGGAAGAGGAGTTTGTTAGGGAGAATATAATAGAGAAGTATGGTTTTAAGGATATAGTTATATCTTATGGAGGTAAGGAAAGACAGGATACTATAAACAATGGGCTTGAGAAGGTTAGTCCTGATTGTGATATTTTACTTATCCACGATGGTGCAAGACCTTTTGTTACAGATGAGATTATAGAGAATGCTGTTAATGAAACTAAGAAGTTAAAGGCAACTGTTGTCGGTGTTATGGTCAAGGATACTATAAAGGTTGTCGATGGAAATGAGATAGTAGATACTCCAAATAGGGCAAATCTTTGGGCTGCTCAGACGCCACAGTCTTTTGATTTTAACTTGATAAAAGAAGCCTATGAGCTTGCATATAGAGATGGTTTCTATGGAACTGATGATGCTATGATTGCAGAACATGCAGGTCATAAGGTGTATATGATTCAGGGAAGTTACGACAATATAAAAATAACTAGTCCTGAAGACTTACCTATATCTGAGGTTATTTCCCGGGGAATAAATTCTTAAAAATAACATATAAATATTAAGATAGTACAAAAATAATAAAAAAGTAATGAATAAAAAAGCTAAGATACTAAAAGTAGGTGATTCTATGAAATACACAGGAACGACTTACAGACCTCCATTTGAAGCTAATTCTCTTTTGCTCCAAGTAACAGCAGGGTGTAGCCACAATAAGTGTACGTTCTGCACTATGTACAAAGATGTTCCTTTTGAAGTTGAAAGTATGGAACAGATTGAAGCTGATTTAAGAGAAGCGAGGGGGAGAAGAAAAAGAATAAAGAAAGTATTTTTAGAAAATGGAGATCCTTTTGTTTTAAGTGCAGATAAGCTAAAACAGATTGCTGAAAAGATAGAGGAGATTATTCCTGAAGTGGAAAATATCTCTATGTTTGCTACAATAAAGAATATCATTAATAAAACGGATGATGAGTTAAAAGAGCTTAGAAAACTTAAAATAAACAATTTAAATGTAGGGATAGAGTCTGGATTAGAAGAAGCGGTCGAGTTTATGAATAAGGGATATACTGTAGAAGTTGCCAAAAGAGAGTTTAAAAGACTTGAAAATGCAGGAATGGACTATAGTATAAACATAATAACTGGCTGTGGTGGAAGTGATAAGAGTAGAGAAAATGCGATAAAAACAGCGGAACTTGTCAATGAATTAAATCCAAAGATAGTATTTGTGGGAAGTATTCACGCTGATGAGGGAAGTAAGTTGGAAAAATTAAAGGCAACAGGAAAATTCAATGAGAATACTCTTAGAGAAAACATAGAAGAAGAAAAATTGTTTATCGAGAAACTAGATGAAAGAGATATAGAATTCTTTGCATTACATCCATCAAATGCTGTAAGGTTACACGGAAACTTATCTAAAGATAAAGAAACTATGATTGAAAAATTAGACAATGCATTAAAAGAAATACCAGATGAAATCTTGGATAAAGTGAGTAAAAGAGGTTTTGAAGGAACTGTAGAATTTTAATAAACAGAAATGAATGGAATTTTATAAACAGATAGGAGAGATAACATGAGAGTTGGAATGGGATATGATGTACATAGACTTGTAGAAGATAGAAAGCTTATAATTGGTGGAGTGGAAATTCCTCACGAAAAAGGATTACTAGGACATTCTGATGCAGATGTACTTACACACGCTGTTATGGATTCAATACTTGGTGCTATGGCTATGGGAGATATTGGGAAACACTTCCCAGACACAGATCCAAAGTTTAAAGGTGCAGATAGCTTAAAACTTATGGAACACGTATATGAAATTATGAAAGAAGAAGGATATGTGATTGGAAACATAGACTGTACTATAATTGCACAAGCTCCAAAGATGGCTCCACACATACCACAGATGAGAGAAAACTTTGCTAGAATAATGCACACAGACATAAAAAATATAAACGTAAAAGCTACAACAGAAGAAAAACTAGGATTTACTGGAAGTGGAGAGGGAATTTCTGCACAAAGTATATGTTTATTATTGACAGAATTTAATAAATAATATATCATTGAGAATATAAGTGAAACAAATAACACAATTATAGACTATAGGATAAAACTATATTATCTATAGAAAATTTATATGATTGCAATGATAAAGAAGTAGTAGGTAGTGAAAGTCTTACAGAGAGGAAATGTTGATGAGAAATTTCTAGATGGAAGCAACTGAACCAATCTTTTAGCTTAGAGGGGTAGCAACCTCTACGGATGGAGCCGTTATACTCCAGCAAGAGAATCACATGTTTTGTGATTAACTAGAGTGGTACCGCGGAAACTATGCCTTTCGTCTCTATTAAGAGATGAAAGGCTTTTTTTATTATAAAAAATAATTATTAAAAATTAATCTATAAAATCAAAAAGGAGAATAAAAAAGATGGCAAAAAATGATAAACAGTTCGTTGAAGAAATTACACCTATGGAGGTAGACTTTGCTCAGTGGTATACAGATGTTGTTACTAAAACTGACTTAGTTGACTACGCTCCAGTAAAAGGATTCATGGTTATAAAACCTTATGGATACGCATTATGGGAAAAAATACAGGAATTCTTCGATGCTAAAATAAAAGCAACAGGACACAAAAACTGCTACTTCCCACTATTAATACCAGAAAGCTTATTAACTAAAGAAGCAGAACACGTTGAAGGTTTTGCTCCAGAAGTTGCTTGGGTAACTCAGGGTGGAAACAAAACATTAGAAGAAAGACTATGTGTTAGACCAACTTCTGAAACAATAATATGTACAATGTACGCTAAATGGTTAAAATCATACAGAGAATTACCATACCTATACAACCAGTGGTGTTCAGTTGTAAGATGGGAAAAAACTACTAGACCATTCTTAAGAACTTCTGAATTCTTATGGCAGGAAGGTCATACTCTACATGAAACATACGAAGAAGCAGAAAAAGAAACATTAGATATACTTCAGATGTACAAAGAAGTATGTGAAGACTTATTAGCTATGCCAGTTATAGATGGACAGAAATCTGAAAGTGAAAAATTCGCTGGTGGAGAAAGAACATACACAATAGAAGCTATGATGCACGATGGTAAAGCATTACAGTCAGGAACAAGTCACTTCTTAGGACAGCACTTCACTAAAGCATTCGATATAACATTTGCAGATAGAGAAGGTGGAATGTCTCATCCATACCACACTTCTTGGGGTATATCAACTAGATTAATAGGTGGACTTATAATGACTCACTCTGACAACAGAGGTCTTGTACTTCCTCCAAGAATAGCTCCAACTCAGGTAATGATAATACCTATAGCTGCAAACAAAGGTGGAGTAATGGAAAAAGTTGACGAATTATACGCTGCATTAAAAGAAAAAGGTGCTAGAGTAGAAGTTGATGATAGACCAAACTATTCAACTGGATACAAACTAAACGACAGCGAAATGAAAGGTATACCAGTAAGAATAGAAATAGGACCAAAAGATATAGAAAACAACCAGGCTATGGTATTCAGAAGAGATACATTAGAAAAAGAAGCAGTATCTTTAGACAACTTAGTTGAATATGTAACTGGATTATTCGATACTATACACAATGATATGTTAGAAAAAGCTAGAAAACATAGAGAAAACAGAACTTCTGTAGCTAAAGATATGACTGAATTCAAAGCTGCTTTAGAAGAAAAACCAGGATTCATAAAAGCTATGTGGTGTGGATGCCCAGAATGTGAAGCTAAAATAAAAGAAGAAACTACAGCTACAATAAGATGTATACCATTCGAACAGGAAGATCTTGGAACTAACAAATGTGTATACTGTGGAAAAGAAGCTAAAGACATGGTTATAATAGCTAAAGCATACTAAGAATAGAAATTAAATAAAGCCTGAAAAGTCTGCCGGATTCTTTGATGGCAGGCTTTTTATGTTTGTATAATAAAATTGCTGAGGTGATGCAAATGAGATTTTCAAAAATGTTCATACCTACAAAAAGAGAAATACCTACAGATGTGGAAATAGAAAGTCATAAACTTATGATAAGATCTGGAATGATAAAAAAATCTGCTTCTGGAATATACAATCAGCTACCCTTAGGACTAAAGGTAGAGAAAAAAATAGAAAGTATAATAAAAGAAGAAGTAGAGGATGCAGATTTCCGGGAAATGCTTTGTTCTGCACTTATTCCATCAGAATTATGGCAGGAATCAGGAAGATGGGCTAGAAGAGGAGCAGAAATGTTTAGACTTGAGGACAGAACAGGAAAAGAATTCTGCTTAGGGCCTACACACGAAGAAGTATTTACGGATATAGTTAGACAGGAAGTAAGCTCATACAAACAGTTACCTGTGAAACTATATCAGATACAGAGTAAATATAGAGATGAAAAAAAACCTAGATTTGGTGCGATAAGAACAAAATCATTTACAATGTTTGACGCATACAGCTTTGACAAAGACGAAGAAAGCCTAAACAAATCTTATGAAGAAATGATAGCAGCATTTAAAAGAATATTTGACAGATGTGGTGTTAAATATAGCTTAGTTGAAGCAGAATCAGGAATAGAAGGTGCTCCATCATCAATAGAATTCATGGTCAAATCTGAAATAGGTGAAGATGAATTAGCTATATGTTCTGATTGTACTTATGCAGCAAACAGAGAAAGTGCAGAATGTATGCCAAGAGAATTTGAAGCTGAGGAATTAGGAACACTTGAAGAAGTACACACTCCAGATGCTAGAACAATAAAAGATTTAGAAGAATTCTTTAGTGCTGAAGGAAATAGATTTGCGAAGACAATAATATACTACGCCGATGGAAAAACTGTAACAGTTGTTGTAAGAGGCGATAGAGAAGTAAACGAAAACAAAGTAAAAAGAGCTATTGGTGAAGTAGAAGAATTTGGACTTGCTACAGACGAAATGGTAAAAGATGTAACAGGATCTGAGGTTGGATTTGCTGGGCCAATAGGAATAAACTCTGACATACTACTTATAGATGAAGAAATAGCAAACGGTAAAAACCTAATAACAGGTGCAAACAAAACTGGATACCACTTCAAAAATGCAAACTTTGGAAGAGATTTTGAAGGAACTGTTGGAGATTTTAGAACTGTTAGAGAAGGGGATAAATGCCCTAAATGTGGTGCTCCTCTAAAAATAAGAAGGGGAATCGAAATAGGACATATATTCAAAGCAGGTCAGAAATTCTCTGAAAATATGAACGCAATTTACAGAAGTGAAGAAGAAACTGATGAATATATCCAGCTTGGATGCTATGAAATAGGTACAGAAAGACTAACTGCTACAATAATAGAGCAGAACTTTGATGCAGACGGAATAGTTTGGCCACTTAGTGTAGCTCCATTTGAAGTAGAGATAATTCCTGTAAACTTAAAAAATGAGGATGTTGTAAATACTGCTGAAAGAATTTACAAAGAACTTAAACTTATAGGAGTAGATGTACTAATAGACGATAGAGATGCTAGACCGGGAACTAAGTTTAAAGACTCTGATCTAATAGGAATTCCTGTGAGAATAACTGTTGGAAGAGATTTAAAAGAAGGCTTAGTTGAAATGAAGTTTAGAAATAGCGAAGAAAGAGAACTAATATCTGCGGTAGATGCAGCAGAAATAGTAAGAGAAAAAATATCAGAACTTAGATAATAGGAAAAGAGGGAGTAACTCAACTAACACTTGCGCCTATACAGGCGACAATCGTGTTAGTCGAGATATCTCCCTATTTTTATAAGTTTACAACCCTCTCTAGCTCCGATTTATGTTATAATAAACTGTATAATAATGAGATTTTAGGCAATTTTGCCGAATTAGTTTAATTTTAGGAGGAATTTTATGAGTAACGTAAGAGTAAGATTTGCACCAAGTCCAACAGGATTTGTACATATAGGTAGTTTAAGAACAGCTCTTTACAACTATTTATTCGCAAAACACGCAGGTGGAGAATATATACTAAGAGTAGAAGATACTGATAGAACTAGACTTGTTGATGGTGCTATAGAAAACATGCTTAATGCAATGAAATGGGCAGGAGTAAACCACACAGAAGGTGTTATGTTAGATGAAAATGGAAATGTAACACAGAAAGGTGAATACGGTCCATATATACAGTCTGAAAGATTAGATATATACCAGAAATACATAAAAGAACTTTTAGATTCTGGTAAAGCATACTACTGCTTCTGTACAAAAGAAAGATTAGATGCAGTTAGAGAACAGCAGAAAGAAGCTGGAGAAACTCCAAGATACGATGGACATTGTAGAGATTTAACTCCAGAAGAAGTACAGGCTAAAATAGATGCTGGTGAACCATACGTTATAAGACTTAGATTACCAGAAGACCACAAAATAACCTTCACTGACTTAGTAAGAGGTGATATGGAATTCAACACAAATGACTTAGATGATCAGGTACTTATAAAAACTGATGGATTCCCAACATATCATTTTGCAGTTGTTGTAGACGACCATTTAATGAAAATAACTCATATAATAAGAGGGGAAGAATGGGTTTCTTCAACTCCAAAACACGTATACCTATACGAAGCTTTTGGATGGGAAAAACCAGTATTTGTACACCTTCCAAACATATTAAATACAGAAAAGAAAAAATTAAGTAAAAGACAGGGTGACGTAGCTGTTGAAGACTTCAAGAAAAAAGGATACCTTCCAGAAGGTCTTGTAAACTACGTAGCTCTAGTTGGTTGGTCACCAGAAGACAATCAGGAAATATTCTCTATGGAAGAATTAGAAAAAGCCTTCTCTATAGAAAGAGTATCTAAGAGTGGAGGAGTATTCGATACTGAAAAATTAAATTGGGTTAACCACCACTACATGAAAGAAGCAGATGACGCTGTTTTAGCTGAGTTATGTATGCCATACTTAGTAGAAGCTGGATACATAGCAGAAGATGAAAAAGAAGCTAAAATGGATTTAGTTAAAGAAATAGTAAGTGCAGTTAAAGAAAAATTACACTACGCAAAAGAAATAACTGACCACGTTTCTATATTCTTTGGAGATAAATTTGAAATAGAAACTGAAGAAGGTATGGAATTCTTAAAATTAGAACATATACCAACGCTATTCGATGCTTTAAGAGAAAAAATAGAAGCAGCAGAAAGCTTTGATGCAGATAGCAACTTCGCTATACTAAAATCAATACAGAAAGAATACAAAATAAAAGGTAAAAACCTATACATGGGATCAAGAATAATGTTAACAGGACAGATGCATGGTCCAGACATCCCAAAAGTTATGGAAGTATTAGGTAAAGAAAACTGCCTAAGAAGACTTGACTATGTAAAAGCTAACGTACTAGACAAATTAAACTAGTATTAAAACAAAGATTAGTTACAATATAAGAAAAGTCTTGATATATTAAAGAATGTTTGGGTATATACTTAGACATAACAAAAAGCCAAAGAGGTGATAAGAATGAAAGTATACAATACATTAACAAATAAAAAAGAAGAATTTGTACCATTAGAAGAAGGAAAGGTAAAAATGTATGTGTGCGGGCCTACAGTGTACAACTATATACATATAGGTAATGCAAGACCATTCATAATGTTTGATACTTTAAGAAGATACTTAGAATACAAAGGTTATGATGTAACTTATGTACAGAACTTTACAGATGTAGATGATAAAATAATAAAAAGAAGCCACGAAGAAGGAATATCTCCAGAAGAAGTAGCTGAAAAATATATAAAAGAATACTTTGTTGACTGCGATGGACTAGGAATAAAAAGAGCTACAGTTCATCCACAGGTTACACAGAATATTCCACAGATAATAGAATTTATCCAGGAACTAGAAGAAAAAGGATACGCTTATGCAGTAAACGGAGATGTATACTTTGACACTAGAAAATTTGAAGGATATGGAAAATTATCTGGACAGAATATAGACGACCTAGAAGCTGGAGCAAGAATAGAAGTAAATGAACAGAAAAGACACCCAATGGACTTCGTTTTATGGAAAGCTAAAAAAGAAGGCGAACCAGGATGGGATAGTCCATGGGGCGAAGGTAGACCAGGTTGGCATATAGAATGTTCTGTTATGTCTAAGAGATATCTTGGAGAAACTATAGATATACACGCAGGTGGACAGGACTTAACATTCCCTCACCACGAAAACGAAATAGCTCAGAGTGAAGCTAGAAGTGGTAAGCCATTTGCTAAATACTGGATGCACAATGGTTATATAAATGTAAATAACGAAAAAATGAGTAAATCAAAAGGAAACTTCTTCACTGTAAGAGATATATCTAAAAAATACGATCTTGAAATAGTTAGATTCTTCCTATTATCAGCTCATTACAAAAGCCCAGTAAACTTCAGCGACGACTTATTAGCACAGGCTGGAGCAGGACTTGAAAGACTTTACAATACTAAAGAAAAATTAGTATTTACATTATCTCACTTAGAAGGTGAAATGACTGATGCAGAAAAAGCATTAGTTGAAGAACTTGACGGATTTAGAAAGAAATTTGTTGAGGTTATGGATGATGACTTAAATACTGCAGATGCTATAACTGCTATATTTGAATTATCTAAATTTATAAACTTAAATGTAGACGAAAATTCTTCTAAAGAATTTGCAGAAAAATGCTTAGCTGAATTTAACGAACTTACAGGAGTTTTAAATATAGTAAATAAAGAAAAAGACAACTCTGTAGATGCAGAAGTAGAAGCTTTAATACAGCAGAGAACTGATGCTAAAAAGAATAAAGATTTCGCAAAAGCAGATGCTATAAGACAGCAGCTTCTTGATATGGGAATCGTTCTTGAAGATACTAGACAGGGTGTTAAATGGAAAAGAGTATAGAAAATGGAAAAAAGTGAATTAATAACTATGTCTCCATTGGTACTTGCTTATCTTGGGGACACTGTGTATGAATCTTATATAAGAGAATATTTAATTAAAAAAAATTGCAATAACAAGGTGAACACTCTTCACAAGCAGGCAATAAAATATGTAAATGCAAATGCTCAGTCTAAGGTTATTCACACTATAGAGAATGATTTAACTGAGGAAGAGATGAGGATCTTTAAGAGAGGAAGAAACCAGAAGTCTAACACAGCTCCAAAGAATATGGATATAGTGGACTACAAACACGCAACTGGTTTTGAAGCTCTGATTGGTTATCTTTATCTTGATAAGCAGATAGATAGACTTGAAGAGATTGTTAGAAGAGGAATTGCGATAATAGAAGAAGATATGTAAATGAAAAAATGCCCAGTTGGAGCTTTTAAATGCCCAGTTGGGCATTTTTGTTGTAATTATATAAAAAATATGGTATATTTTTGGTATTATTTGACGGTTTACAATAAAAAGATAGATATATTTAAGATAGAAATGTAAAATTTAGTCTGAGTAAAGGATAATATAAAAATGAGAGATAAAATTAAAGAACGGATAAAAATAATTGTAACAGCTATAGTTATTGCTGTAACAGTATCTATATTTGTGCAGCCTGTTTTAGTTGATGGTAGCTCTATGTTTCCAACGCTTAAAGATAAGGATTATCTAATAGTAAATAAGTTTATGTATAAGTTAGATGAACCTGAAAGAGAAGATATTATAGTAGCGAAATCAAAATTATTGGATGAAAACAATAAAAATAAAAAAATAGTTAAAAGAATAATAGGGTTATCAAATGATCATGTAGTTATAAAAGATGGATATGTATATGTTAATGATAAGAAATTAGAGGAAGAATATTTAGATGATTTTTACACAATGGGAAATATAGATATTATTGTACCTAACGATGAGATATTTGTTTTAGGTGATAATAGATCAAACAGCAGAGATAGTAGAGATAGCTCAATTGGAACAATAGAGATATCGGATATAATAGGGAAAGTTGCTATTAGAATATTGCCTATTAATAAAGTAACTGTATTTGAATAAAGAAATATTGTTCTGAATTGAGATATTAAAATATAAAAGAAGAACAAATTATAAATAAATAATAAATTTAAACTGTCATGAAATGAAAAAATTTTTTGTGGCAGTTTTTTTATTAAAAATTCCAAAAATAAAATATAATGATTAATAAATAAAAACAATTATAAATAGATACAAATTATTACAAAGTTTGTATTAATGTTGATAAATATAGTTCTAATTAGTAATATGATATTGTAAAATATCTACATGAAATATAGGGTGAAATATTATTTTATCAGGGGGAAAAGCATTGAGGGTTGTTATTTGTGATGATGAATTATTACAAAGAGAAGAATTAAGAGAATATATTTATAAAGTGTTTGAAGAGGTTAAAGAAGAATTAGAACTTTTAATATTTAAATCTGCGGAAGAGGTTTTGAAAGAAAAAGATGTATTAAACCATACAGATATATTCATTTTAGATATTAAAATGGATGAAGTGTCAGGGATGGATTTGGCAAAGATTATAAGAAAAGAAAATGATATTTCAGAGATAATATTTATTACTTCTTTAGTTGATTATATTCAAGAAGGATATACTGTTAGGGCATATAGATATTTACTAAAACCGATAAACTACGAAGAATTAAAAACTCATTTGTTAAGTTGTATAAATGATATAAAAAAGAAAAAAGATAACTTTATGATGATAGAAAATAAAGGGATAGTACATAAAGTACCTATAAATGAAATAATGTATATAGAAGTTGCAAAAAAAGAACTTACAATATATGCAAAAGAAAATAGCTACAAAACTAAAAGTAGTATGGATAAAATAGAAAAAGAACTAGAAAAATTCGATTTTTATCGATGTCATAAAAGCTATTTGGTTAATATGAAGTATATAGAAACAATAGATAAAAATGAAATAATAATAAATGGTAATAAAATTCCTGTTAGTAAGCATAGAATATCAGATTTTAAGAAAAAATTTACGTTATTATTAGGTGATATAATATGTTAAAAGTAGATATATTTTGGATGATCATAGAATGTATTTCTACAGGGATTGAATGGTTTGTATTAAAGTTAATATTAGATGAAATAAGTGAAAGAAAAAGTAAAAAAGTAGAATTATATATTAGTTTTTTATTTGCTTTTTTAACATTCTTTATTTTGACTTATATAAAATTAAATGTTAATTTAAAATTGGGCTTAGGCGTATTAATAATGTATTTAGTATATTTTTATAATTATAATGAAAATAAAATAAAAATATTGTTTGTAAGTTTGTTATATTCATTGATTTTAATAGGGTTTGATATTATCGGGTTAAGTTTAGTTGCATGTTTAAATAATATTAAAGATATGAGTCAATTAATTAGTAGTAATTTCTATAGAATAGAGTTAATAATAATATCTAAAGTATTGTTAACTCTATTTGTACCAACGTTAAAAGTTATAAAGTTAGATTTACAATTATTAAAGAAAGATTATGCATATTTGATAATACCAATATTTGCAAATATCATAAGTATTGTTGTGATATTTGGACATGTATTAAAAGACAAAGATACAAATAACATATATCATATATTGATATTATGTGTATCTCTAGTGCTATTGTTTTCCAATATATCATTAATCAGGATGATATCTCGTATTATGAAAGATAACGAGATTAAATCAGAGAATAGATTAATAAAAGAAAAAATGGATATGCAATATAAACATTATCTAAGCTTACAAGAATCACAAGAAACTATTAAAAAAATCCATCACGATATTAATAATCATATGATATGTATAAAGAAGATGTACGGAAATAATAGTGCAGCGAGTGAGTATATTGAAGATATTAGCAATCAAATATATTTTTGTAATTATAATTTTAATAGTAAGAATATGGTTTTAGATATAATTCTAAGTGAGAAGAAATATATTTGTGATAAGAATAAGATAGATTTTTTAGTAGATATAAACTTTGATAAATGTAATTTTATGGATATGGTAGATGTTTGTAGTATTTTTTCTAATATTTTAGATAATGCTATTGAAGCGTGTAATAAAATTAAAAGCAAAGATAAAGATAAGAAAATTACATTAAAAGGAACTGTTGTAAATGACTTTTTTGTTGTAAAGTGCATCAATACGAAAGAGAACGATGTTCTATTATCTGGAAATAAGATAATGACAGATAAGAAAGATAAGGATTTACATGGAATAGGAATAAATAGTGTAAAGAGTTCAGTGAAAAAATATGATGGAAGTGTAGAATTTAAGTTTGAAGAAGATAAATTTACTGTTGTTATATGTATACCGATTAGTAAAAATGCCCAGTTGGAGCTATAAAATGCCCAGTTGGGCATTTTTGTTGAAATTATATTAATAAATATGTTATTTTATGAGTATAAAAAATAAGGGGGATAATTTATATGGATAAAAATAATAATTTAAGTTTATTTTTAATAGTAATAGGTGTAATACTAGTATTTTCGTGTGATTCTATAGGAAACTTTCTTTTTCAAAGTGCCTATCCAGATGGATATGGAAATATAGAATTGATTAGTTTCTTCTGTTTTTCACTTGCTCCTATTGTTATAGGTGGAATTAGTTTCTTTGTGGGGCTAAATAATCTACTAAAAAAATAATGATATAAAAGTGCTGTTATTAATGTTAATATTTTTATAACAGCACTTTTTATGTAAATAAACTATATGTTTAAAAGAGGTGCTTATGAAGAAGAAAAATAAAGCATTATATACATTTTTTGTATGTTCTTTCATATTTCTACTTTCGTTTGTAGATACTAAGAGTATGTACAATCAAATAAATAGCATACTTTTTCAGAAAGACTCTCAAATAGTATATATATGTGAAGATAAAGAAAAAACAAATAAATATAAAACAACGGAATATATCTCTAAAGATGAACAGATAAAATATTTAAAATCAATATCAAAAGAATTAGATATAAAAAAGATAGGAACTCTATTAAATTATCAAAGTGGAAAAGTTAGAATAAACTTATATAATTTTAAAGAAGATAATAATATAAAAGAAATAAAAAGTAATGATTTTGTAATAAGAGAAAGTAGTTATAAAAGTATAGATAATACTGGAATATATGGCGAATATTTAGTTAATGGGAATGTATCAAATTTTGTTAATAGAATCAACGAAGATAATAAGTTTGAAGCGACAATAATTCCAAAATCAGAATATATTCTTGGATTTACTAACGAAATGGATATATTATACTCCGTTGCATTTATTGTATCATCTCTTATTCTCTTGGTTATGATGTGTAAGAATAAAGAAATATATAGAAAGAAAATTTCTGTATATAAAATGTTTGGTTATTCAAATACAAAAATAATATTAGCTATAAATAAAAAGGAAAATATTACAGGTCTTATAACAGCAATTATATGTTTTATTGTATTTTTTGTTTTAAAAACATATCCACAATTTATAGATTTTAGGTATTTAATATACTTATTGAAGCCAACAATAATGTATTTAGTCATTTTATTTACATTAAACTTGATGATTTCTACTATTATGGTATATAGAGTAAATATAAATACTATAAATAAGGAAGAAAAGATAAAATATACAAAAGTAAATAAAGTTTTAATGTCCTTATTTACTGCATTTGCTGTAGCTCTTGTAGGTATGTTTGCAAATTATTTCTTTGAATATAAAAATAGAGATATCGGAAGTAGATTGGGAAACAACGATTATGTAACTATAAGTACAGACTTTAGAATCCTAGAAAGTAGAGATTTGGATACAACTTTTGAAGTTATGGAAAAGCAAGCTGAAGAATGGAAGTTATCAAACGAACAGGGTGGACTATATTTAAGACCAGGAAATAAACCTTTGGCAAATATAACAACTTTTGAGGAAGCAAGATTTTTAGATGATTATGTTTATATAAATAATAACTATCTTGAAAAGATAAAAATATATGATGAAAATGGGAATAGAATAAAAAATATAGATGATGATAAATACACAATTACAGTTTTGATTCCTGAAAGATATAAAGGAAATAAAGAAGTTTTAAAATTTATAAAAGATGACCACCTATTTAGAGTATCTGAAGGATCAATTCCATTATATGATAAAGGAAAAGATGAAATAGATACATATAAAGAGTATTTGAAATATAAAAATTATTTTGCCACTATAGAGAGAAAGTATATTGGAGAAGAAGCAAATAAATTAAAAGAGAAAATAATATATATTGATGACAATCAAAAATTTGATTCACTTAGCAATGAATTTCCATTAAATGATGAAATGGTAAGAGAAACAAATTATATAATATCCCCTATAGCATTTGTTATAAACTCTGAAAACTTTAGTGATATGGGAAATAAATCATATGCTGGAAATAGTATGTATTTCTCAGCTATAAACAATGGATATATGAAGTTTAAAGTTGACGATATAAAAAATCCAGAAAAAGAAGTTGAAAAAATATTATATGAAACAAAGTTATTAGATAGATTTTCAAGGATTGATACTATACAAGGAATGGAAGATAGAGCGACAATTATGTTAAGAAAAAGTCTGATAACATATTCGGTTCTTGTAGTGTTGATGATAATTTTCTCATTAGGAATGATAAAAGTAGACTTAGATGAATATATAGAAAGCAATAAGAAAAAAATAGGTATAAAATATTTCTTAGGATATAACAGGATGAAAATATTTAAATCTTATTTCAATGGTTATGCTTTAAAAAATATATTCTCTTTTGCGTATATTCTTATAATTTGGAGAGAGTTCTATATGTATATAAAAATGAACTTCTATTATAAGATGGACTTTACTCCAGTTATTTTAATATATGTAGGACTAGTTGTTTTAGAGTTTGTGTACCTTCTTATTAAGATAAGAAAAACAGATATAAGCTATATAGATTTGAAGTAGGTGATTTTTTGATAAAGATAGATAAACTTAATAAAAAATATGGAAATAGAACTGTCTTTAAAGATTTTGGTATAGAGTTTGAAGAAGGAGCGTTTGTTTCTATATATGGAGAGAGTGGCAGCGGAAAGAGTACGCTATTAAATATAATAGGCTTGTTAGAAAAATTTGACTCTGGTGATGTAATAATAAATGGAAGAAAAAATATAGGGATAGATTCAAAAGAAGCTATATTAATGAGAAGAAATGAGATAAGCTATCTTTTTCAGAGTTATGCTCTTATAGATGAGATGACTGTGTATGATAATCTTAAATTGGCATTAGAATATAGGAAACACTCTAAACCTGAAAAGGACAAAAAAATAAGAGAAGTTTTGAAGTATGTTGGATTGAGTGATAAGATAAAAAGATTTGTATATGAACTATCTGGTGGAGAGCAGCAGAGAGTGGCAATGGCAAGAGTGTTACTACACGATACAAATATAATACTTGCCGACGAGCCTACAGGATCTTTGGATGAAAAGAATAAGCAGGTTATTTTAGAGCTTTTAAAAAAAGAAAATGAAAAAGGTAAAACGATAATTGTTGCAACACATGATAAGGATATAAAGGAAATATCGACTAAAGTAGTTTTACTAGAAAAAGAATAAAATTTGGTAATAAAGACTTATTATAAAATACTGTCATAAGAATATCTTAATAAAAGATAAACTATGGCAGTATTTTTTGTTTGCTAATTTTTAAATGCACAAATCATTACAAAACGCCCAGATATGTTGAATCGTTAGAAATTAAATAGTAATATAATATTATGAAGTAATTAATATAATAATTTTTTAGTTAGTCAGAAATAATTAAAGAAAACTTAAAGTAATAGGTATAAATTTTTAGCAAGATATTTAGAGGGGAAAGTAATGTTTAGAATCGTTATCTGTGAGGATGAAATATCACAAAGAGAAAAATTGAAAGAATATATTCAGAAAATATTCGATGAAAATAAAGAGGAAATAGAAATAATAGAGTTTGAATCAGCAGAGGATTTATTATCGGATAATATTGTTTTAAAAGAAGTTGATATTTTTATATTAGATATAAAATTGAATGGATTGTCAGGCATGGATTTAGCAAAGCTGATAAGAAAAGAAGATGATAGATCAGAAATAATATTTGTAACATCTTTAGTCGAGTATATTCAAGAAGGATACACAGTCAGAGCTTATAGATACTTACTAAAGCCTATAGAATATGAAGAGCTTAGAAAACATTTGTTAAATTGTATATCAGATATAAAAAGGAAAAAGGGGAATTTCATAATAGAAAATAGAGATGTAATAAGAAAAATTCCAATAGAAGAAATAATGTATATAGAAGTGAGAAAAAAAGAATTAACAATACATACAGTAGATTCTACCTATTATACACAGGGAAGCCTAGATAAGATAGAGCAAGACTTTGAAAAGTACAACTTCTATAGATGTCATAAGAGCTATTTAATAAATATGGAGTATATAGAGAGTATAACTAAAAATAGTGTATTTATTGGGAAAGAGGAAATATATGTAAGCAGGCACAGAATGAATGAGCTTAAAACAAAGTTTACATATATGTTGGGAGATATATTATGTTAAGTGTGTTTTGGAATGTGGTAACAGTTTTATCTACTGCTATAGAATGGATAGTGTTGAAGTTAGTATTGGATGAAATAAGTAATCAAAAGGTAAATAAGATTAAAATAAATACAAGTTTTATAATAGCAGCACTTATAATAATAGTTTTGACTATTATCGATTTTGAGATGAACTTAAAATTATTAATAGGAATTGTTATTTCATATATTGTATATGTATATAATTATGATGTAGGTCGAAAAAAAGCTTTATTTATAACGCTACTATATAATCTGATATTAATAGGATTTGATATTATAGGAATTAGTTTAGTTGGATTTTTGAACAATACAAAAGATATGAGTGGTATAGTAGGAAACAATATTTATGGATTGGAGCTTATTACATTGTCAAAGTTTATGTTGACACTTATAGTTCCGATAATCAAAATTTTTAAGATAGATTTATCAAATCTAAAAAAAGATTATATGGATTTGGTGATACCGATAAGTACAAATATTATAAGTATTGTTGTTATCTTTGGATATATTTTAATGGATAAAGATACAAGCCACATAGAGCATATTCTTATAATCGTTTTATCCATTGTTTTTTTATTTTCAAATATTTCAATAATTAAAGTTGTAGGTAGATTAATGAATGAAAGTAAACTAGAAGCAGAAAATGAAATTATAAAGGAAAAGATGGATATGCAGTATAAATATTATTCTAGAATCCAAGAATCTCAAGAAAAAACAAGAAGCCTTTATCACGATATGAACAATCATATATTATGTATAAAAAGTATGTATGAAAATAATGAAGCTACAAATGATTATATTAAAGACATAGAAGATAAAATAAAATCTTGCGGAAATACATTTAGTACAAAAAATATGATTTTGGATGTTATATTAGAAGAAGAAAAATCTATATGTGAAAAGAATAATATTGAGTTTGAAGTTGATTTAAACTTTGAAAAATGTAGTTTTATTGAAGCTACAGATCTTTGTAGTATATTTTCAAATATGCTAGATAATGCGATAGAAGCTTGTAAAAAGATAGAAAACCCTGATATAAAAAGAAAGATAAAATTAAGAGGTGCAATTGTAAATAAGTATTTTGTGATAAGGTGTGAAAATACAAAAGTAAATCCTATTAATATAGATAAAGACAATATAATTACAGATAAAAAGGATAGCTTTTTACATGGGATTGGTATAAGCAGCATAAGAAACTCAGTAGAAAAATATAATGGAAATGTAGAAATAAAGACAGAAGAAAATAGGTTTGTAATGATAATTTATATACCTATAGACATAAATTAATACCAGTTGGAGCTCTAAAACGACCAGTTGGGGATAAATCGTTGAATATTCAGAAAAAAGATGTTATTTTGTAAGCATAAAAGATATGGAGGTGGACTAAAATGGTCGAATCCATTGCTAACAAGATAACATCTTTTTTAATTTCTAATAAGAAAGGGATTGGTTAATATAACTAAAAATATTAAATCAGTATTAAAAAATATATATGTAGGATTATTTCCTATAATAATTTTATTAGCTTCAGTATTATATAAAGAAGCGGAACTTTCATATCAACAATTAGAAGGAAGTAAACATATATTAGTGGGAGTTTTATATTTAATATGCTTTCTTCTGTTAACATCAATAATAATATTCTACAATAAAGATATAAATAATATATATGTTATTATAGGAGTTGCTATGAATACTATATTTTTAATATCTCGAATATTACCATTTTATATAATAGATAAAGTTTATTCAAATCATTTACTATTAACTAATATGATTTTAACATCAATATCTGCTTATATTTTATTCTTTATAATAAGAAGGAGAAATATAATTAAATAAAGAAATAATGCCCAGTTGGAGCTATAAAATGCCCAGTTGGGCATTTTTATTGAAACTTTGAAATGAATATGTTAATTTATAAACATAAAATGTATAAATTAATCCTTAGGAGGTAGCTATGCGTAAAAGAAGTATAAAAGACATATTAACATCACCACTTTTAATGACGGTATATGCAATAATCCTTCTGTTTGTATTTTTGCTATTTAGATTCAAAACTGATGAAGGAATAGTAGTTAACTCTCTTGAAGAAAAGAATAACTCTTTTTGGAGCTGCGAGTATGATTTTTTCAGAGGTGATAAAAAAGCAGATATGAAGGGAAAAGGAGATAACCTATTTATAAGTGTATTATCTGAATCTGGAGAAATTAATATAAAAGTAGAAGATAAGAATGGTAATAAATTATTAGACCAAACAGTGTCAGACCATTTGATTGATAATGAATCAATGGATATATTTAATGTAAAAGTTCCTCCTGAGGTTAAAGTTAGTATAAAAGCAAAAAATCACAAGGGTGATTTTAAAATAAGTTATAGAGATTTAAAAGACTTTTCTAAAGAAAGTAAAGAAGGAATATTTCTATATGGTGAAACCCATGATTATAACGGCATAAAGAAAATAGAAGCAGATCTATGGGGCAAATATTATAAAGAATATGGTATGAGAAACCTATTTATTGAATATTCGTATGTAGATGCTCAATTTTTAAATATATGGATGAAATCAGACGATGATAAAATTTTAAATGAGCTTTTTAAAGATTATGAAAAGACATTAGCCTATTCAGAAGAAAATATAAACTTCTTTAAAGAAATAAAGGAAAAATATCCAGAAACAGTATTTTACGGAACTGATTTATGCCATACATACAAAACGGGTGGAAAAAGATATTTAAAATACTTGGAAGAAAATGGCAAAGCTGGAACTGATGATTATAATAAGGCTGTTGAAGATATAAATCAAGGAAAGAAATATTATGAAGATGATGAAAATACTGAAACTTATAGAGAAAATATAATGGTAAAAAAATTTGTAGAAGAGTATGAAAAGCTAGAAGATAAAAGAATTGTAGGTATATATGGAACAGCTCATGTGCTACCGTATTCAGATGATTATTATTGTGAAGGACCTTGTATGGCAAAACAGTTGGATAAAAAATATGGAAATATATTAAATATAGAAGATTTGTGTACTTTAGAAAAATATCCAGGTTATAAGGATAGTGAGTATAGATATTATAAATAAAGTAAGAAAAAATAAATAAAACAATAATAAATTGGAACAAGAGAAATAGTGATTAGTATCTTGTTCCTTTTTTGTTTTGGAAAATATTTTATTTTTAGTGTGTTTTATTCTTGTTTTATATTTTCAGAAAAACTGCGACAGAATATTATTTTAATGATATAATATAGATTGGACTATTATATTTTAGGGGTGATAAAATGAAAGTTAAATTACTTGCACATACACCTGAACCAGAGAAAGTTGTATCAATGGCTGCAAAGCTTTGTTACTCTAAAGTTGGTGTTGAAGGAATAGAAGAAAATCTTACAGATGAAAAGATAGAAAGTTTTTTAAAAATGTTAACTGATATAGGACACGAGTCTCCACTTGAACATGTGTCATTTACTTTTGGAGTAGAGGGGATATCTAGAGCATGTTCTCATCAGATTGTTCGTCATAGAATAGCTAGTTATTCTCAGCAATCTCAGAGATATGTAAAACTAGATCAGTTTGAATATATAATTCCACCAGAAATAGAAAAATCTGAGGAAGCTAAAAAGATATTTGTAGAAGCTATGGAAAGAGATCAAAAAGACTACGATAGAATAGTAGATATCTTATCTGAAAAACATAAAAAAGAATTTATGGAAGAAGGAAAATCAGAAAAAGAAGCAACTAGATTAGCTGAAAAGAAGGCTATAGAAGATGCTAGATATGTTTTCCCAAATGCTTGTGAAACAAAAATAGTAATGACTATGAATGTTAGAAGTCTTTACAATTTCTTTGACCACAGATGTTGCGAAAGAGCTCAGTGGGAAATAAGGGAAATGGCTACACAGATGCTTAAAGAAGTGAAAAAAGTAGCTCCTATAATGTTTAGAAACTGTGGACCAAAATGTGTGAAAGGGCCTTGTCCAGAAGGAAAGATGACTTGTGGTAAGGTTGTTGAGATAAGAGAAAAATTTAAGAATTTATAGGAAGGAAAATATTATGGCTATAATAGAAGGAAGAAATCCCGTAATAGAAGCGATAAAAAACGATAGACATATAGAAAAATTGCTTATATCTAATTCTTCAAAAGAAGGTTCTATAAAGAAGATAATAGCTATGGCAAAGGAAAAGAAGATAGTTATTCAGTATGTTGATAGACATAAGCTGGATGAGATGAGTACTAGCCACGCCCATCAGGGTGTTATAGCTACTATAAGTGATTATATCTATAAAGATATAGAAGAAGTAGTAAGAGAAGTTAAGGAAAAGGGAGAAGATCCATTTATCATTATATTAGATGAGATAACAGATCCTCACAACTTAGGTTCTATAATAAGAACAGCAGATGCAGTAGGTGCTCATGCTGTTGTAATTCCTAAGAGAAGATCAGTAGATATAACTCCTGTAGTTGCAAAAGCATCTGCTGGGGCAGTAGAGTATGTTCCTGTGTGTAAGGTAACTAATATTGTAAATACTATAAAGATGCTAAAAGAGGAAGGTCTATGGATTGCAGCTGCAGACATGGATGGAGGAGTGTTCTATAAACAGGATTTAACAGGTCCTTTAGGATTGGTAGTAGGAAGTGAAGGATTTGGTATATCAAGACTTGTTAAACAGAACTGTGATTTTGTAGTTAGTATGCCTATGGTGGGTAATGTAACGTCTTTAAATGCATCAGTAGCAGGTGGAATACTGCTTTATGAGGTATTTAGACAGAGAACTTCGGGTAAATAATGGCTGCAAAGTTTAAAAAGAAAAAAAAGAAAAAGATTCTTATAGTTGATGGATACAATATAATTAACGCATGGGATGATTTGAATGAATTATCTAAGATAAACCTTGAAAGCTCTAGAGAGAAGTTAGTAGATTATATGATAGAGTTTTCTAAGTATATGGGATACAAAACAACTATAGTATTTGATGCTTATAATGTAAAGAATTCTGCTGGATATGAAGAAAAGAGATCAGATTCTGTGCAGATAGTATTTACTAAGGAGCATCAGACAGCGGATAGTTATATAGAAAAGTATATTGCAGAGCTGCCTAATAAGGAGTTTATCGACTTAAAAGTTGCTACAAGTGACTACGCTGAGCAGCAGATTGTACTAGGTAAAGGAGCTGCAAGAATTTCTGCTAGGGAACTTCAGTTAGATGTTATGAAGTCTAAGGAAAAGATAGGAGAAAAAAATAGCAGTCATAAGAAAACTATACAGAGAAATACTATAGGCGATAGGTTGAACCATGAAAACAGAGAGGTTTGGGACAAATTAGAAAGAATGAGAATTAATAAAAAGTAAATAATATATGCCTTTGAATATAAAATATTTATTGGGGGAGATTGGATGGAGCTAGTGGAAGAAAAAAATGTAGAACAGAATGAAAATCAGCAACAAAAAGAAGAATATGAAATAGTTAAAAGAGCAGCTAACGGGGATAGAATGGCTCTTGAGTACATAATGGCAAAATACAAAAATTTTGTAAGGGTTAAAGCGAAATCTTATTTCCTAATAGGAGCAGATAGAGAAGATATAATACAAGAGGGTATGATCGGACTTTATAAGGCTATTAGAGATTTTGATGAAACTAAAGCTCATTCGTTTAGATCTTTTGCTGAAGTTTGTATAACTAGACAGATAATAACCGCTATAAAGACTGCTACCAGACAAAAGCATATTCCGCTAAATACTTATGTATCATTGAGCAAACCAATATACGATGAAGAGTCAGAAAGAACTCTGCTTGATATAATAACAGCTAGTATGGTTACTAATCCAGAAGAGCTTATTATAAGTAAGGAAGAGTTAAAAAATATAGAAGATAAGATAAATAAACTGCTTAGTGAATTAGAGCAGGAGGTTCTTGGATTGTACTTAAACGGTAAATCATATCAAGAAATCGCCGACATAATAGGTAAGGAACCAAAATCTATTGACAATGCATTGCAGAGAGTGAAGAGAAAATTAGAGAAACATCTTGAAAATGTAAATGATTAATAGTAAAATACATAACATAGACATATTGCAACTGCAATAAGATAAATAAAAAATAATATTATTAAGGGAGGAATTTAGACAATGGCTAAAGCTAAATTTGAAAGAAGTAAACCTCATGTTAATATAGGTACTATA
>OGEP01001164.1_pt1 | contig 30341 bp, 29 predicted proteins | sample 1570721 | NCBI WGS metagenome assembly OGEP01 (sample SAMEA2582131, study PRJEB24529) | metagenome | biome: Human gut stool | place: China | collected 2011 | reverse complement strand
CCGGTAACCGTGGGTAACCTTTCGATGCCATGGCAGCGGTCTTCGTCAACTGCTACCAGCATCTGTACCGTCTCGGTACGGATAGCATCATTCATGGCATCCAGCATATCATAACTTGCCATCTTATATTCATCGATCGGATTACGCTGGGCAAAAGCCTGCATACCGATACCTTGGCGCAACTGCTCCATATCGTCAATCTCTTCCATCCACTTGCGGTCGATCACACGCAAAAGAATGACACGCTCGATCTCACGGAAGGCATCCGGCTCCGGGAACTCCGCTTCTTTGGCTGCATATAAGGCATTTGCCTCATCCGTCAGTTTCTCGATCAACTGCTTGGTATTCTTAATACCCTCTAAGGTCTCAGAAGTGATCGGCTGTAATGGGATGATCTGACGGATCACACGGTTTAATTCTGTAAGATCCCAATCCTCGGTTGCAACCTCATCTGTGCAGCACATATTGACACTCTCGCTGACCTTGTCTGCGATCATGGAAAGGATCTGATCCTTCATATTCTCGCCTTCCAGCACACGACGGCGCTGTGCGTAGATCAGTTCTCTCTGCTCGTTCATGACCTGATCGTATTCCAAGAGGTTCTTACGGATACCAAAGTTGTTGCTCTCGATCTTCTTTTGTGCCTTTTCGATGGCATCGCTGAGCATCTTGTGCTGGATCTGTTCGTTCTCAGGAACACCCAGAGAATTGAACATATTTATCAACTTCTCAGATCCAAACAGACGCATCAGATCATCTTCCAGAGAGATAAAGAACTGAGACTGTCCCGGATCTCCCTGTCGACCGGCACGACCGCGCAACTGGTTGTCAATACGGCGAGATTCATGACGCTCTGTTCCGACGATCTTCAGACCACCGGCTGCCTTCGCCTCATCATCCAACTTGATATCCGTACCACGACCCGCCATATTGGTTGCAATGGTAACTGCCCCGTGACGACCTGCCTCTGCGACGATCTGGGCTTCTTTTTCATGGAACTTGGCATTCAATACATTGTGCGGAATGCCCTCTTTGCTGAGGAGTCGGCTGATCTCCTCTGAAATATCAATGGTAATGGTACCAACCAGTACCGGCTGCCCCTTGGCATAAGCCTCTTTGACTTCCTCTACGACTGCATGGTACTTTTCTTTCTTGGCCTTATAAACGGCATCACCCAGATCCTTACGCGCGATCGGCTTGTTGGTCGGGATCTCCACAACGTCCATGCCGTAAATATCACGGAACTCCTGCTCCTCGGTAAGCGCCGTACCGGTCATACCGCTCTTTTTATCATATTTATTAAAGAAATTCTGGAAGGTAATGTTGGCAAGAGTCATACTCTCTCTCTTGACCTGCACATGTTCCTTTGCCTCGATCGCCTGATGCAGACCATCAGAATAACGACGCCCCGGCATGATACGTCCGGTAAAACTGTCTACGATCAAAACCTGATCGTCGGATACGACATAATCCTGATCGCGGAACATAAGGTTGTTGGCGCGCAGTGCCAAAATGACGTTGTGCTGCAATTCCAGATTTTCCGGGTCAGATAAGTTGTCAATATGGAAGAACTCCTCGACCTTCTTGGTTCCTTCCTGGGTCAGGCTGACAACCTTGTCCTTTTCATTGACAATAAAGTCTCCGGTCTCTTCCTGCTCGATTCCCATGATGGCATCCATCTTGGAAAATTCCGGCAGGTCTTCGCCACGCTGTAACTGCTTGGCAAGCATATCGCACAGTTCATATAACTTGGTGGACTTGTTGCTCTGTCCGGAAATGATAAGCGGTGTTCGCGCTTCATCAATCAATACGGAATCGACCTCATCGATGATGGCATAATGCAGACCGCGCTGTACCAGTTGGTTCTCGCGGACTACCATATTGTCACGCAGGTAATCAAATCCCAGTTCATTATTGGTAATGTAGGTAATGTCGCAGTTGTAGGCAGCCTGTCTTTCTTCTCTTGACATATCATTCAAGACAACGCCGACCGTCAATCCTAAAAACTCATGTACCTTTCCCATCCACTCCGCATCACGCTTTGCCAGATAGTCGTTGACCGTGACGATATGCACGCCCTTTCCTTCCAAGGCATTCAGATATGCAGGCAGGGTAGAAACCAAAGTCTTTCCTTCACCTGTCTTCATCTCAGCAATACGTCCCTGGTGCAGGATGACACCACCGATCAACTGCACACGGAAATGTTCCATGCCAAGCACACGGCGCGCTGCTTCACGCACGGTCGCAAAAGCCTCCGGCAAAAGATCATCCAGTGTCTCGCCATCTGCCAGACGCTTTTTGTATTCATCTGTCTTGGCACGCAATTCCTCGTCGCTCAATGCGACCATATCCTCTCGCATCCCCTCGATCTTGTCCACGATCGGATAGATGCGCTTTAACTCATGTTCGCTATGTGTTCCAAATATCTTGTCAAACAGTCCCATGTTCTTCTCCTTAAACACTCATTACTTGCTTGGGGCAGGATTGCACCCATATGGCGTTATTGTAACACTCTTTTTCTATGGAAACAATAAAAAGCCTTGATTTTTACATCTTGCCAATCTCATTCGTCGGCCGTATAATCAGATACATGTATTAAGAAAGAGAGGAAGATCATATGAGTTACTTATATAAGACCAAGGGCACCTGCTCTTCTCAGATCGAAGTCACATTAGATGGCGACATTGTAAAAGATGTCAAATTTACCGGCGGCTGCAACGGCAATCTGCAAGCCATTCCAAAATTGGTAGAGGGCATGACCGTTGACGAAGTCGTACGACGCATCAGCGGAATTTCCTGCAATGGGCGCGGCACTTCCTGCGGCGATCAGTTAGCCAAAGCCGTAACAGAAGCCTACGCTGCATCACAGCAGGCATAATCCTGCATTTTTTCCGGCAATCTCTCATATATTATTCCAGTAATTTTTTATTGGAGGAACTATGAGTAGTATTGCCGGATTTTTTTCGCCTGAATTCAGGCAGGGGCAGCGTCTGGGCGCACTGGAACAGATCGCTGAGAAGATACTAAAGAGCCTGTCCCACCGTGGACCGGATCAGGCATATCGCATGACCACCAGCGATGGCGTGCTCATGTATAATGCCCTATACACCAATCAAATGAGCCGGAAAAATGTCCCAACACAGGGCAAGGGAGGGCTTGGACATCTGCATATCGTCTGCGATGACGGCATCTACAATTATGATGAACTGGCATCCCAGTTGGAGAGTCAGAATATTTCCGCTAGAAATATGAGCCGGCCGGATATCCTGCTTACGCTCTATCATCTTTACGGCGAACGCTTTGCAACACTCTTGCGGGGCGGCTATGCCATTGCCATCGCGGATGTACGGCTCCACAAGGTCGTACTCTTCCGAGACCCCATGGGGGTAAAGCCTTTATTTTATCACCAGCAGAAAGATCTCTTTTTGTTTGCATCCGAGATCAAGGGCATCTTTGCCCATCCGAGCGTGCATGCCAGCATGGATCTGCGCGGTATGCATCAGGTATTTTCTCTGGGACCTGCACACCTTCCGGGTGCAACCGTCTATCAGGATATCCATGAAGTCCGCCCCGGAAAGACCATCATCTACAGCCAGGGGCGGATCATCGAAAATACCTTCTGGCATTTGCAGGCAAGCCGCCATGAGGAATCCTATGAGGAAACCGTAGACCATGCTTCCCATCTCTTATCTGAAGCCCTGCATCGTCAGTGGAACGAAGATGCTTCCCAATGTTGCCTGCTCTCCGGCGGTCTGGACTCCTCGGTAGTCACCGCCCTTGCCAATCGAGAAAATATGAACAGCGGTGTGCCACTGACCACCTATTCCTTTGACTTTACGGACAGCAGCAAATATTTTTCTGCCAATGACTTCCAGCCAAGTCTGGATCGTCCTTATGTCATTGCCATGGCAGAGCACTTCCATACCAACCACACCTTTTTAGAATGTAACGCCAAGGCGCAGGCATCCCTTCTGGGACAGTCAGTATTGGCGCACGATGGTCCCTGCATGGCTGATATTTCTTCTTCCCTGCTCTATTTCTGCAAGCAGATCGCCCCGCGCTCCAAAGTGGCTTTCACCGGGGAATGCGCGGATGAGATCTTCTGTGGCTACCCTTGGTACCATAAGGAGCCCATGCGGTCTGCTAACACATTTCCCTGGACCATGGATCTGCAGCCAAGACAGATGCTTTTGCGCGACCACTTCTTAGAGCATCTGGGCATGGAGGAATACGTTGCCCAGGTCTATGACGCCTCCTGTTCCCAGGTCTCTTACCTGCCGGATGATACGCCGGAGAACCGCCGCCACCGCCGTCTCTTTGCCCTGACGACACAATATTTCATGCAGACGCTCCTAGACCGCATGGATCGTGTTGCTGCGCTGGCGGGCATGGAAGCCATCTGCCCATTTGCAGACATCCGTCTGGCAGAATATCTCTACAATGTGCCGTGGGAAATGAAGGCAAAGGACGGCGAGGTCAAGCACCTCTTGCGTCAGATCGCCGCCCCACTTTTGCCGAAGGAGGTCGCCGAGCGGAAAAAGAGTCCATATCCTAAGAATTATCACCCGGAATATGAACAGATGCTGTGTAAGGAAATGAAAAAACTGATCGCACAGGGCAATCATCCGATCCTGGATTTCATTGACCCGGATAAGGTCCTGGTCTTCTGCAATGCGCCAAAAGATTACGGCAAGCCTTGGTTCGGTCAACTTATGGCAGGACCGCAACTGCTCGCCTACTATCTGCAGATCGACTTCTGGCTGCGGGAATATCAGGTTTCCTATCAATTACCTTCATAATTTTAAAACAGACAAATCCCATCAGGTCAATCTTTCCTGATGGGATTTTTTCATCGCAGTACCGGCTGGATCTGCCTTCCCCGCAGTGCCTCCTCGATCGTCTCCGGCAGCCATTTGGTCTTTGCCACCATGGAGGACGGCTTCTTGGCATAATCATCCTGTCCGAAAGGCACAAAATATATATTTTTCATGTACATGAGTTTCCCGATATTTTTAAAGTTCATCCCCAAGGCATCATTTGTTGAGATGGAAATGACAAGCGGACGGTTGTTCCGCAAATGCGCCTTTGCCGCCATGAGCACCGGCGTATCCGTGATCCCCGCCTCCAGTTTTGCCAAGGAATTTCCCGTGCATGGCGCAATGACCATGACATCCAAAAGTCCTTTGGGTCCGATGGGTTCTGCCTCCGTAATGGTACGCAGCCCCTTGTTTCCGGTCATCTCGGCGACCTCCTGCATAAAATCAGCCGCCTTTCCGAAACGGGTATCCAAGGATTGTGTCTGATAGGAAAAGACAGGAATGACCGTCGCCCCCAGATCCACCAGCCTCTGTATTTCTTTTTTGATCTTCTCATGCGTACAAAAAGAACCTGTAATACCAAATCCAATGGTGTATTTTGAAAAATCCATTTCTCTTCCTCTCATTTATGACTTCCATTTCTCCCGGTTCGGCTTATAGCCAAAAGGCATGGCTTCTAACAGTATCATGGCGCTGGTCTTAGGGCAATACAGTCCCGGCAGTCCCAATGCCAGTTTGTAAGGCACATGCTTTTCCTTGCAATAGGCACTGTCACATCCTCCCGGCGCTGATGCAATGTCTAACACGACCGCATCCTCATGTAAAAGATCGATCTCCTTTTTTGTGATAACAAGTGCCGGGATCGTATTGATGATGGCATCTGCCTCTGTGTATGGAATGGCTGCATCCATGGGATAATCCATAAAGCCAAAGTAATGCGCCATGGATAAGGCTTTTTCACTCCGTGCCACCACAGAAACATGCGCCCCCATGCAATAAAGTTTCTCCGCGATCGGTTTGCCGCAATTTCCAAAGCCCATGACAATAATGTTGGCATCTTCAATATTGACCGGCATGAGACGGCTGAGTTCAGCAATGCATCCTTCCGCCGTAGCGATCGCATTCTTCATCGCCACCCCAGAATCCGTCAGAACATCCATCCATGGGATCTCATATTGATCCAAAAGTTCTTTCAACTCCTGCGGAAATGCCCCGCCAATACACATTTTTATGTCGTATCTGTGCATGATCAGGCATTGTTCCAGACGCGCCAAATCCTGCACACGACTGACCGGGACCGGCAGGATCAGGACTCCCGCGCACCAGATAGGATCTTTGCCCCGCGGCATCTGACCTTCGCGCAGATCCCATGTGATCAGACGATAGCCTCTTTCTTCCAGTAATTTTGCCATGTAGACCTGCCTTTGGTCCACGATCAGGATACCTACTCCTGTACTTTTGTCGATGACCTTTTCTTCTGCCACAATCTCCTTTTGCTCCATATGCCACCTCCGTAATCTATCATATGCAATCCCCTTCTTATGGTTCACTCGTAGTTTTCTGAATATTGCGACATCTTAATATTTATTTTAATATTTTCTAATTTATTATTGACAATATGATAATTATGAGATATTATATAGTCACAAACAAAGAACGAGCACAACGAATAGAACGTTTCTCGTATCAGCGATAAAATTTAAGCAAAGGAGGTACAGACCACCAGAATTTTCATCCTTATCTTAACCACTCTGATTGGTATAGATCAGAATCTTATTTAACAAGGTAGTAGCACTTTCAGGCGCGGACAGTCTTAGTCCTTAATAAAATTATTAGAAATTGAGAAGCATATGCAATTACAGGGCTTGTTAGATAGGAGATACATATTAACGAGTGCAATAGATAATTGAAAAGAAAGAGAGGTATCGTCCATTGGACAATACGACAACAGAACATTACTAAAGGCGGGTGCCCATCACAGATGTATGGTTGCCCGCCTTTTGTATGTTTTCCTTTATGGTCTGATCTGCATCAGGTCTAAGAGTTTCTTTGCATGTGCCTGCCAAGAATAATGGTCTACGGCATAGGTCTTTGCCCGCCCAGCCATTTCTTCCTGCTGCCCCAGTGGCATTCCGGTCAGGGCATAACCCAGCGGATCCAGATTCCAGTTACTGTAATGACAGAAATGTCTGCCGTCCCCCATGGCGGGATCCGCAGTCACGGACATGTCGCTGCAGCACAGACAGCCGTTTATCATGGCAGAGGTCACACGATCGTGCACGCCGTCGGCAAAAAGCGGATTGACATCCAGCACCTGTCTGGCATCTGCCAGCAGATCATAGGTTTCCTCGATCCGCTTCGCCCCTAGAAGCCTTACCTGTGCCTGCCCTGCCAGCGGCACTTTTTCCCAGCCCTCCCCGACAAGAGTCAGCGGCACTTTCAGGTCTGCCACATAAGAAAGTACCTTGTGTCTTCTGGCATTGCGCACATATTTATCGATCAGGTAAAGATAATTCATAAGAACCGCAAAATCCCTGGTGCCATAAGCCCCTGCCTGCAATTTTTCCTGATCCACAATGCCCGCCAGGGCTTCTTCCATTGGTATCTCTACCCGCTCTCCATTTGCCGATTCCTTGCCCGCCAGCATGACTTCCAAAAGCGCCATGCCAAGATCATAAAATTCCTGCCGGATCTTTGGGTCTGCAAAGGTCTTCCTGCACAAAGCCCTGAACTTTTCCAGCATGCCATCTTTCGATTCATAAGTTCCCAGAAATAAAAGGGGAATCTGCCGTTTTTCGTAAGGGATGACATCTGCAAGTCTGCTCTGCGTCGCCCCGATCGGTAAAAAAGCCACATGCTGCAAATGCGGATAATACTTTTCCATGTAAGACTTGTGGCAATGATCAATGGCAATGGCATGATAATCTTTCAAAGGAAAAATCAGCCCCGGATGATGATAGAGGGGATGATCCACAATATAATTATAAAAAGGTGCACCCAGAACGTCCAAAAAACGCCGGTCATCCTCCAATACAAAATAGGGTAGTTTGGAATTGATATCCACTACCCCATCATAATGCCTGCCCAGAATCCCCTCCAAAGAGGAAGGATCCTGTCCCAGGCTAAAATATTGGCTTTCTATGCCGAGTTTTGCGACCTCTTTCTGCATCTGCTGCAAAAAGTAAGACCCGGAATAATAACAGAGTTCTCTGGTATGCACAAACAAAATACGCTTGTTCATCTAGTAAGAAAGCACCTCCACGCCGTCTTCTGTCACAGCAACCTGATATTCCCATTGTGCAGACGGCTCTCCGTCTAAAGTGTAGACTTCCCAGCCGTTCTCCTGATCCGTATAAATACGCTCTGTTCCGGCATTAACCATAGGCTCAATGGTAAAGGTCATACCCGGTACGATCAGCATTTCCGTTCCCGTCTTGGTATGATAGCCAATCCATGGTTCCTCATGGAATTCCAGACCACAACCATGTCCACCGATCTCACGCACAACGGTATAACCGTTTTCTGCTGCATGCTGACAAACAACGGCTCCGACATCTCCCATGAATGACCATGGTTTGATCTCTTTTAGCCCCAGTTCCACACACTCCTTTGTAACCTCGACCAGTTTGCGTTTCTCCGGGCTGACATCGCCGATCATAAACATACGGGAAGAATCTGAAAAATAGCCGTTCAAAATAGTAGAACAATCTACATTGATGATATCCCCATCCTGTAAGATCACATCCTCCGACGGAATGCCATGGCATACCTGATCATTGATGGATGTGCAGACACTCTTTGGAAATCCTTCATAGTTCAAAGGTGCCGGGATGCCTCCCATCTCTGTCGTCACGCGATAGACAATATCATCGATTTTCTGTGTACTCATACCGGCATGGATCTGCTTTGCCACCTCATCCAAGCAGGCAATATTGATCTTGGCACTCTCCTTGATCCCCGCGATCTGCTCCGGTGTCTTGATGATCTCATGCGGTGGCACGATATGTCCCGCTCTCTCAAAGGACGCGATCTTGTGATCGAACGCCTCATGACACTGTTTGTACTTTCTTCCGCTTCCACACCAGCATGGATCATTTCTTCCGATTTTCATTTTCATCACTATCCTTTTCATCCTGACCGTTTACATAATTTACTTTGTCGTGTTTTAAGGTGATATTCCCAACCGACACACGGTCCCATATCTTATCATTGATCTCTACATCCTGTTTTGCCAGCCATTTCTTATAGTAGCCGCCATTCCAGGAATAAGAGGTGTATGACCTGTCTTTTTTTGCAGCCAGGGCTGCCTGATATTTTTCTGCCAGCGCAATCCTTTGCATAGTCTCGACGATATACTCATCTGTCACCGGAAGGTTGTCCACCTGATCATCTAAAAGATCCATCCAGAAATCCGAGATCGTATTCTCCAGACTGCGTTGTTCGGAGGCATCCAGCGTCATCCCTTCTGCCTGTGCCTTCTGATAATAAATATAATCATGGATCGCCATCTGCATGATCGTGTCCTTGGCATCCTGCCGGATAAAATGACCATCCACATGGAGATTCCAGTAATCGGCTGTATTGTCGGCATGATAGATCTGCGCCTGCTTTTCTACCTCGCGCTCCTCATAGACAACATAAAATCCCAGCCATTTCATCTGCACCGCCTGACCGTCTACCGTAAATGCCGTTTCTTCCAGACAATCCCGATAGTCCAACTGCTGACGGCTCTGCCAGGAATATACCAGACCGCAGATGACAGCCACTATGATGATCGCAATGATAATATTTCTCGCCATCCGTTTCATCTTATGCGCCTTTCTCCCCATATCCTGCCTTTGTATTATAACACACGTCGAACGGTAATGATATTATGGCAATAGACAGACCGGTTATTGGTGATACCGGCAGAGGTACTCTGTGCCTCAACGATACGACCGCCGCCGGCATAGATCGCCACATGTCCTGCATAACATACAATGTCTCCCGGCTGCATATTGTTGACACTGACTTCTTGTCCGACACTACGCCATCCGTAAGAGGTCAGACGTCCGTAATTGATACCGAAATTTTTGAGAACATAATATACAAATCCACTACAGTCTGCCCCTGTATTCGGGTCTGTTCCGCCCCATACATAAGGATAACCGACATACTGATTGGCAAAGGCTACCACGGCGCTTCCGCTGACACCCGTTGTATTTGACGGATTCAGATTGCCGCCGCTGTTGGTGCTGCCCCCTGTATTGCCTCCCGTATTTCCACTGCCTCCATTATTGGAGCTGTTGGTATTGTTGGTCAGTGCCGCCAACTGACGCTGGCGTTCCAGTTCTGCCTGTCTGGCTGCCAGAGCCTTGGCATCGGCAAGTTCTGACTTGATGTCTGCCATCTCTCCCTGCTTCTCTGAGATCATGGCATTTAACTGTGCCTGCTGGTTGGCAAGTTGTGTCTTATTTGCCTCTAAGGAAGCCTTTTCTTCCTCCAGAGAAGCCTTAAGATCTTCCACCTCATCCTTTGCCGCCTGATAGTTTCCAAGGACCGTACGGTCATAGGTATAGACCGCATTGATATTTTCCAGACGGTTCAAAAAGTCCGAAATACTGCCGGACTCCAGAAGAACCGTCATGATATTTTCGTCACTGTTCTCGTACATATACTGGATACGGACTTTCATGGAAGCATATTGCTGATCTACGGCTGCCTGCGCCTCGGCAAGGGTAGCCTCGGCATCTGCGATCTCCTGTGTTTTGCTGGTGATCTGGGATTCCAGATTGGTCATGTCTGTAACCAGGGAAACCATGTCTGCATCCAGTCCGTTCAATTCTGACTGGATACTGCTTTGCTCTTCCTCGATCTCGGAGATACTGCGGACAGCGCTCACCTGCATTGGACGTGTGAAAAGCATGGATCCTGCCAGACATACCGCCAGCACTCCCCGTCCCCCTTTATGTAAAGTAATTTTTTTCATGTGCACCTCATTTGTTCTTATGCTTGCGCCTCTTTCCCTTCTTTTACAGACGCAGTGTTCCTTATATTATAATAGAAAAAAGCGCAAGCATTTGCAACCGGAAAATACTAGAAAACCATCTTAAGACATCAGATAAATATGTTTCATCACCAGCAGTTTTTGTCCTTTCTGCAAGGTCTCCTGCGTCAGATCGTTGGTTTCCATCAATTCCTGTCTGGTCGTGTGAAAATGTTTGGCAATCGACCACAGATCATCCCCCTCCTGCACGACATAACCGATCATGCCCGGCTCTTTCTGTAATTTTTCCAGATCCAGAGGTTCTTCCACCAGATCATCCGGGATCTGCAAGCGGTTGCGCTCAAACGCCATGATGGTCACCTGGATCTCCACCCGGCATTGCAGTGCCATGGCATCAGCCATGGAAGACTGGGTGCGGTAAACCCGGGCCTCGGCATCTATATAATCTCCCTCACGGACATTTCCGGCTTCGATCTCTCCGGCAAAAGGGATCGTCATGCGCTCATTGGCAAAAGGCTGGGTCTCACCTGCTGTCGCATATAGGACTTCCACCTCACAGACTCCCTTGATTGCAATGTTGCCTCCTTGCAGATGCACTTCCTGTAAATGCACCTGGCTCTGCGTATCACACAGATAAAGAACTTCCTTTCCGGCGCTGATCGTCTGCCGCCCCTCGGCTGTGAAAAGTGCCTCATTTTTCATTGCCACCTGCCAGAGTTCTTCCTCATGCCGGTGCACATGTAACTCTCTCGCCATACAATAGGCATCCTGTAAAAGGGCGATCTCCTCCTCCTGCCAGATAAAGAGTTCCACCTCCATACTGCACTCTGCCGCCAGATTGCGCAGTTCACCGTCCAGATCCTCTCTCGGTTCCAGCATGGTCTGGGTCCGCACCTGTTTTACCAGAAAGAAGCCATCCGTCAGCGGAATGTCACACTCCATCTGCGCAGAGACCGGCAGGCTGGTCTCATACCAGGCATACTTTTCCTCCTGCCCTGTCTCATACAGGGCAAAAAGATATAACATACCGGCGATCTCCACCCCCTCATTATTCTGTCGTATACTCATCTGCTCCAAACGGACATCCTGCCACAAAAGCATATGGATATCCGGTTTTTCCTTGGGCAGGGTCACTTCCTGTTTAAAGCGCAGACGATCGCCCCGTCCTTCCACGTATTTTAAAATACGTCTTTCTTCTTTTTTCACCTGGTACTCTGCCGGGCACTCACAATAAAGCGGCAGTTCCAGTTCCACGCCCTCGCAGATGCAGACAGTCACATTTGCCAGTCCCCGCAGAGACAACTTGCGTGAATTGATCACAACCACGCCCAGATCTTCCATCTGTGTTCTCACGGTCACGTTTTCCGACCGCATAGCCCCCTCGACATGCAGGCGCTCCGTAAAAGAGATGGATCCGTTTACCTGGTCTACCAGGCTCTCCCCACCTTCTCCCTGATACAAAATGGCAAACTGCATCTTGCCTTTGACGCTGACATATTCCTCCTCCGGCACGACCTCCTCTACCACGATATTTCCATGGCTCTTGATCACATACTTGATGTCCGGCTTATACTCCGGCAGATTGTAATCCTCCTCTGCGATCAACTGCGACATGACCTCGATTGGCATTTTATTTTTATGTATTACCTTTGTCTCTAACTCCATACTATTCCCACCATTTTTCGTATTTGTATATAAGATATGAGACAAAACAGACGGATATGATTATTTTCTTATTGATAAAAAAGAACCGGACAAATCTGCCCGGTTCCCTGCTCTTATGAAATTAACATAACTTCATGCGAATCTCTTTTGTAATGATGTCCGTATAACTGAAAGATAACAACTGAGAAGGCTTCTCCTCGGTATCATCTGTCAGGATCGTAAACACGCTTGGATAGGCTTCCTGAATAATGCCTTCCTGAATGTCTACCTTGTTGCGTCCCTTATCCAGCTGAATCACGACCTTGTTGCCACACTGCTGCTTAACAGAAGCGCGTACTTTATCAAAATCTGAATGTTCCATGAACAATGTACCTCCTAACATGGTCTCGTCTTGCGAAACGCATCTGTGGTATTATATCACTTCTCAGCGTAAAAGTCAAAGACTTCCTCGTAATACGGTAACATGATGTCATAGGTCGCCGTAAAAAGTTCATGCTTGGAGTCCGGAAAACGCACGATCCGGGTATTTCCGCTATTTTTTGCAAAATACTCCTGTCCTTCCGCTCTTACCATGGTGTCCCTGCCTGCCTGACAGAGTAATACCGGGATCTGTACCTTTCCTGCATCCCGTGCGATCTGCTTGGTCGCCTTGATGGACGCCCTGGTCCAGGCATAGGTACCGCCATAACTCGTATATTGCGGCACTTGCTCACGCTGGTTGAAAATATAGGCATAGCGCGGTTCCGAAGTCGAACTGCTGGTTGCGAACACATATACATGGTCAAAGCCCTTTTGGCCCGGCACATATTTTAAGTCCCAGCGCAGGATCTTGGAAAGCACCATCAGCACCTTGACCATCCAGGTCGGGTTTTTGCCGAAATTCACCTGTAACATTGGGCTGGACAATACTGCCCGCTCAAAGACCTCCGGGTATTTTTCCAAAAACAGGGTTCCAATGGCACCGCCCATGGAATGTGCATACAGATAATACTTATGTGTCAGGCTGTGCTTTTTTACCACCTGTTCCATAAATTCATGCATGTCCTGCACATATTCCCCATAGTCCTTGACATAGACGCGATCCCACTCATAGATGCAGTCCGCACGGTCTGAAAATCCATGTCCCCGGTGCTCGATGAAAAAGACGGAATAGCCCATTTCATACATATAATACATGACCTCGTGAAATTTCCCTGCGAATTCACAAAATCCATGTGAGATCACGATGGATGCCTTTTCCTTTGGATGGATAGCATAATGCGTATGTATGCGCGTACCATCAAAACTGGTAAAGTATTCCTCTTGCAGATGTTCTGCCACCCATGGCTTGATCGTATCTTCCAGTCTTGCTGCAAAATCCTCATCCGAGATTAGCAACGCCTTCACGGCTGCTTTTGTTTCTTCTCTTGTCATCCCTTATCCTCCCTTGTACGTCTCCCTCTATTGCCCTTATCTTATCACGAACGATTTATCTTTACAAATAACTTTGCCCTCTTATGGAAAGACCACCTGACCGTCTAAGATCTCCGTCTTTACCACGATATACGGCGTTGTTTCCCTCCGGCTGACATCCTCCCCTTCCGTCGGGCCGCTGATCTGCGTTTCAAAGACAATGGTATGTTCCGTCAGATATAAATCTTTTACGCTGATATTATAACCGCTGCTCTCGCGCGTACCATAGCCCTTCGCCAGATACAGATACTGTCCGTCATCATAGGTCAGTTGAAATTCCTCCGTCTTGACCTGATCGATCTTTTCCCGCAATTCCTGTGGGATATGGTCGGTTCCCAGAACCGTATATTCCACATCCCGCAGTTTCTTTTCCTTGGTCTGTAAACTGCATCCGCTTGCCATCAGCAAGAGACAAAGGCAGCAGAAAATGAGTAAGCATCTTCGCTTCATAAATTACCCCATGGTTTTTTTCAAATTATATGCGGTGACTTTTTGAATATGAAGATTGTAATTTTGGAATATATGATTTATGATTAAGAAAAAGTTTTTGACACGGAGGGTGGTTACTATGTTACGAGCCATTATGGCATTATTATTTGCCTTTCTCTTTTTAGTCGTTGGCATTCCTGTGCTTGGCATCGAATGGCTTTATGGCAAGATCAATAAAAAAGGAGCCGAGTTGAGCAGTCTGCGCATTGTGCAGTGGGCCTTTTCCACGATCATCGGCATCTGCGGCACTGATGTCATCGTCAAGGGCGCAGAAAATATCCCTGCCGAGGAAGCCGTCGTCTATGTTGGCAACCACCGTAGCATCTTTGATGTCGTGATCGGTTATACACACTGTCCGGGGCTGACCGGATTTATCGCCAAGGATAATCTTGAGAAAATCCCACTCCTGCGCGTATGGATGCGCAGGCTTCACTGCCTTTTTCTGGATCGTACCAATCCCAGAGACGGTCTGCGTGTGATCCTCGCAGCCATCGATGATATCAAGCGTGGTATCTCCATCTTTGTATTCCCGGAGGGAACGCGTACCAAAACCGGTCAGATGGCACCTTTCAAGGAGGGTACTTTCAAGATCTCCACCAAGACCGGTTGTGCCATTATCCCGGTTGCCATCACAGGCACCGATGAGATCCTGCGCAACCATATGCCATTTGTCAAAAAGACGACCGTTGTCTTTCACTATGGCAAGCCGATCTATCCGGATCAGTTAGAAGCGGATCAAAAAAAGCACATCGGCGCTTACACACAAAGTGTTATCGCAGATATGCTTTCTGAAGATAAAGATCTTATTCTGTAATTACTTTTACGATTTCCGTAAAGTTCATAAAGTGAGACGCCTTGATCAAAATGGTGTCTCCTTTTTTTATGTGCTGATCCAGGTCTGCCAAGAGGGCTTCCTTGTCAGCATAGGCGATCGCCTGCGTTTTGTCTCCATGTTCCTGCACATAGCGTACAATCTGTCCGGCAAGTTTTCCTGCTGTCAAAAGCAGGTCAATGCCATTTTCCACAACAACCTGCCCTACCTGATAATGGAGCATCTCTTGGTTCTCACCGAGTTCTCCCATGTCGCCTAAGATAGCGACCTTGCGTCCTGCCGCATGTCCCAGCACCTCTAAGGAAGCGCGCATGGACACCGGGTTGGCATTGTAGCAGTCATCGATCACAGTCATGCCATGTGCCTCGATAAAGTGGTTGCGTCCGGCTATGGTCTCCACCTGCTCTATCCCCGCAAGGATCTCCTGCTCGGACAAGCCCAGAAGTGTGCCTGCTGCGGTCGCCGCCAGTGCATTATAGACATTGTGCTCTCCCGGGATCGGAATGCTGACAGCATGTTCCCACTGCGGTGTATGAAGCAAGGCATCCACATGATCCACATGTCCTGCGATCGCAGATCCAAAAAACTCCTGCCCCTGCAAACCAAAGAAATGCTTCTCCATGCCCAAGGTATCTGCCTGCTGCAATTTGTCGTCATCCCCATTTAAAATGACTCGCCCGCTTGCCGGCATATGGGAAAAAACTTCTGTCTTTGCCTTGAGGATACCATCCCTGGTTTTCAGATTTTCCAGATGGCACTGTCCGATATTGGTCATAATGACCATATCCGGTCTTGCCATGGCACCCAATCGATCCATCTCGCCAAAATCGGAAATTCCCATCTCAACGACTGCAACCTGATGGGATGGGCGGATACAAAAGAGGGTCAGCGGTAGACCGATCTCGTTATTAAAATTGCCTTGGGTCTTTAAGACCGAAAAGTGCTGTCCTAAGACGGAAGCAACCATTTCCTTGGTACTGGTCTTGCCCACACTGCCGATAATGCCAATGACATAGGCATCGATCTGTTCCCGGTAATATGCCGCCAGATCTTTCAGTGCCTGCTCGGTATCTTTTACTACAATATAAGGTCCTGCTGCATCTTCTAAGACATGGTCTGATAAGACGCCAAGCACCCCCTTGGCAAAGGCATCCCCAATAAAGGAATGTCCATCCACACGCGCCCCACGGATCGGTATAAAGAGATAATCTTTCTCGACCTGACGGTTATCAATGACAACGCCTTGCACCTCTCGATCGGATAGATCAGATCCTTCTGCGCCGTAAAGCCTGCCGCCCAATGCCTGTGCAATCTTTTCTAATGTCATATTTCTCATGCTATGTCTACCTCTACTTTTCAAATCTCTTGAGCGAGATATCAATGATCTGCTGACAGAGTGCCGGGAAGTCTACGCCTATAACGGCTGCCTCCTGCGGTAAAAGGCTGGTCGGTGTCATGCCTGGCAGTGTATTTGCCTCCAGACAGAAGATCTGATCCTTCTCATTGAGTAAAAAGTCCATACGGGAATAGGTCTCCAAGCCCAGTGCTTCCACGACCATTTCGGCATAGCGCTGCATCTGTGCCGTAATATCCGCCGGTAAATCTGCCGGACAGGTTTCTACCGCACTGCCTGCTGCATACTTGTTCTTATAATCATAAAATCCCTGGATCGGTGCAATCTCAATGACCGGGAGTGCCTTACCCTCGATAACACCGACAGAGAACTCGCGCCCCTGGATATAATCCTCTATGACAACCTGATCTTCCCAGACAAAAGCATCCGCTAATGCCTTTTTGTACTCCGTCTCATTGTGCACGATAGAAACACCGATGGAAGATCCGCCACAAGCCGGCTTTACCACACACGGATAAGCCAGTGGCTGTCTCGGTGCGTCTGCCTCCTCCACGCTCAGGGAAAATCCCTGTGGACAAGGAACACCGTAAGACTTAAAAAATTCTTTGGAAATTCCCTTATCCATAGCGATCGCACTGCTCAAATAGCCATTTCCCGTATAACGGATGCCAAACAGGTCAAAGGCTGCCTGCACCTTACCATTTTCACCGTTCTCGCCGTGCAATGCCATAAAGACCACATCCGCTTTACGGCAGATCGCGATCACATTCGGTCCAAAGAAGCAGTCTGACTGGTCTGCTCTGGAAGCCTTGACCGCCGCGATGTCCGGTGCCGTATCCGGAATATCTGACACCTCCACACTTGCTTCCTCTGTATGTTCAAAAATATCACTAATATCTTCCTCTGTATCATGGTAACCCAGAAATACATCCAACAGCAAAACTCTGTGTCCCAGACTCCGCAAAGCCTTGCAAACCATATCTCCTGATTTAAAGGATACATCTCTCTCAGTACTCAGTCCGCCTGCCAAAACTACGATATTCATATCTTAACTCCTTGCTTTCTTAAAATGATGCCCTTATTATAGCATTTCAAAAAATCACAAACAAGGTTCTTCTATCCCATAGTCTTTTTTCGATCTGTGCCCGGCTTCCCTTTTCCTTGACCAGATGACAGTTCAGGTGATGCAGCAAGGTCTGCGCCCGATAATAAGCATCCATATCCTGCAACATCCGGTAGGCTTCCATCTGCAGGCGGAGCACATATAATACGGAAGAAAGTCCGCCTTCCTTTTGCAGGATGGCAATCGCCTGGTCGCAAAAATACAGAGCCTCCTTGGGCTTTTCCATCTCCAGCAGACAGACCGCCATATTATGGCAGAGCGCTGCCCGCACACTCCAGGACAAGCGCACATCCTCTGCAGACTTCTGCCCATAGCGGCAAAGACGCAGCAAGATGGATGCACTTTCCCGGTATTCCCCACGCCACATATGTCCGATGGCAAGATTGTTAAGGATCCAGAGCTGCACTTCCGACATTTCCGCAAATTCTATCTTATCCATCCCCTGTCGCCTTCTGGCCTTTCCCTGCGCATCACTCTCCCAGATGGTGCGGCAGCAGCCCAGGTAATCTTCCTGTGGGATCGCTTCATTCATATAAAGCCAGATCACATGTGCCATGCCATAGAACTGGCGCTCCCGGATGTCCTGTGCCCCTTTCATTTTTTGTAATTTCAGAAGTTTCTCATCCACATGCTCTTTCTGCCATGTCTGTAAAGCGTGCAAAAGTTCGCGGCAGGTCTGCTCTTTTTCCTCCTCTTCCTGCCAATAGGCATAAGAATAGCCAGACTCCCCCAGACGCTCCATCAATAACTGATAGATCTGTCTGGACGGAATCTGGCTTCCATTTTCTACGCGTGATAAATAACCGGCGGTACAAATACCCTCCACCAATGCTTCCTGTGTCATCCCCTGTTCTATGCGGATCCTGCGTAGAATCCGTCCCATAGACTGTTCTTTCATATGCTCATCCTCCCCCTGATGGGGATATTATAGCATCCCGGGAATCTGCAGACCTAATGGCATTTTGCAAAAGCAGACGGCTATCCGCAAGATTTTAAAATTCCGGTTCGATCAAGCCGTATGTATTGCCTTTTCTCTTATAAACAACATTTACTTCCTCTGTCTCTGCGTTCAAGAATACAAAGAAGTCGTGTCCCAATAATTCCATCTGCACGCAGGCATCTTCCGGATACATTGGCTTAATACCAAATCTTTTGGTTCTGATGATACGGATCTCATCATCGTCATCCGTATCTTTTTCCAGATATTCCTGTGCAAAGAACTTCTCAGCACTCTGCTGCTTTGTCACGATCTTGTTACGGTATTTCTTTAACTGGCGTTCGATCGTCTCCACAACAACCTCAATGGAAACGTACATATCATTGCTAACCTGCTCTGCACGGATAACGCTGCCCTTGACCGGTATGGTTACCTCTATCTTCTGGCGTTCCTTCTCTACGCTCAATGTCACATGCGCCTCAGTCTCCGGTGCAAAATATTTCTCCAGTTTGGAGAGTCTCTCTGTCACTGCCTCCTTCAGTCCATCGGTAAGTTCAATGTTTTTCCCTGTGATTGTAATTCTCATGATGTCCATCCCCTTTTCACATTATATTTGATACCGTGTGAATATCATGGTTCAATTATAACATATTACGTTTTTAGGACAAGTAGTTTTCAGAAAAATAAAATTTATTTTATAAATTGTTCATACAGTTAGTTACAACATAGCCCCATATTTGCGCTTTATTCCGCTCTTTGTTATAGTGAAAATAAATTTAGATAGTATCAAAAGGAGAACGATCATGTATAAAGTTGCATTTGTATCCGGTGCCTCCCGCGGGATCGGACGCGCCATAGCCACAAGCCTTGCCAAAGAGGGCTATCATCTGGGACTGGTCTGCCGGAAAAATCAAAAGATGCTGGAAGATCTGGCGGAGGATCTGCGCTCCGTCTATCATATCGAAGTCCTGACCTTTACCGGGGATGTCGGTGATCCCTCTTTTGTAAAGGCTCTTGCTGAGGAAATGCTTGCTCATTTTTCGCAGATCGATGTGCTTGTCAATAATGCAGGTATCTCCCATATCGGACTCCTGACCGATATGTCGGTCGAGGAATGGGATCAGATTCTGTCCGTCAATCTGTCCTCCTGCTTCTACACTGCCAAGGCATTTGTACCCGCCATGGTGCAGAAACAGAGCGGTCGGATCATAAATATTTCTTCCATGTGGGGCAATGTCGGGGCTTCCTGTGAAATCGCTTACTCCGCTTCCAAGGGTGGTATCCATGCTTTTACAAAGGCTCTGGCAAAAGAACTGGCGCCATCCCGGATCGCCGTCAATGCCATTGCCTGCGGTGTCATCGATACCGACATGAACGGCTTCCTAAGCGTAGAAGAACGTACCGCCCTGGAGGCAGAAATTCCAGCCGGCCGCTTTGCCCAGCCGGAAGAAGTCGCCGAGGCTGTACTGCAAGTGATAAAGATGCCGACCTATCTGACCGGGCAGGTCATTTCCATGGATGGAGGATATATCTAAATCGCTCGTGGCGTTTTGCGTTCCCCTTATGCGTTATGTGAAATCCGGGCAAATTCAAATTCTCCTGTTCTATCATTTATTTAGTTACTAATGATAAATGATAGGAGAGGCACTTATGTCATCAATGCTTTTAGGGGAACGTATCACCAATCTCATGGAACTGCAAAATACCAGTAAAAAACAGGTTTGTGAATCGCTACATATCCATCCGTCAACTTTCAGCGGATATCTTTCGGGCAAACGTCAGCCAAGTTACGATATTCTTATGCGTATGGCAGCCTATTTCAACACGACCTGCGACTATCTGCTCGGTTACACACCACCACAAAATTCTATGCCGGACCTGTCTGATGATGCCGTTGCCATCTTGCAGGCTTGCGGCAATCTTTCACCGGAGGGACAGGACATCCTAAAGGATGAGATCAAACTGATCCTGCATCACTACCAAAAGCAGCCCAAGTAGTTTGATCCAGAGGCGCATATATAAGGTTGGAACAAGTAATTCAGGCTGCATCCGGTTGTGATGCAGCCTGTTTGTTTTGCCCTATTATGATAGATCGTGATATTTTCCCAAAAATTCCCTCGTCCTTTGATTTTCCGATTTAAAGAGTAATTCCGGTGTCGTTTCCTCAACGATAAGTCCCTTATCCATAAAGATCATCCGGTCAGAGACATCTTTGGCGAAATTCATCTCATGTGTCACAATGACCATAGTCATCTTCTCCGCCGCCAATTCCTTGATGACTTTTAAGATCTCCAGCGTCAGTTCCGGATCCAGTGCACTGGTCGGTTCATCAAAAAAGAGGATCGCCGGTTTGAGTGCCAGCGCACGCGCAATGGAAACGCGCTGTTGCTGCCCGCCGGACAACTGGCAGGGATATGCATCTGCGCGATCCGCAAGCCCCATCTTTTTCAGCAGTTCCCGTGCCTCTGCCTCCACCTGCTCTTTTGGACGCTTTTGCACACGGATCGGTGCATCCGTGATATTTTTTAAAACCGAAAAATGCGGAAAAAGGTTGAAATTCTGGAAAACCAACCCAAAACTTCCCATTGCCTGTTTGATCTGTGCCTTGTTCCCATAGACCGCCCTGCCATTTTCTGAGTGCACGACTTCCTGCCCCTGATAAGACAGACTACCGTCATCCAGCGTCTCCAGAAAAGTCGCACAGCGAAGCAGGGTGGATTTGCCGGAACCGGAAGGTCCTATGATAGAAACCACCTGTCCCTCGGATACCGACAGATCAATGTCTTTTAAAACTTCCACGCCGTCAAAAGACTTTTTTGCGTGTTTTAATTCTAATATATTCATCCAGATATCCTTCCTATCCTATTGGTAATATGCCATCTTCTTCTCGAAGAATTCCATGATCGCCGCCACAACAAAATTGAAAATGTAATAAAAAACGGCTGCAGCCACAAACGGCACCATGCTCTTTTGCGATGCCGCCAGTGCCTTTGCCTGCGTAAACATTTCCGCATAGGCAATGGAAAATGCCAGTGACGTATCCTTTACCAGGGTGATCACTTCATTGGTCACAGATGGCAGGATGCGCTTGATCACCTGTGGCAGGATGATGGTAAAAAAGGTCTGCGTCCTGCTATAGCCCAGCACCTTGGCAGCCTCGTACTGACCTTTTGGCATAGAGGCAATGCCACTGCGGTAGATCTCCGCAAAATAGGCTGCATAATTTAGGGCAAATGCAATGATGACCGCATACGCCCGGTAGGAGGACGAGATACTGATGCCAAAGATATAGTAGGGTCCAAAATAGACCACCAGAAGTTGCAGCATCAGCGGTGTCCCTCGCATGATCGATATGTAGATCCTTGTAATATTGCGCAGGATGACATTGCGTGACATCCGTCCAAACGCGATCACAAGCCCCAAAGGAAGGGAAAAAAGCAGTGTCAGCACGAAGATCCAGATGGTCGATAACATGCCCTCTGACAACTGCAATAGTATCAACTGTAAACTCATTTCATCACCTGATTATTTCAAAATACAAACATCGGAGTCAAACCATTTCTTGGAGATCTCGGCAAAAGTGCCGTCTGCGACCATTTCTTCCAGAGTCTTTTGCACCTGGTCGCGCAACTCTGTATTGCCCTTCAAAAATCCAACCGCATATTTTTCAGATGAGATCTGCTCATCCAGGATCACAAGTTCGTCTCCTTTGTCTGCCAACTGATCCTTGGCAACAAAAATATCCATGGCGATCGCATCCACTGCCCCACTTTCCAGATCCATAATGGCTGTATTATACTCGCCCACTGTCAAAAGTTGTGCAAAGGAACCGGACAAGTCTGTATTTTCTTCCAGAGCTGACTGTGCGCTGGACTCTTTTTGCACTTCCACGATCTTGCCTGCCAGATCATCCAGACCGGAAATACCGGAGTCCTTGCGGACAACGACAACCTGTGAATTATCCATATAAGGATCTGTCCATGTGTATTTGTCCTCACGTCCATCCATGGTAAAGCCATTCCAGATGCAGTCGATCGTTCCCGACTCCAGTTCCATATCCTTGGCGTCCCAATCGATCGGCTGGTAAACGATCTCCTGTCCCATACGCTTTGCGCACTCCGCTGCCAGTTCCAGATCAAAACCTGTATATTCGCCGTCATCGCCTACATATCCAAAAGGCGGGAAATCCTGATCAAAACCGACCACAAACTTTCCATCATTGTTGGTGTCCTTTGCATCTGTTTTTTCTGCACTTGCAGACTTATTGCCACATGCCACCATAGAAAATGCCATCAAACCTGCCAAAAGTCCTGCCATAACCTTTTTCATCTTCATACCTGCGTCCTCTTTCTTCCTATACTTATTCCTAGCAGCCTATATACTTTAGCGTGCTAATATGTTAAAAGAGTATCATAAGCAAGTATTGATGTAAAGGATAACTTATTTATAAGCAGAAAGAATTTGTTCCAGATGCTCCTGATAAGACCTGCGCACTGTCTCCGGTCCCAGAATCTGAACCCCCGGTCCCAGACCTGTGATCCAGCCGAAAAACTGCGGACTGACCTCCACCTCGGTACGCACCAGGATATCCTCGTCCTCTCTGCGCATCCTTACCTCTGTGCCAAAGCGGTCGATCATAACGCCTGCCATATATTTTGGCGCACGCAGGGTCACGATCTCCGCTGCTCCGGCAAACATACTAAAACGCTTCTTGGCATAGTCTGCTTTCTGGTCTTTGATCGCCAGGACTTCTTTGCTGCGTTTATCTTCCATCTCTTTTGCGCCCAGGATCTTGTCTGCACGGTAATGACGTACCGCAGATGCCTCCTCATCCCATGCCACAAGATAATAATATTCATTGTCCCACAGCAAAAAAGCCGGACTGACCTCATACCATTTTCCTCCATGGCGCAGAGTCTGTTCTTTTTTATCATTCCATTCCAGATACTGAAAGGTCATTTTATGGTTATTATCAATACACTGATAGATCTCGTCGATCGTGTAGTAGATACGCTCGTTTGCCATTTTGACACGATCCGACACAACGACCTGACGGTGAAGGTGTCTGCCCTGATAGGCGCTTCCCAGATGTTCGATCTTTTGCACCAGTTCGCGCGACTTTTTCTCTGTGATGAACTTTGACGCCGCCACCGCATCTACCAGCAGTTTTAATTCTGCCAGTTCAAAGGTCCGCTCCGCCAGATAAAAGCCATTCTGCTCCGGGGCTTTTTCAATATCCATCCCATAATCCTGTAAGGCACGGATATCGCGATAAATACTTTTCCGCTCTGCCACGATCTCCCTTGCCTCTAATTTCTCAATGATCTGCGCCGCCGTGATCGGATGTTCCTCATCCGTCTCCCGCAGAAAAATCTCCATTATATAAAGAAGTTTTTGCTTCTGATTTCCTACATTTGCCATCTGACACCTCGTTAAAAAAATAACTTTTAGATATGACCCATTTTTTTCCATTTGGGTATTGTAGCCGCCATTTTTACGTGCTATAATCATATCACAAAATAAATAAATTACCAGAGATGAGAGCAAGGTAGATAGGCGAATAGAATTCGCTTTATTTATCTTGCTTTTTTTATGCAAAGAAAGGAGTCGTTACATATGTATGATGTAGCAATTGTTGGTGCTGGCGTAGTCGGCAGTGCCATCGCAAGAGAATTATCCAAGTACAAAGTAAACGCATGTGTCATTGAAAGAGACGAAGACGTTTGCAACGGAACATCAAAAGCCAATAGTGCTATCGTTCACGCAGGTTTTGATGCTACCCCGGGAACCTTAAAGGCAAAACTCAATGTCAGAGGAAACGAAATGATGGATCAGTTGTCCAAGGATCTGGATTTCCCATTTAAGAGAAACGGTTCTCTCGTTGTTTGTACCAAGGATCAGGATCCAGCTCTTCTTGACGAATTATTAGAAAAAGGAAAGAAAAACGGTGTTCCGGATCTTCGCATCTTAGACCGTGACGAACTCATCCAGATGGAGCCAAATCTTGCTGATGATGTTGTCAAAGCACTTTTCGCTCCTACCGGTGCCATTGTTTGTCCGTTCCATCTGACCATGGCATTTGCAGAAAATGCAGCCGACAACGGCGTAGAATTTTTCCTAAATACAGAAGTAACAGACATCACAAAGTCTGATGATCATTACCTGATCAAGACCGACAAAGACACGATCGAGGCTAAGGTCGTTGTCAACGCAGCCGGTGTTTACGCTGACAAATTCAACAATATGGTAAGCGAACACAAGTTACAGATCATCGCCCGCCGCGGTCAGTACATGCTGCTTGACAAGAGCGCAGGCAACCATGTCAGCCACACCATCTTCCAGTTGCCTAGCAAGATGGGCAAGGGTGTTCTGGTTACACCTACCGTACACGGCAACCTTTTAGTCGGACCTACCGCAGAAGATGTAGACAATAAAGAAGGTATCAACACGACAGCAGAAGGACTTGGTTCTTTGGGAGCAACCAGTGCACAGTCTGTCAAGAACGTCCCTCTCCGTCAGGTCATCACATCCTTTGCCGGACTTCGTGCTCATGAAATTGGCGGTGATTTCGTTATTGGCGAAGCAGAAGATGCAGAAGGCTTCTTCAACGCAGCCGGTATTGAGTCTCCTGGTCTTTCTTCCGCACCAGCCATCGGCGAAATGGTAGCCACACAGGTTGCAGAAAAGTTGGGATTAGAAAAGAATCCTTCTTTCAACGGACACCGCAAGGGCATCCTCAATCCGGCAACCCTTTCTATCGAAGAAAGAAATGAACTCATCAAAAAGCAGCCGGCATACGGAAATATCATCTGCCGCTGCGAAATGATCACAGAAGGTGAGATCTTAGATGCGATCCACAGAACCTTAGGTGCCAGATCCTTAGACGCTGTAAAGCGTAGAACAAGAGCCGGCATGGGACGTTGTCAGGCAGGCTTCTGCTCACCGAAAACAATGGAGATTTTGGAGCGCGAAGTTCCAATGAGCATGTTTGATGTAACTAAGAATGGTAAAGATGCCAAGATCGTATTTGGTTACAACAAGAAGATATAAGGAGGAGCACGAAAATGAAATATGATTTAGTCATTGTTGGTGGTGGTCCTGCAGGTCTTGCTGCTGCTATCGCTGCAAAAGATAATGGAATTGACAGTATTTTAATTATTGAAAGAGATCGTGAATTAGGTGGTATCTTAAACCAGTGTATCCATAATGGTTTCGGTCTTCACACTTTTAAAGAAGAGTTGACCGGTCCGGAGTACGCATCACGTTTCATTGCCCAGGTAGAGGAACGTGGCATCGAGTACAAGTTGAACACCATGGTCATGGATATCTCAAATGACAAGGTTGTTACCGCCATGAATTCTACCGATGGTATGTTTACCGTAGAGGCAAAGGCTGTTGTACTTGCTATGGGATGCCGCGAGCGTTCCCGTGGTGCGCTCAATATCCCGGGCTATCGTCCGGCAGGTATTTTCTCAGCAGGTACCGCCCAGCGTCTTGTTAATATCGAAGGCTATATGCCTGGCCGCCGCGTTGTCATCTTAGGCTCCGGTGATATCGGTCTGATCATGGCACGTCGTATGACTTTAGAGGGAGCAAAGGTTCTCGCTGTTGCCGAACTGATGCCTTATTCCGGTGGACTAAAGAGAAATATTGTGCAGTGTCTGAATGACTATGATATTCCACTGAAGTTAAGCCATACAGTCGTTGATATTCATGGAAAAGAACGGGTGACGGGGATTACGCTTGCCAAGGTCGATGAGAAAGGAAAGCCAATTCCGGGAACGGAAGAAGAATATGCATGTGATACTCTGCTTCTGTCTTGTGGACTTTTACCGGAAAACGAACTTTCCAAGACCGCAGGTGTAGACCTCAGTCCTATCACTTCCGGTCCTGTTGTAAATGACAGTTTAGAGACCAACATCCCGGGCGTATTCGCCTGTGGTAACGTACTTCATGTACATGATCTGGTTGACTTTGTTTCACAGGAAGCAACCAATGCCGGAAAGAATGCTGCAAAATACATCAAGGAAGGCGAAGTTACTTCTGCAAAGCAGATCGAGATCCTGCCGGTTGACGGTGTCCGCTATACCGTTCCAAAATATGTACGTCCGGAAGTAATGGATGACACTTTAACGGTTCGTTTCCGTGTAGGTCAGGTCTTCAAGGGCTGCGCGATCGCTACCTACTTTGGAGATACCTTGATCTCCAAGAGAAAACGTCCGGTTATGGCACCGGGTGAAATGGAGCAGGTTGTTCTGAAGAAATCACAGTTGGCAGAGTACCCTGACATTGAGAACATTACAATCAAGATTGAGGAGGCATAAGGATGGAAACAAGAGAATTGATTTGTATCGGCTGTCCTATGGGATGCAGCCTTAAGGTTACATTAGAAAATGGTCAAGTTACAGAAGTGACCGGAAACACTTGTCCAAACGGCGATAAATATGCCAGAAAAGAATGTACGAATCCTACCAGAATCGTAACATCTTCTGTCCGCGTCAAAGGTGGTAAGATCAACATGGTTTCCTGCAAGACCAAAGAAGATATTCCAAAAGGCATGATCTTTGATATCTGCAAGGCTCTGGAAAATGTAGTTGTTCCTGCACCGGTTGCCATTGGTGATGTTGTTCTTGCCAATGTCTGTGACACAGGTGTTGATGTCGTAGCGACAAAGAATGTAGACGTAAAGTAAGAAGTCTTTTTTGAGAAGATACGGAGTAAAATGTAAGGGGTTTTAATAAGGGAGATAAAAGAGAAGCCGTTGGGGGACGGCTTCTCCTTTTTTTATCTAAATACTGTCCAAATCCGGTAAAAAATGTAGGTGTCGTCCTGTGTATCTATGCTATAATAAGATTTATGCGTTTATGGATTTATACAGGAAAGGATAAACACTATGAATCAGAATAAAGAATTTTTAGGAACCGAGCCTATCGGTAAATTGTTATTTAAACTGGCTATCCCAACCGTCATTGCCCAGTTGGTAAATATGCTCTACAACATCGTTGACCGCATTTATATCGGTCACATCCCGGGTGAAGGTAGCCTTGCCCTGACCGGAGTAGGTGTCTGCATGCCTATCATCATGATCGTATCTGCCTTTGCATGCCTTGTCTCTGCCGGTGCTGCACCGCGTGCATCCATCGCTATGGGAAAGGGCGATCACGAATCTGCAGAAAAGATCCTCGGCGGTTGTGTTACACTACCATCGTCATCCTCATCTGGAACCGTGATCTTCTCCTACTCTTTGGAGCCAGCGAGAACACGATTTCTTATGCGACTTCTTATATGAGCCTTTATGCGCTCGGCACTATCTTTGTCCAGATGACTCTGGGCTTAAATGCCTTTATCACAGCACAGGGCTTTGCCAAAGACGGCATGATGACTGTCCTGATCGGTGCCGTCATCAATATCATATTGGATCCGATCTTTATTTTTGCCCTGCATATGGGTGTTCGCGGTGCTGCCCTTGCTACCATTCTTTCCCAGGCATGCTCCTGTATCTGGTGCATTTATTTTCTGCTCGGGAAAAAGACCTTACTGCGTATCCGCAAGGCAAACTTGCGCAGCGGACTTCCCCTCATGCCGGCTTGTGTTGCCTTAGGGCTTTCTGCCTTTATCATGCAGTCTACAGAGAGTATCATATCCATGTGCTTTAACTCTTCTCTGCTCAAATACGGCGGTGACGTTGCAGTCGGTGCCATGACCATCCTGACCAGTGTCATGCAGTTTGCCATGCTGCCATTGCAGGGTGTCGCACAGGGTGCCCAGCCGATCACCAGTTACAATTTCGGTGCCAAGAACAGTGCCCGTGTCAAAAAGAGTTTCCAACTCCTACTGATCACCAGCCTGACCTACTCTGTCATCCTCTGGATCTGCGTGCAGGCATTTCCGCAGATTTTTGCCGGTATGTTTACAAACGATGCCAGCCTTTTAGCCTTCTCCGCTAAGGCTCTGCGCATTTACTGTGGTGCACTCTTTATGATGGGTATCCAGATCGCTTGCCAGATGACCTTTGTCTCCACCGGCAATGCAGTCTGCTCCATCATTGTTGCTATCATGCGTAAATTTGTGCTCCTGATCCCGCTCATTTACATTCTGCCACATTTTCTTGCCGACAAGACCATGGCTGTTTACACTGCGGAACCGATCGCTGACATCTTAGCCGTCACCTTTACGATCATCCTCTTTACCGTCCAATTCAAAAAGGCATTGAAAAATTTAGGGCAGGCATAGATACATGAAACGAACGATTGACTATCAGATCACAAGAGCAGATGAAGGTATACGCATCGAGCAATTTTTAAGGCGGCAGGGCTTCTCCGGTCAGAATCTGACACTCATCAAGCGCATGCCTCAAAACATCCTGCTCAACGGTCAATTTGTCTATATGAAGGACAAAGTCCATGCCGGCGACCACTTGCGCGTCCAGATCAATGAGGAGGTTTCTTCTGAAAAGATCCCTCCCGTAGACCTGCCACTGGATATTATCTATGAGGATGAGGATATCATTGTTCTCAACAAGGCAGCCGGCATGCCCATTCATCCTTCCATGGCAAATTACGAGAATTCACTTGCAAACGCTTTGGCATATTACTATGAGAAACAGGGCAAGCCTTTTATTTTCCGCTGTACCAACCGTCTGGATCGCGACACATCCGGTCTTACCATCGTTGCAAAGCATTTAGTAGCATCCAGTATCCTGTCCGATGCTGTGGCAAAAAAGGAGGTGCGACGGGAATATCTTGCCATTTGCAGTGGCATCCCGGATCCCACCACCGGCACCATTGATGCTCCCCTTGCCCGGGTAGACGGAACCATCCTTGCAAGAGAGGTCGATTTTTCGTGTGGCGATCGTGCCATCACCCATTATAAAGTCGAAAAGGCACTAAACGATCACGCCCTAGTCTCCCTGCAACTGGAAACCGGTCGCACACACCAGATCCGCGTACATATGAAATACATCGGGTATCCTCTGATCGGCGATTATCTCTACAATCCCGATATGCGCTATATGAAGCGGCAGGCACTCCATTCCTATCGCATGTCCTTTATTCATCCGATCACAAAGGAACCTATGACCTTTACCGCAGCTCTGCCACAGGATATGGAGGATGCACTTATTTGTCTTTGTCCAGACAGGTTATAACGCTTTTCTACTTGTTTTGTGCTACAATCATGACAATAGTAGGTTGATTTTACAAGGAGTATTCACATGAAAAAAGAATTTAAAGAGGCATTGGAGGACTCTCCCATCATTGCAGCCATCAAAGATGATGCAGGACTTACCCGCTGTCTGGACTGTGACAGCCAGATCATCTTCATTCTTTACGGCGATATCATTACCATCCCTTCCATCGTAGAAAAGGTAAAAGGCAGTGGCAAACTGGCATTTGTACACATGGATCTGATTCAGGGGCTGAGTTCCAAAGAAGCAGCCGTTGACTATATCTCCAAATTTACCAAAGCTGACGGCATCATTTCCACGAAAGCCCCCCTGATTTCCAGAGCCAAGGATTTGGGCTTGTGTACCATTATGCGTTTCTTTTTTATCGATTCCATGGCATATGACAGCATTGAGAAACAATTAAAAAACACAAAGCCTGACGTTATAGAAGTCTTGCCCGGGCCAATGCCAAGTGTCGTCCGCCGCATCCGTAAAATGAACCACCAGCCGCTAATCTCCAGC
>OGEP01001154.1_pt1 | contig 30586 bp, 22 predicted proteins | sample 1570721 | NCBI WGS metagenome assembly OGEP01 (sample SAMEA2582131, study PRJEB24529) | metagenome | biome: Human gut stool | place: China | collected 2011 | reverse complement strand
CAACTGACGGAGTTCTTCTTGCCCACACTGACGGTGACGTGCCAAACATGTACGTAACTCTTCCTGAGCAAGATGCCTTCACTCTTGGTTACACTATCTACTTCTTCGAATTGGCCATCGCCCTTTCAGGTTACTTGAACGCGATCAACCCATTTGACCAACCAGGTGTTGAAGCTTACAAGAAAAATATGTTTGCCCTTCTTGGTAAACCAGGATTTGAAGAACTTGGAGCAGAACTCAACGCTCGTCTTTAATCAATAGACAAAACGATCTCGCCAGAGGTCGTTTTTTTGTGCCTATTTCCCCATTTAGTGATCGTCAAATGAGACAAAGAGAATCAAAAGGAGAGAGTATGACTACAGAAGATAAACAGCCTTTTGCAGCAGCGGAAGAGGAGCAGATGCAAGAGACACCACAAGTAGAAGGACAGGTGAGGGGAGTTCAAATGCAGGGGCCTGCTCATCCATTGGAAGAAACAAATCCACAAATGCTTCCGCCTCAATGGTCCTATCCAACTAAGCCAAAACACAAGTGGAAAAACATCGTTCTATTTTCACTGTTAGCGCTTGTGATTAGTGGACTTTTCGGTGGTGTGAGTGGATATGTTTGGGGACAATCCTCTCAAACAAGTAAGGAGTCGCAACGATTCAAACGTTTAGAACGTGCAAAGACCGAAGCAAATGAAACGAAAGTAGGTTTTGTAACGGATAAAGAAAAGGTCATTTTTACATGGACTCTCAAAGATCTTGGTTTGCTGAGTTACACCAATCGCGAAGGTTATGGTTTGACAGCAGATCAGATCGTGGAAGTTTATGGGTTGGCATCCAGTGTTGAATATAAAAAGAATGAAATGGACCTTACTTGGAATGACTCAAAAGCTTCTGAACATCAGGATTTGAGAATGAGATTTGAAGAAGTCGACGGAAATTATTATTTGAAAAATGTGTCCGTGACGGATTTAGATGAGTTGTATGAGCATAAAAATCCAGAGGATGATGATGATAGCGATGATGTCTCGAGCAATCGTGCCTTGACTAAAAAGGAATTTCGAAGTCTGAAAAAAGGAAACAAGCAGACAGGGCAAGGTGGGACAAGTTTATCTGAGTTTTTGAAAAAACATCGAAAAACCGTCGAAATTGGGACAGAGCGCAAAATAACTGCCAATGGGGAAACATTTAAGTCTACACGTGTAGTGGCTACAGTACTCTGTGAGGTTGATGGGGATTTTAAAGTTTTGAAATTTTTAGCACAGCCTGATGGAGAATTTCGCTATATTGGTGCGGAACTAAATTAAGAGGAGGATAGAAGAAAGATGAGTATGAATCAACCACAGGTACCCTTTGGTGTACCAGTAAATCCTACCCCTCAAAAAAGCGGAAAGGGCTTGTTCATTGGATGTGTGATTGGGGCAATTGCTTTAGGCTTGGTGATTGGTCTTATTTTTGGTCGCTCTTTTGGTGTGGAGGCCGTAACCAAGAAAGCTTACCCCCATTTACATACCACTGCAGATAGTACAGTCTCAAAACGCGATAGATCTTCTCGCTATATAGACCCAAAAGAGACAGCATTTGATTGGGATATTTCAGATCTCGGAGACTTGAAATTTGCCACCTACGATGACAAAGGGGATGCGATGTCTATCGAAGAGGTCGTGAAGAAGTATGGGAAAGCCTTAAAAGGCACATTTAATGGAACAACTGCTCAGTTAGAATGGGGCGAACTCGAAAGGGACGATGCAGATGAAGAAAGCACCGATTATAAGACTGCTAGCGAGATGAATCTGACCTTTATGAAGATAGATGGTCATTATTACCTACGCAATCTGTATTTCTCAGAAGATTATGACACAGCGGATGCCAATCCGATGGTGGCTGATCATTATGATAAGTTGAAGGCGGGGGATCCTAAAACAGGGAAAGATGGAGTATCTTATAAAGAAGTGCTTAGTAGCAATATCCCGTCCTCTATTTCGATAAGAGCGGACCAGGACTATAAAACCAAGGTCATTACGAATGAAATGGAAATCCGTTTTAATTCATCTGGTTCAGACGAAGATGAATACAAATTAAAATTTATCCAGCAAGCAGATGGGGATTATCGTTTGGCTTTAAAAGGAGACTCAGACTAGAAAGAAAATAGGGCTTCGAAAAGGAAGAGTCCCTATATTCTCGTTTGTATCCTAACGACTTCGCAAGAGGTCGTTTTTTTACTTGTAAAATAATTTCACAAACTTTCCCCTTAGATCCAATTACAAAAACACTAACTAGTTATTGTTCTTGATCATTTGCTAAACTCATTTAAAAAATACTGATGATACAGGGTTTCTAGCTAGACAATGGCTATAGGCCCAGATTTTATACTCAAATCCTTTAATATAAAAAGTTATTTGAACATAAAAGTTGTCATTTGTCGTTTCATATTATAAAATATAAAATGAATGAAAATATTTGAAAAAGGAATGGAAATTATGAAAAAGAACTTGGCTAAATTCTTGTTACTTTCATCTATGCTTGGTGGAATGGCTATTGCTCACCCAGTATCTGCGAATACAAAAGCTGCGGTTTATGAGTACAAAAATGGTCAACTAGACCTTGTTCAAAAACCAACATATGAAGGTTTCGAATCGAATCAGCTTTCTTTGAAATTGAAAACAGGTCGTGTCGATGTAGTGGGAGCGCGTGAAGGCAAGAAAGAAAGTGCGCATGATGCTGGTGCCTACCAATTTGCATTGATCTACAAATCTGAAGGTGGCGAAGAAGAGACAGTTGCTAAAGGGCAAAATACAGCAGATGGGACGATCGAATTTGATGATGTGGATCTCTCTGGACTGAATTCTGGAACTGTTAAACTCTACATTCGTCAGACTACAAAAGATGATGGTCGCTTTAAACAGTTGGATAATGGAGAAGGGGAAGTAACAGTGTCCCTTGCTTACGATGGATCAGGACGCTTGATGGTGGATTCACTTGAAAGTTCCAACCCAATTTATCGTAATTTCATTGCAGGCTATAACGGTTCTGAGACAGGAGGATCCACTTCACCAAGTACAACAAGCCCATCTTCAAGCTCAAGTAGCTCAAGTAGTTCGTCTTCAAGCTCAAGTAGCTCATCGAGCTCATCTTCAAGCAGCTCATCTTCAAGTTCCTCAAGTTCAACTTCTTCATCGAGCTCAAGCTCTTCTTCTAGTTCTTCCTCACATTCAAGCGACTCAAGCAAATCTGTAGTTGGCCGTTTATTGCCAAAAACAGGTCAAGAAACAGGTGTCGTTTTGGCAACATTGGGCTTACTCTCACTTGCAGGGATTGCTATTGTCTCCCTTCGCAAGAAATTTTAAGATAAGCTTCTAAAAGGTCGGATATCTCTCCGATCTTTTTTAGTCTATCAAGACAGGAGTTGGTCCTTGCTTGGTTTTATGTTATAGTAGAAGAGAAGAATAAAAAGGAGAATTCGAAATGTCCGAGAAAGATCAAGAACAATTTATGAAACATACTCCCGTAGAGGGTGCGCCTCAATTTGATGTGGCTGCACCAGCCTTTGTCCCAAAAGAAGAAGCCGAAGACTTGGTCGTTCCAGAAGCTAGTGGCCTTTCAGTGACGGAGACGGAAGCAATGAAAGAAGAGGCAGACGAGCCAGCTGTTTCAGAAACAGTGGAGCCTCCAAAGGTGGATGAAGCAACTGTTGGAGAACATCCGGATGTAGTTGCTGCTCCCCAACCGACTCCTCCATTCCAGCCTGCGCCTCAAGCTCCTCAAAATATGGCAACTGAACCAATTGGTCCGCAAACAGTGCCTGTTCCTGAGACACCTATTCCACAAGCTCCTCTTTCTCCTGTTGGAAGACCGATGGATACTGCAGACAAGAAGGCTATTCGTTTTGCCCTTGGAATTTTAGTGGGTCTCCTTATCGGTGGAGTCAGTGGCTATTTAATTGGTCATGCCAGCCCTAGTACATCATCATCTAAAAAGCAGACTTCTTGGTCAGGCAACCAATCTGGTTCTTCTTCCAATATCGATTTGGAGCAATTGACTTCTGAAGACGCGGAAGCCAATTTTAGCTGGGAACAATCTGATATTGAGCAACTTCAGTTTTTGACTGGAAAGGATTCTGGGGAGACTCCTGAGGAAATGGTCGACGCTTATGGAAAGGCTAGTTCTGTCCAATTTGATAGTGGAGAATTGAAATTATTCTGGGATGATAACTCTTATAATAAAGAGGTCAAAGCGACCTACTCTAAGAAGGGAAAAGAATTACAGCTTGTCAAATTTGAATTTAATCAATTTGGGAAAAATCTTACGGTTGAGGACAACTTTGCAGATGGATTCAAAGTTGGAAATAGTGAGACCGGTGCTGGCGGGACCTCTTACAAAGAGCTTTTAGAAAAATACGGTGATGCAGTCAATCTGACGGTGAGTTCATCTGATGATTCAGACGAGATAGAATTGGTCATGGACTTCCAAAAGAAAAACGGGGACTATGTAGATTTGACCTTTATTCGCCAAGAGAATGGAGATTTCCTCTTGAGTAGTAAAGGCAGCTATTAAATCACTGAATAAAAGAAAGAGGCAAGCGCCTCTTTTTTGGGATAAGACGAGACAAATACGCTAATTTTCTATACAATAGAAAGAGTTTGAATAGAAAGAGCATGAAGGATGGAAGAAATGAAACAGTGGATAGAACATCATAAGCGGATCCTCCAAAAAGCTGCAAGTGCTTTGCTGGCTTTTATGGTTGGTGTTTGCTTGGTGTTTATGATTCATCCAGTGAAAACCTTGCCCAAAGATCGCTTGTTGAGTTTGTCTCGCATGCAAGAAGACAGCCAGCAATTTGTTGCGTCTTCTTCCAAAGAGCCGGATTTAGAAGACTTGTTGTCATTGGACCTTGCAAGGGGAGAAGGAAAGACACAAAAAAATTGGGTGACTTTATCTGCATTCGTCAAAAAAATTGGAAAAGCAGCGAGTTTTACACAAGAAGATACGAGTTTTGGAGCGCAAGTCCAGCTAGGCTATGGGGCTCCTGTGCAGGGGATTCATCCTTATACCATAGGATTTCAAAAGCAGGATGATACCTTTTATTTGAGCTCGATTCAAGGCTTTGCGCCCAAGTCGGCACACTATCAGAGCAGAAAGAACTTAAAACTGGCAGATTTTACAGGCTATCAGACACTAGATGGAAAAAAGGAAAAGGGGACAGCAGTAGAAGAAGTCTTGAAAAAATCAGGTCTTCCCAATTCTCTTAGTTTGACCTCTGAAAAGGACAAGCAAGTCCTAGCCCTGTCTTATCAGGTGACAGATGGACTGGTCTCTTTAACCTTTGAACGTGACCAGACTGGTCAGTATCGTTTGACGAAGAAGGGGTGAAGCAGATGATCGAGTGGATGAAAAAGAATAGAAAAGAGCTCTTGCTGCCGTTTTTGTGTTTTGTCTTAGGACTCTTACTTGCGATTGCAAGGATCCAAGTGCAAGAGCAAGGAACCGATACCAAGGAGGACCAAACACTGACTCGTTTCCAGCCAAAGGATTACAAAAATTTGGTCAGCAAGGAACAAGAAATCAAGCAGTTTAAATGGACCATCGAAGCTGTGGCGAATTTGAAAGTTCGTCTCAAGCAGAGTCAGCAACCAGGAACCCGCTTGGAAACAATTGTGACGGAATGGGGAAAAGCCCAAAAAGTTAAGTATACAAAGACAGCTCAAGGAGATAAAACCGTTCTTGTCTTGACTTATGCGGCTAAGCAAACAGATCAGGGTAAGAAAAGTGTAACCTTGTGGTTTGAGCAAGAGAAAGACCAGGGGTATCGCTTGACGATGGTGGATGCGACGAATTTGTTGGACGCAAAAGAGAAGACAAGCAGTGAGAAAGAAATCACTACTGAAAAAGAGAAAAAAGGTACAGAATTCGCCCAGCTCATTCAGCAACTAGGAAATCCTCAACGCTTGGTCTGGGGGGAAATGCCAGATGGCGGAATGGGCTATCGCGCGACTTACCAGCTACCAGGGCAGCCAGAAGTGGTGATGGAATTCAAGAAAAAAGCCAAGAAATTAGTGTTGGTATAAGAAAGGAGACATCATTGGACGATCAACGGACAGACATCAAGGCAGCTTCCTCTCACCAGGGTGGGAGCCGCTTGATTTCAGAGGCTGACCTTGCTTCAATAGGGATGGACAATCATCAGGATACTAGAAGCCATTCAGATACGATGGCGTCTTCCCCTTCTTCCTCAAAAGAGGGGATTGGTTCGCTTTTGCGATTTTTTGGGTGGTTCGCCTTGTTAATGGCTTTTGTGTTTGTGCTTCAAAACGAAGTTAATAAAAGCTCTTCTTCATCTTCTTCGAGTGAGGGGATCAATGGTTTATCACGTGATGGTATCAGAACGGAATATCTGACCAGTGAAAATAGTTCTTATATCGCCTCAGCTAATGAATTTCAATTTCAGCCAACCTATGAAAAGGCCATGTCTCTCATTCCTAATTTTGCAGTGGAAGAAAAAAAGACCTCTTTTGGGACGGTAGACCCACAAGATGTCGTTGCAGCATTAGGTAAAGCGAGGAGTGGGGAAGCAACGTATAGTGATAGCAGTTCCAGTCCCTTTTTGCTGACATTAGATTACCAATCAAAGGATGCAGATGGGAAGGTTCTTCTTGAAAAAACAGGTGCCTTTTACAGGATCTCTCTTTTAAGTTTGAAACACTTAAAAAGTGACCGATTTGCGAATAAGAATGGGAGCTTGACGAAGGACGATTTTGCAACTATCAAGGTCGGAATGCCTTATTTAGACCTACTCAATACGGTAGGGATTCCGGATGAAATATATGTATCTGGGCTTTTAGGTTACGGGGAAGCGCCTTCCTTTACCTATCGATTATCGGATTCTCAAACGGTTCAAATCCATTTTGATAGCCGGCAAACCATCAAGGATATCAAATCGAAAGAGGTAGCGACCACACCAGCTTCCTCTACATCTACAGCACAGTAAAAAAATCAGCCGAAGCATTTTAAATAAAAGGAGAGGACAATGGGAAATAAAGACTGGTCGCATCTACGAAATGAGCACCAGAGTCGGTTTTCGAAAGGCCAGCCGAAAGAAGCACCCTTAGAAAAAGGAAGTCCTGAGAAGCTAGAAGATACGCTCACAAAAGAGCCAGAAGTGGTAGAAGTCCCTGCTTTTCAGGAAGAGGTGAAACAAGAAGAGGAACGAAAAGACGAACCAGCGATTGGTGTGAAGAAGGAATCGTATGATCCAAAGGAAGGCTCATTTGCTACACCTGAAGACGAATCAGCTCAGGTCGTTCTTGCTACACCACTAACAGAAGAAGCAAGGTCAGAAACACCAGCACAAGATACAATAGGGCAGTCTCCCTCAGCTGAGAAAAAAGTAGAGCATCAGGGTGGGAGCCGCTTGATTTCAGAAGCCGATCTGGCTTCAATAGGGGGAGGCAGGCATTCAGAACCAAGACAACCTGTACTAGACTCCCAATCGGATAGGGCGAAAACCTACTCTCCTTCCTCTAAGAGTGAAGGGTCTTCGCTGGCAGCCTTTTTTGGATTATTGGCCATGCTGGGATTATTTGCCTATCTGGCTTCAGGAGGTATCCATAGTGAGGAACATCCTTCATCTACTACTAGTGAATACGGAAACACTGGCCGGTCTTATGGAACCAGAAAGGAAACCTTGAAGAGTGGTACGAGTACCTTGATTGCACCGGAAGGTGAATTTCAGTTTCAAGTGACCTATGAGAAGGCGATTTCCCTGATTCCTGGTTTAAGTGAGGGGGATCAAGGCCGTACCTCTTCAACTTATCTGTCTCCGCAGGATGTGGTAGCTATACTGGGGAAGGCTAGTAGTGGGGAAGAAACCTACCAAGAGGGTAGTGTCGGTCCTTTCATGACAAGCTTGGATTATGAGGCTGAAGGATCCCCTTCTTCTGTATCTGTTTTGCTTTCAAATATAATTAGTAGCCGTCTATCTTCTCTTAATTTTGAGAACTTAAACAGTGAGCGATTAGCCAATAAAAATGGCAGTTTGAACAGAGAGGATTTTGCCAATATTAAAATAGGAACCAGCTATGCAGATCTTGTGAATACAGTCGGAATTCCTAGCCGTGTTTCTTGGTCGAGTATGATGAGTTCAGAGTCTTTTTTAACCTTTCACTATAAACTTTCTGATGCGCGTTTAGTTACGATTCACTTTGGAAGCAATCGCACCATAAGTGAAATAACAGGCCTGGAGGATTCGGCTACAACCACGTCGCCTTAGGTGTTCATCTCACTAGGATTGTGGTATAATATGGATACCTTTAATTGAAATGAATGGAGAATCTTATGACAGCACAAAAAATGTCTGCACAAGAAATTATCGCTTTTATTGGAAATGCAGAAAAGAAAACAAATGTGAAAGTAACCTTTGAAGGGGAATTGGCAACGGATGTTCCTGCTTGTGTTATGAAACTTGGCAATGTTTTGTTCGGTGACTGGAAAGATATCGAGCCCCTTCTTGCCAACTTGACAGAGAACAAGGATTATGTGGTCGAACAAGATGGCCGTAATTCAGCTGTTCCCCTGCTGGATAAGCGCTATCTAAATGCGCGTATCGAACCAGGTGCTATTATTCGTGACCAAGTGACCATCGAAGACAATGCTGTCGTGATGATGGGTGCTGTCATCAATATCGGTGCTGAAATCGGTGCAGGAACTATGATTGATATGGGGGCTATCCTTGGTGGTCGTGCAACAGTTGGTAAAAACAGCCACATCGGTGCAGGTGCCGTTCTTGCGGGTGTCATTGAGCCAGCTTCTGCTGAGCCTGTTCGGATCGGTGATAATGTCTTGGTCGGTGCCAATGCAGTTGTGATTGAAGGGGTTCAAGTAGGGAACGGTTCAGTCGTTGCCGCTGGCGCTATTGTTACTCAAGATGTCCCTGAAAATGTGGTCGTAGCTGGTGTCCCAGCTCGCATCATCAAGGAAATCGATGAAAAAACACAACAAAAAACAGCACTAGAAGACGCCTTGCGTAATTTGTAAGATAGGAATGGTAGAGGCTGGGCAAAAACTGTCCAGCCTTTGATGTTTGAAGGGAATAATTGTATGACGCAGTGGTTGATTGGCATCTTTGTTCGCTTGATTAAGCTCCAAAGATGACCTAATCAACTGTGCGGGGGTGGGAAGACGAACTCCTTTTAAATAATAGGGTTCTTTCCCACTCTCTATTCTAATAGAAAGAAGACGACTATGACATTGGATTTAATCAAAATCAGACGGGATTTGCACCAAATCCCTGAAATTGGCTTGGAAGAATTTGAAACCCAAGCCTACCTCTTAGAGCGAATCGCAGAGATCACAGGGGGCAAGGACTTTGTTGAGCAACGGACTTGGCGGACCGGGATCCTGGTTTATCTCCATGGGTCTGCTCCTGAAAAAACGATCGGCTGGCGGACAGATATCGATGGCTTACCGATTGTGGAACAAACGGGCCTTGATTTTGCCTCCAAGCACGAAGGACGGATGCATGCTTGTGGTCATGATATGCACATGACGACAGCTCTTGGGCTTTTGGATCAACTGGTTCAAGTGCAACCAAAAAATAACCTGCTCTTTCTCTTCCAACCAGCTGAAGAAAACGAAGCTGGTGGGATGCTCATGTATAAGGACAATGCTTTTGGCGACTGGCTCCCTGACGAATTTTATGGTCTGCATGTGCGCCCTGATTTGAAGGTGGGAGACATTGCGACTAATACGGGTACCCTTTTTGCGGGAACCTGTGAAGTCAAGATTACATTTACAGGTAAGGGAGGGCATGCCGCCTTTCCACATGAGGCCAATGACGCTCTTGTAGCAGCTTCTTACTTCATTACCCAAGTCCAATCGGTCGTGAGTCGAAATGTCGATCCGATTGAAGGGGCTGTGGTGACCTTTGGTTCCATGCATGCAGGAACAACCAATAATGTGATTGCTGAGACAGCCTTCCTTCATGGGACCATTCGGACCTTGACCATGGAGATGAACCTTTTGACTCAAAAAAGGGTCAAAGCCATTGCAGAAGGAGTTGCAGCCGCCTTTGATGTGAAATTGGATCTGGAACTCAAGCAAGGGGGCTACCTGCCTGTGGAAAACGAACCAGAATTGGCCAAAGAACTCATGGACTTTTTCACAGCTGAGGAAGACGTGAACCTGATTGATATTCTGCCTGCGATGACAGGAGAAGACTTTGGTTTTCTCTTGAGCAAGGTCCCTGGAGTCATGTTCTGGCTGGGAATTGATACCCCTTATGCTTTGCACCATCCGAAGATGAGCCCAAATGAAGCCGCCCTTCCCTTCGCTGTGGAAAACATTGGTAAATTTTTGAAAATGAAAGCTAACCAATAAAGGAATGATTCAACTCCGTCTGGAGTTGGATTTTTTCTTTGTCGTATAAAAACTGTTCGGATCTTTCCTAAAAAATGTTACAATAAAAGCTAGACAAAAGGAGTAGGGAATGAAGAAAACACTACGAAAAGAAACCATTGCAGCCATGAAACAGTTGCCAGAATCCGTGAAAACTCAAGCAGATGAAGAGCTGACTCAGCGCCTCTTGGAGCTGCCAGCTTTTCAGGAGGCAAAGACCCTTGCGACCTATCTGTCTTTTGACCATGAAGTTTCCACAGCTGGCTTGATCCAAGCAGCTCTTCAACTTGGAAAACGCGTCTGTGTTCCCCGTACCTATCCACAAGGGCGAATGGAATTTGTGGAATACGATCCTAATATTTTGGAAAAGACACGCTTTGGTTTGCTGGAGCCCAATGAAAAAGGAAAGCTTGTGGAACAGTCAGAGATTGATCTGATCCATGTACCAGGCGTGGTCTTCCAGTCAAAAGGCTACCGAATTGGCTATGGTGGTGGCTATTATGATCGTTATTTAGCAGATTTTACTGGAAAAACGGTTAGTACGATTTATTCCATCCAGCAGAAGGATTTCCAGCCAGATACGTTTGATCAGGCAGTTCAGGAGGTGCTAGTCTATGAAGTTACTCTTTGATCGTCGTTATCCTGTGACCAGCCTCTTGTTGCTCGTCACAACGGCAGTCTTTCTTTCCATGTTTATCCGATTTGGAGGCGACTACCAAACAGGTGCTGCTATTTACTATAGCGGTGGTATTATTGGAGAGGTTGTGAAAGTCGATCCTAGCCAGTTATGGCGAATAGTGACAGCTACATTTGTTCATATCGGCCTAGAACATTTTGTGCTCAATATGATCACCCTCTATTACTTAGGACGTTTGGCAGAAGATCTCTTTGGATCGAAGGCTTTCTTAGCTCTTTATCTCTTATCAGGCATGATGGGTAATGTCTTTGTAGCTATTTTTACGCCAGATGTGATTGCAGCAGGAGCTTCTACAGCCCTCTTTGGACTGTTTGGGACTATTGGTGCTTTGCGCTTTATTGTCCAAAGTCCCTATATTCGCCATTTGAGTCAGTCCTATACCAGCTTGATTGTGGTCAATTTGATCTTTAGCTTCATGCCAGGGATCAGTATGGCGGGGCACATCGGTGGCTTAGTAGCTGGGGTCATGTTGGCTTATGTCTTTCCAGTAAGAGGGGAAGCTCGCTTTATGAACCGAACCTATCAGATGAGTGCAGCTCTATCTTATCTCTTGCTTTTGCTTTATTTCTTAGGTAAAATCTTGACTCTATTTTAAGAAGAGGCTAGGACAAAAGTCCTAGCCTCTTAATTGTTTTTGGATTGTCGAGCAAGACGCAGTGGTTGAGTGGGCTCTACTACGCTGATTTCATCAGCTTTTACAGCCCTACTCAACTGTGCGGAGGTGGGACGACGAAATCGAATTCTAACGAATTACCGATTTCTGTCCCACTCTCTTTTTTTCCTAAAAAATGTAGCGCAATCGTAAACTAACAGAAAATTGTTTGAAATGCAAAGAATTGTATATATTTATTATAATATGTTTGCAGGAGTCAAGAGAGCCCTCTATTGCTAGGTCCATAGAGAAGGCAATTATGGGTAAAGAGGTATAAAAATGCAAAATAGAAAGCGTTTGCAAAAAGGCTGAGAAAGGTGTAAACTGGAGATATAAAAATCAAAAATAGTGCTATTTTGTCAAAAGTAGTGCAAAAACAAAGGAGATTTGCCATGAAAAAATGGTTGTTAAAACTCTCATTGGTAGCGATGACACTCTTACTCCTACCGATTCAAGCTGTTCAAGCCTGTTGCGGTTTTATCATTGGTCGCCAATTGACCAAGGATGGGACCACTCTCTTTGGTCGGACAGAAGACTACCCTTACTATCCAAATGGTGGAAAGCACAACAAAAACTTTGTAGTTGTTGATGCGAAGAACTATAAGGAAGGGGATCAACTGGAAGACGAATCTAATGGTTTTACCTATCCACATGCTGCCAGTGAAATGAAATACACAGCGACTTATGACTCTGCTCGTGGAGATGGTAGTAACGGTGCCTTTGGTGAACACGGATTTAACGAAGCCGGTGTCTCTATGACCTCAACTGTTACAGCAATTCCAAATAAAAAAGTCTTGAAGACTGACCCATTGACAGAAAAGGGAATTCCAGAAGCTGCTATGTTGGACGTGGTTTTACCACGCGTTAAGTCTGCTCGTGAAGGGGTTGAATTCCTAGCTAAAGTCATTGAAGAAAAAGGATCAGCAGAAGGGAATGTTGTCGTTTTTGCAGACCAAAAAGAAACTTGGTATATGGAAATTCTTTCTGGTCACCAATATGTAGCTGTTAAAGTCCCAGAAGACAAATATGCAGTCTTTGCAAATACCTACTACCTTGGTCATGTGGATTTGAATGACAAGGAAAATGTGATCGCTTCGAAAGATGTCGAAAAAGTAGCCAAAGAATCTGGTAACTACAAGACAGATAAAGACGGGAACTTCCATATCGCTAAATCTTATGGACCAGAAAAATATGCTGAAGGAGACCGTTCACGTACTTACGCAGGAATCACTCTTTTGGATCCAAAATCAAAAGTGACTTATGAAGATGATGAATACGAACTCTTCCGCTCACCAACAGATCCAAACAAGAAATTTACTTTGGAAGATGCCTTTGCTCTCCAACGCAACCGTTTTGAACATTTGAATGGTCGGTTTGTTCCAGACGATCAAATTGGTGTCAAGAAACAAGGGGATAATGGTAGCAATGATGCTGTTCGTAAAGACCAATACAAGTATGCTTTAGGAAACGAAAACGTCATCGATGCCCATGTTTACCAAATCAATCCAAACCTTCCAAAATCATTTGGTGGTACTTTATGGCTTGGTATGGGACCATCTCGGAACACTCCTTATGTTCCATTCTATGGTAATCTAAAAGATACTTACAAAGCCTTCAAACCTCAAACAGCAACTTATGATCCAAATTCATGGTATTGGACAGTATGGCACATTGACAACATGGCGATCAATAACCAAGATGTCTTTGGAAAATCAGTCCAAGATCACTGGAAAGCTCTTGAAAAACAATTTATTGTTGATCAAGAAAAGAAAGATATTGAATATTATTCATTGAAAGATCAACCGGAAGCTGCAAAAGCTGCTGAAGATAAGGTAACAAAAGATGCACTGGAATTGTCTGATCGTCTTTTCCAACACTTCAAAGATTATGAAAAATTAATGGAAAAACAATTAGAGGCAGCTGGACGTAAATCAGATCCATATCGTGCTTCTCAACCAGATAATTATAAAGATCCTGAAGAACCTAAGAAACCAGATACACCAAAAGTTCCAGAAAAACCACAAATCAATGAAGATGTGAACAAAATTAAAATTCCGGCTCCAGATTATGTAGCAACACCTTCTAATAAAGACATTCCAGCAAATGCAGAAGGAAATCCAAATAATCGCTTTGGCTATGCTGCTAACAAGGATAAACAACCAGCTGTATCTTCGAAAGTAGAAACGTCTGTGAAGCCAGAAGAAAAAGTTCAATCTCCGGTTGAAGCTCCTGTAGTAGGAAACAGTGTAAACAACAATAATCGCTTCGGTTCTAACTTTAATCCAGGCGAAATTGAAACTTTCCCAAATACCAATTATTCTTACAATGTTCATCCTTAAACAATAAGAATTAAAAAGTGAATTGGACCAAGTCCAATGTAACGAAAGAGGCCGGATTTTTATCCAGCCTCTTTTTTATAAAAAAGACTGACCATTGTAAGGCAGCAAAGCTCTTACATGATATGGCCAGTCTCTTTTGTATTCTGTAGATTTGAAAATGATTAGTCTGCAGTTTGTTCAGTTGCTTCTAATTTTTTTCCAAGGTCGATAATATATTGTTTAAGATCATCTTTGACTTGAGGGTGTTTCAAGGCATAGTCAATCGAAGTTTTCATGAAGCCGAATTTATCACCGACGTCGTAGCGTTGGCCTTTAAATTCACGGGCAAAGACTCGTTGGGTTTTATTGAGGGTGTCGATCGCATCTGTCAATTGAATTTCATTGCCAGCACCTGGTTCTTGATTTGCAAGAATATCAAAGATTTCAGGAGTCAAGAGGTAGCGTCCGATAATAGCGAGATCACTTGGAGCGTCCTCTGGGTTTGGTTTTTCGACAAACGTTTCAACGCTATAAAGACCGTTAATGCCTTCGCCTTGGGGTGCAATCACACCGTAAGAAGAAACCTCTTCGTGAGGGACTTCCATCACAGCGATGGTTGACGCATGGGTTTCATCGTAGTCGTTCATCAACTGTTTGGTCAATGGCAAGGCATCATCATTAGTGATGTCCATCAGATCATCTCCCAACATAACGACAAAAGGCTCATTTCCAACAAAGGCCTTGGCTTGAAGAACAGCGTCCCCTAAACCTCGAGGGTGACTTTGGCGGATGAAATGAAGATTGATCGCTGTTGTATCATTGACCAACTTGAGTAAGTCAGTCTTGCCTTTTTGCTCGAGATTGTATTCCAATTCGAAGTTAGAATCGAAATGGTCTTCGATCGAACGTTTGGCCTTCCCTGTTACGACAAGGATTTCCTCAATCCCAGATTTCAGAGCCTCTTCTACGATAAATTGGATCGTAGGTTTGTCAACGATTGGCAACATTTCCTTTGCCAAAGCTTTGGTAGCTGGGAGGAAGCGTGTCCCCAAACCAGCCGCAGGAATGACTGCTTTTCTAACTTTAGTCATATAGTTTCCTTTCTAAAAGGTAGGATTGATGTTAGGGTGGTTGACTTATTTCCACTCGTTTTCTTCTTTAAATTCATTGCTCATCATGTGGTGGATGGCTTCGCGGATATCTTTCCCTTCATAAATGACTTGGTAAATGGCTTGTGTAATCGGCATGTAGACATCCAGTTCTTGGGCCAGCTCGTGGGCGACTTTGGTCGTAGAGATCCCTTCAATGATCATGCCCATGTTGGCTTCGATATCTTCCAATTTTTCGCCACGTCCGAGAGCATCACCAGCTCGCCAGTTGCGAGAGTGAACAGAAGTTCCGGTAACGATCAAGTCACCGACCCCAGACAAACCGCTATAGGTCAATGGGCTAGCTCCGAGCTTAACGCCAAGGCGCGTGATTTCAGCGAGACCGCGCGTGATGATGGCTGCTTTGGCATTGTCACCATAACCAAGACCGTGCAGGGCCCCAGCTCCGACTGCGATGATATTCTTCAAGGCTCCAGCAGTTTCCACTCCGATAACATCTGTATTGGTATAGAGGCGGAAGTAGTGATTACTAAAGAGTTCTTGAACATAGCGTGCAGCTTCTAAATCTTTTGAAGCTGCTGTAATGAGGGTGATGTCCCGTACGATGGTCTCCTCTGCATGACTCGGTCCAGAAACGACCACTACTTCACTGCGAAGAGAAGCAGGAATTTCTTCTTCAAGGATTTGAGAAATTCGATCGTGTGTACCAGGTTCTAGTCCCTTGGAAGCGTGCATGACTGTTACAGGGTGATCCAGTGTTTCAGCGACTTGTTTCGCCACCAAGCGGGTCACCTTTGTAGGAACGACAAAGAGGATAGCGTCCACACCGTCCAAAGCTGCTTTCAAATCAGTCGTAGCAGTGATGTCTTCGCTAATAACGATGTCTTTGAAATAGCGTTGATTGGTATGAGCGGTATTGATTTCATCGATTTGTTCTTGGATATTTCCCCAGAGACGGACTTCATGGCCGTTATCATTGAGGACTTGTGAAAGGGCTGTTCCCCATGAACCAGGACCCAATACTGCAACGGTTTGTTTTTCCATTGTATCTTCCATTTCTATGTCTATTTTTCAACAAGGCTAGAAATCTAGCGCTTGCGCCTTCGAAACGGCCAAATGTGTGCCTTGAAGGGCGATTCTATTTTCCTCTCTATTTTAACATAATATAGGTAAAAAAACTTGTATGATCATCAATTGTTTTGTGAGGAAGGTGAGGGTGATAAATAAAATCTATCACGGTTTTAAAAAATACATATTAGACACTATCACTAATGGGTGGTAAGATAAGTAGTAGTTAAAATGAAGGAGGAATGAATATGTGCAGAACAATTGTTGGAGTATCCGCTAATCTCTGTCCGGTAGACCCGGAAGGGAAAAACCTTCATTCCTCCGTGTCTAGTCAGTTTGCGGAAGGAATCCGTCAAGCAGGTGGGCTTCCAATGGTCATCCCGATGGGAGATCCTTCCTTGGTTAAGGACTATGTTGAAACGATTGACAAATTGATCTTAAGTGGAGGCCAAAATGTCGATCCTAGTCTCTATGGCGAAGAAAAAACCATCGAGAGCGATGATTACAATATCGAACGGGATCAATTTGAGCTTGCCCTACTGAAGGAAGCAGTACGCCAAAACAAACCGGTTCTAGGAATTTGCCGTGGGGTTCAGTTGATCAATGTGGCTTTTGGAGGAACACTCAACCAAGAGATCGAAGGGCATTGGCAAGGACTTCCGTTTGGGACTTCCCATTCTATCCAGACTAAAAAAGGCAGTGTTGTTGAAGAATTGTTCGGTCGTGCTAGTCAGATTAACTCTATCCACCGACAAAGTATTAAAGATTTGGCACCGAATTTTCGCGCAACAGCTTTTGATCCTAGGGATAAAACCATTGAAGCGATTGAGTCGCTAGATGATAGTCGCATCATTGGGCTTCAATGGCACCCAGAGTTTTTAGTCAATGAAGAAAAAGGGAATTTAGAACTCTTCCGTTATTTATTACAGGAATTATAATGAAATTAGAGGTTGGACTTGAGCCGATCTCTTTTTTGTGTCTTAGAAAGGACGCAAAAATACTGGAAATAAGATCAGAAAACAGGACGGTCATCAATAAAAAAACAGGTCCATCTAGCAATGCTAGATGAAAACCTGTTTTAGAATTATTCGTCGCGTTTTTTGGCAACGAGCATGCTTCCAGCTCCTGCAAGCGCAAGTCCTGCTGCAACAAGTCCAGCACTTACTGTTTCACCTGTAGAAGGAAGGGTATGTTTCTTATCTTCTTTTGGTTGACTTCCAGAAGGTTTATCTCCTTTTGGTTTGTCTGTTGACGGTGTAGTAGGCGGAGTTGGTGGTGTAGTAGGCGGAGTTGGTGGTGTGTTTGGTGGTGTTAGATAGTTTATAACTGTCCCCTTGTCTACTACAAGGTTAGGTGCAGCTTTTAATTCGCTAGCAGATACTGTAATAACATCCGTTAATAATTGGTAGCCAGCCGGTGCTGTCAACTCCTTAATAACATAATCTCTTGCTTCCAATCCAGTGAAGGAAACAAGACCATTGGTATCGGATGTAGCAGTCGCTTGGCCTTCACCATATGGATTGGCTACTGGAGTCACGCCATCTGCTTCATAGAGACCAAATACTGCTCCTGCCAAGTCTTGACCTACTAGGTTTACCTTATGCAATTGAATGTTGTAAAGCTTCAACTCAGGCTTATCAACAGTCGGAGGAGTTGGTGGAATTGAAGTGAACGGTTTGTTGACGACATTTCCTTTATCCACTAGACTGTTTGAAGCAACCAAATCACTAGCTGCGATCTTGATGACTTCATCTGATAATTGGTAACCTTCTGGAGCTGTAAGCTCTCTCACTACATAATCTTTTGCTTCTAATCCTGTAAAGGTTACAAGACCATTCGCATCAGAAGTTGCAGTCGCTTGACCTTCTCCATAAGGATTTGCTACAGGAGTAGTACCATCGGCTTCAAAGAGACCGAATACGGCACCAACAAGAGCTTTCCCTTCTTGGTTCACTTTGTGCAATTGGATGCTGTAGAGTTTCAATTCAGGTTTGTCAACAGTCGGAGGAGTTGGTGGAATTGAAGTGAATGGTTTGTTGACCACTGTTCCTTTGTCTACGACGAGGTTAGTCGCAGCTTTCAACTCGCTAGCAGAAACTTTAATCACATCTGCTGATAGTTGATAACCTTCTGGAGCAGTAAGTTCTTTCACCACATAATCTTTCGCTTCAAATCCAATGAAGGATACAAGACCGTTTGCATCTGAGGTAGCAGTTGCTTGACCTTCACCATATGGGTTAGCGACTGGAGTAGTTCCATCTGCCTCAAAAAGCCCGAATACTGCACCTGCAAGAGCATTTCCATCTGCGTTAGCTTTGTGCAATTGAATGTTGTACAGTTTCAATTCAGGTTTATCAACCGTCGGAGGAGTTGGTGGAATTGAAGTTGTTACCAATTTGTTAGTGAATGATTTCTTATCACCATATGCCACAGAAGCTTTGAGTGTATTGCTTGCATCATCTTTTGTGACAGTTACAGTAGCATCAATACTTCCTTCATCGTAGGTCATTCCTTTTGCTTTGCTTTCAGGAATGACTTCTTTAATCGTGTAGTGGAAGGTTTTTCCTGCGTCCTCTGATGAATATGAAATGTCATCAAAGGTTACCGTACCATCTGCAGCATTTTGTTTTGTTTGAAGAACTTTTCCGGTTTCATCCAACAATTGGAAATTGAATTCGCCATTCTTCAATTCAGCACCTTCTAAAATCTTGCTAGCTGAAATTTTAGCTTTTGCTGGTTGAGGAGCCGTATAAGTATTTGAGAAGGTTTTATTATCTGGATAAGCCACATCTGCTTTCAGGTTGTCGCCATCTTTTTTCACCTTAACAGTTACTTGTTTATCAGTCTTGTCATAGGTAATACCTGGTGTATTTCCAGCTACTTCCTTAACAGTGTAAGTGTGTTCACCTTCTTCGGTGTACTCAATTGGTGCAAATGTTACTTTTCCGTTTTTGTTTGTAACAGTTTGAAGCTTGTTAGCACCCTCGTACAATTCAAAGCTGAATTCGCCATCTGTTAGATCACGTCCTGTAAGAGTTTTATCTAGTTCGATGGTAGCTTGAGTTGCTTTAGGTTTTGCTTTTGGATTGACGATTGTCTTCGTTACCGCATGATCCGTTTCGCTAAAATCTTCAGCATTAACTGGGGTATCAGCAGTAGTAATGGTATAACCTTCAGGTGCTTGTAACTCAGTTAAGATGTATTTATCTTTTAAAAGACCATTGACTGTGATATTCCCATCTTTATCGGTCACATATTCACCGATTACTTGGTTGTTGGCTTGACGAACCACTTTGAATTTAGCTCCAGCAAGTGGTTGATTCGCGTCGCCCACTTTATGGATGTTAATGGTAAAGACATAACCAATACCAGAACCACCAGCAATTTGAACGGTGGCTGGATTTACTACTTCTTTAGTCTTAATGTTCTTACCTTTTAAAGTAGCCTGGTTATTTAAGACTTCCCCATCGACTGGTGAGTAATTTAAATGGACATCATACGTAATACGGTATTGATCCGTCTCACTGATATCTCCAAGATTCACAACAAATGATTGACCATTTTCACCAACAGTAACAGGATGTTCATTGGTTACATCCTTAGTATTATTAAATTGCCATTCACCATCGACATAAGACATCTCACCTTTTGTCACACGAAAACTATCTTTAACGTAAGAAGCATTGGTAAATTGCAAATTGTCTTCTACTGTTACCTCTTTCATATTTTCCTTTAGCTGGTTCACAGAAATGGTATAGGAAATAGTCCTAGGGTCATCTGAGTGAACCCAACTTGTTTTCTTTAAAAGGTTTGGATTACCATCCCCAACACCTTTAAAGGTAACTTTACCTGCAATAGTTGTTTTGTTGTTAACCGTCACTTCAACCGGAATTTCTCCTTGTTGAGGGTGCTTCTTGAAGTCGATACGGGCATAGAAGAAAAACGATCCCTTAGTATCTGAGTGATTTTCTGCATAATCGGTGTAAGTTAAGGAGATTTTTTTATTATCCTTGTCAACCTTTGCATGAGCAATCACTTCCTTGGTACCGTCAACTTTGATATCAAAACTATTTGAAGTAATAATTAAGGCATCTGGTACAGTGATGTCTGTGGTATCTCCTGCTTTAACATCCTTACCAGTTAAGTCGAAATTAGCATTAATACGGAACGTTGCCCATTGTCCTAATTCCCAATTCAGATTTCCGCCTTCATTACTGGATACTTGAATATTCTTAATCGTATCCACGAATTTACCGCTAACGGTTACTCCAGGTGTCTCGGCTGACGTTTTGGTCAGGCCGAGAGTGAAGAGAACCGTTAATAAAGCAAGGATAAATGTGAAAATTTTGATATTTTTTCTATTATCCATTTTATCTTCCCCTTTTTCCATAAAAATCCTATTCCCACGAAACAATATGGTAAAACTGGTTGAGATCTGTATAGGCTCCGTAAGATCTCCCACTCCCCAAATTGAATCTTGAGAAAGACCTAAATATATTTGTTTTAGCAAGGAAAATATTTTAGTTTTAAAATTATTCCCTACAAGAGGAATTATAGCAAAAATAATGAGTAGCTTCAAGCTAAAATTGATGAAATGAGGCAGGAATTACGAACTTTTAAGAGATTTCATCAACTTTTGTTCTCTTTCAGGAAACAACCATGAAAATATCAACCGATTTACAAAAAAGAAGGACGGAAAAGTAAGTTTTTATTGAAAGAATACGAATAGTAGAATTGAGGAGACGCTAGGGCAAAGTGATGGTATAATAGAAGAGATAGAAACATTTTAGAATGAAAGAGGAATTATGATGACAAAAATTCGTGGATTTGAACTTATATCAAGCTATACAAACCAGGACTTGCTTCCAAAACGGGAGACGGCTCATGCGGCTGGCTATGATTTGAAGGTAGCCGAGCGCACAGTGATTGCACCAGGAGAAATCGTCCTCGTCCCAACTGGGGTCAAGTCCTATATGCAAGCGGGTGAGGTACTCTATCTCTATGACCGTTCCTCTAACCCTCGTAAAAAAGGTCTGGTCTTGATTAACTCTGTGGGGGTTATTGATGGAGACTACTATGGCAATCCAGGAAATGAAGGCCATATCTTTGCTCAGATGAAAAATATCACCGATCAGGAAGTTGTTCTTGAAGCTGGGGAACGTGTGGTTCAGGCTGTCTTTGCTCCTTTCTTAATTGCAGATGGAGATGAGGCGGATGGAGTACGGACCGGTGGATTTGGGTCAACAGGGAACTAAGATGAAGATTATCTTTATCCGTCACGGGGAGCCAGATTACCGTGAGTTAGAGGAGCGTTCCTATACTGGATTCGGGATAGATTTGGCTCCCTTATCTGAGAAGGGGAGGAAACAGGCTCAGGACCTTTGCCAAAACCCCTTGTTCCAATCACCTGATCTGCTAGTAGCTTCAGCAGTGACGCGAGCTATAGAAACAGCTTCTTATCTGGCTTGTGCTACGGGCCTACCTTTGAGGGTAGAGCCTTTATTGCACGAATGGCAGGTTTATGAAACAGGTATAGAGAACTTTGAAACAGCTAGATGTCTGTTTTTAGAAAACAAGGGGGAGTTGCTCCCAAATTCTCCTGTTCAATATGAGACAGCTGTAGAGATGAAGTCTCGTTTTCTAGAATGCATGGCTAAGTATCGGGAACATCAAACTGTGGTAGTTGTAGCCCATCGCATGCTCATGCGCCAGTTTGTGCCAAATGAGAAGATTGATTTTTGCCAAGTGATTGAGTGTGAGATAGAGATTTAGAAAGAGGTTTATCATCGCTAAGAAAAAAACGACATTTATTTGTCAAAATTGTGCCTACAATTCACCCAAATACCTAGGACGCTGTCCAAACTGTGGAGCTTGGTCTTCCTTTGTGGAGGAAGTCGAAGTTGCAGAAGTCAAGAATGCGCGTGTGTCCTTGACAGGTGAGAAAACCAAGCCTATGAAATTGGCTGAAGTAACTTCTATTAATGTCCATCGGACCAAGACAGAAATGGAGGAATTCAACCGCGTCCTTGGAGGTGGAGTGGTACCAGGAAGTCTGGTCCTCATCGGGGGAGATCCAGGGATTGGGAAATCGACCCTCCTTCTCCAAGTGTCGACCCAGTTGTCTCAAGTGGGAACGGTTCTCTATGTCAGTGGCGAGGAGTCTGCCCAGCAGATCAAACTCCGTGCAGAGCGATTGGGAGATATCGATAGCGAGTTTTACCTCTATGCTGAGACCAATATGCAGAGCGTGCGTACAGAGGTAGAGCGGATCCAACCTGACTTTCTTATCATCGATTCGATCCAGACCATTATGTCTCCTGAGATTTCAGGAGTACAAGGATCGGTTTCTCAGGTGCGAGAAGTGACGGCTGAACTCATGCAGCTGGCCAAGACCAATAACATCGCCATCTTCATCGTTGGCCATGTGACCAAGGAAGGAACCTTGGCGGGTCCGCGTATGTTGGAGCACATGGTGGATACGGTGCTCTACTTTGAGGGGGAACGCCACCATACCTTCCGAATTTTGAGGGCAGTCAAGAACCGCTTTGGCTCAACCAATGAGATCGGAATCTTTGAGATGCAATCAGGTGGCTTGGTCGAAGTCCTCAATCCGAGTCAAGTTTTCCTAGAAGAGCGTTTAGACGGTGCGACTGGTTCGTCCATCGTAGTGACCATGGAAGGGACGCGTCCGATTTTGGCGGAGGTGCAGGCCTTGGTGACACCGACCATGTTTGGAAATGCCAAGCGGACGACGACAGGGCTTGATTTCAATCGGGCCAGTCTCATCATGGCAGTGCTAGAAAAACGAGCGGGTTTGCTCCTTCAAAATCAGGATGCCTACCTCAAGTCTGCAGGTGGTGTCAAGTTGGATGAGCCAGCTATCGACCTAGCCGTAGCTGTAGCCATTGCTTCCAGCTACAAGGATAAGCCAACTAACCCGCAAGAGTGTTTCGTTGGAGAGTTGGGCTTGACAGGAGAAGTTCGCCGGGTCAACCGGATCGAACAACGGATCAATGAAGCTGCCAAGCTCGGTTTTACCAAGATTTATGTTCCGAAAAATTCTCTGACGGGGATTTCGACACCATCAGGGATCGAAGTGGTCGGTGTGAGTACACTGTCTGAAGTCTTGAAGAAAGTATTTTAATAGTAGAAAAGAGGCTGGGCAAAAACTGTCCAGTCTTTGATGTTTGATAGTAATAACAGCATGACGCAGTGGTTGATTGGCATCTTTGTTCGCTTTTCAATCTCCAAAGATGACCTAATCAACTGTGCGGGGTGGGAAGATTGAAAAGGTTCGGGGAACCTTTTCAACGTATTTAGTTGGAGTTCTTTCCCACTCCCTTTTTTCAGATGTGACAGATGACAGGAGGTCCCCACTGACAGAAATAGTGAGTTGTGGTAAAATAATAGATGGTTTGAATTTCAAAGGAATAAAGGAGAGACCATGTCTTATTTTGATAATTTTTTAACAGCCAACCAAGCTTATGTGGCATTGCATGGAGACCTCCGTCTTCCGATTAAGCCCAAAACACAAGTCGCCATCGTGACCTGTATGGATTCTCGCCTTCACGTGGCACCAGCACTGGGCCTGGCTCTTGGAGATGCCCATATTTTGCGGAATGCTGGAGGGCGCGTGACAGATGACATGATCCGCTCCTTGGTTATTTCCCAGCAACAGATGGGAACCCGCGAAATTGTCGTCTTGCACCATACAGACTGTGGCGCACAAACCTTTGAAAACGAAGCTTTCCGGCAGCATCTAAAGAAAGAATTGGGAGTAGATGTCGGAGAGCGTGACTTCCTCCCCTTTCAAGACATTGAAGAGAGTGTCCGCGAGGATATAGAGCTTCTCAAGGCTTCCCCTTTGATTCCAGAGGATGTCATTATCTCAGGAGGTGTGTATGATGTGGATACTGGAGTGATCTCCGAAGTGAAATAAAAAAGAGTTCAAGAAAACAAAACGACTTTGTTTTCTTGAACTCTTTTTTATTGGTGTGAAAAAATTGAACCGTCTAGGAAAAAATGTGACAAAATGATTAAAAAATCGGTGTAAATTATGACATTTTTACAGAAATATGACATATTTATTTCGACACATTGATTATCTATGTCGATCATGTTACAATTTTATTTGTATCATGGAATCATGAAATATGAAAAAGGAGATCCTATAAATGAAGGATGTATTTAATAAGCGCCAGCGCTTTTCATTGCGAAAGTATAGCGTTGGGGTTTGTTCTGTTCTCTTAGGGACAGCACTCTTTGCTGCAGGAGCTCAATCTGCGTCAGCGGATGAAGCAACAGCAGCCTCTGAATCTGCGGGAACAGCAGCTTCAGAAGCAGCACAACCTGCTACAACAGAGTCAAGTCAAACAGAAGCACCAACTGCTTCTAAGGTATACGGGGAAGGGGCATCAGTTCCAAAAATTGACCTTTCTGGAACTACTGCTGCAACTTCAGAAACACCAGCTCTAGCAACCGAAAAAGCTGAAGTAGCTGAAACACCAGCTGCTACAGAAAACAAGGAAGCGAAAGCTGAATCTAAAAAAGAAGAAAAAGCAGAAACTAAAAAATCTGAAGAAGCTTCAAAACCGCTAAACGTTGGTTCATTACCAAAAATCACTCTACCAGTTACAAATAAGGCAGAGTTAAGCGCTAAACCAGCTTCTACAACAGCACCAACTACAGCATCAACAACTTCAACTCGTGCTGCAACTAGTGAAAGCTCAGAATCAGTGGCTACCAGTGAAGCGGCTCAAGTAACGCCTGCTACTTTTTCAGCTACTGTAAATCCAGCAGCTCCAATCACTGGTACCAAACCAGCTGAGCAATCAGATCCAACAGCAACAGATCGTAGTGCAACACTTGATCGAGCTGCAACTGATTTGACGAATGCTGGTGCTTTGGCAACAAGTCGTAGCCGTCGTAGCCGTCGTGCTTTGACAGACCATAATGTAACGCCGATTGATGTTGTAACGACAATAGCTACAGATGTTAAAGCTAATCCAGGCATGACAGATCCTAACGGAGCATCTGTACACTCTCAAACAATTCCAGCTGGTTACCAAGCTAAAGAAGGGGATTTCTATACTTTTGGTATCTGGAATCTTACAGAATACAATAACCGTTATAATACAAACTACTATGCACGTGCTTACAAGAGTTTTGACACTTCAACAGATACTACGGTTGAATTGATTGATAAGAATACGGGTAATGTAGTTGAAACACACACAGTCACTGCAACCAGTGGTGTTCAAAAATTCACTAAAACCACTCCAAAGTCTAATAATGAGTTGACGCTGCAAGTGGATTATCAAGCAGGTGCTGGTCAAGGTCCTGGTAAAACAGATCAACCATTCATTCAAATGGGATTTGAAGTTGGTCCAGCGATTCAAGCTTTGGTTGCTGCTGGTCATAATCTGACTCCGGCAGAGCAAGCTCGTTTTGATGCAGTTTACGCAGCACGTAACTCAAACGATATCATCAATGCGGTTGAACCTACTTACAATGGTCGTCGAGTTACGGATACAAACTTTAAGATTCCTATCTTTGTTGAAAAAACTACTTACTATAAACTTGTTAATCATAATAACCCTACTTACAAAGAAACTGGTAAGTCTGTTACAACTCAGGACTATAAAGAAGATGGTAGTGAAACTGAGTTAGCTAAATATACTCTGAAAGCTATGGAGGGTCAAAACTTCACAGCTTCTGGGGAACGTCAATTTACAAAGACTGAAAAACTCACAGATAAAATTACTAGAGAAACAGCTTATAAACTCTATCAAACAGCTGATCCAGATACAACTTCTGGTTATGTAAGCCGTCCTTACACCGTTGGTACGAAATTCATGGATGCTGAGCGTGCAGGAATTAAACGGATTAAAGAAATCGTAGGGGAAGATGGGTCAGTAGTTGTTCGTGTTTATCTTCTAGATCCTAAACAACAAAGCAAGCGTTCTGATGGCACCTTGAGCACTGATGGCTACATGTTGCTAGCAGAAACGAAACCAATTAAGCCTGGTGACTATAACAAAGAAGAATTAGTTGTTAAGAAAACTCCTCTTCACACCATTGCTTTCACTGATAGTAAAGGTGTAAACTATCCAAATGGTAAAGAAGTTCCATTTGATTTCCAATGGGATGCTGCCTATACTCCGTATAAGACAGTCTTTGTTCCTTTCTTGGGAGATAATATTGGTCACCTTTCTCCAAATGAACAATTGGTTCGTGGGGTAAATGGTATTGGTACCAACGTTGACTTGCTCAACTCCTTAGTTCCTTACAAACAACCAATTTACTACTACGATAAGACAGAAACCATCAAGGTAAAACCAGAAGTTGAAAAACAATTGGAAGGCCGTGTGCTTGTTGATGGTGCATTCAACTTCAAGATTAAAGAAAATCAACAAAACAAATCGCTTCCTGGTTATGAAGAAACTGTCACAAATAAAGATGGTAAGGCAACCTTCCCAGAATTGTCATTTACAAAAGAAGGTACTTATACATATACTATCACTGAATTAGCTGGCAGAGATAAGGATATCGACTATGATGCTATGAAAGTAACCATGACTGTAGAGGTTACGAAAGATGCTAATGGTGATTTGCAAGCATCTGTTAAATACAGTTCTGAAGGTGGCTTCAAATCAAGCGATGATGATAAGATCTTCAACAACTATGTTGTAGCTCCAGTTAAGACTAGTTTTGACTTCAGCAAGGCTCTTGCAAGATTCAAGTGGTAAGACTCTTCAAACCAAGACCAATACTAAACAAGGTGTTGTAGCTTTTGATGACTTAACCTTTGATAATACGCAAATTGGTACTCACAAGTATACTGTAGAAGAAGTTCAAGGTTCTGAAGCAGGAATGCAATATGATACGATGAAGGCTGAAGTGACAATTACTGTTACTAAGGAAGGTCACGTTCTTAAAGCAACAAATACACTTCCTGCAGATACAGAGTTCAACAATACCTTCACACCTGTTGCTACACAAGCTCAATTCAAGTTCACTAAGAAATTGGAAGGGAAAGAGCTCACGAAGGATGCCTTCACATTTGAATTGGTTGAAAATGGTAATGTCATCCAAACGAAGAAAAATGCGGCTGATGGAACCATCCAATTCGACGCGATTTCTTACGATAAAGAAGGTTCACACACTTATACTGTACGTGAAGTAGCTGGAACAGATACAAACATCGACTACGATGATATGAATGCAGTCGTAAAAGTTAACGTTACGAAAGATGCTGCATCTGGTGTCTTGACTGCTAAGGTTACAATGCCTGAAGATACAGAGTTTAACAACTTTGCAGTAGCTCCAGTTAAGACTCGTTTCGACTTCAGCAAGGCTCTTGCAGGCCGTAAATTGAAAGCTGGCGAATTCAGTTTCCAATTGAAAGATGCGAATGGAACTGTTCTTCAAACTAAGACTAACAATGCTAGTGGTGTTGTAGCCTTTGACGATTTGACCTTTGACAATACTCAAGTTGGTACTCACAAGTATACTGTAGAAGAAGTTCAAGGTTCTGAAGCAGGAATGACTTATGACCCAATGAAAGCTGAAGTAACCATCACTGTTACGAAAGACGGTCACGTACTTAAGGCAACCAATACTCTTCCATCAGATACAGAGTTCAACAATACTTTCACACCTGCTGCAACACAAGCACAATTCAAGTTCACTAAGAAACTTGAAGGTAAAGAACTTACAAAGGATGCCTTCACATTTGAATTGCTTGAAAACGGCAATGTGATCCAAACTAAGAAGAACGCAGCTGATGGTACTATCCAATTCGACGCTATCTCTTACGATAAAGAAGGTACACATACCTATACTGTACGTGAAGTAGCTGGTACTGATACAAACATCGATTATGATTCAATGAACGCAGTTGTGACTGTAAATGTCACAAAAGACGCTCAAACAGGTCTTTTGAACACTGCAGTTACAATGCCGGCTGATACTGAGTTCAATAACTATGTTGTTGCTCCAGTTGTGACTAAGTTCGACTTTACTAAGAAATTGGCAGGTCGTGAACTTAAAGCAGGTGAATTCAGCTTCGTATTGAAAGATTCTACAGGTGCAGTAGTTGAAACAGTTAAGAATGATGCTGCTGGTAATGTTTCATTCTCTAACTTGTCATTCGACAACACTAAAGTAGGTACTCATACTTATACAGTAGAAGAAGTTATCCCAGCCAACAAAGAGTTTGGTATGACTTACGATAAGATGAAAGCTACTGTTACAGTTGAAGTTGCTAAGAACGGTCATTCATTGACTACGGTTACAAACGTATCTTCAACTGGTGGGGTTGATGCCAACGGTAATGCTACTGACGGTACTGCCGATAAAGAATTCAACAACAAAGTCACTCCTCCAACGCCTCCTGAATTCCAACCAGAAAAATTTGTCGTTTCTAAAGAGAAATTCGACATAACTGGTGACAAGTTGATGGATGACGACGATGATGTACCTGGTAACGAGTACACAGCAACAAATGAGAATCCATATGTTGATGGTGTTAAAAACAACGAACCAGAAAACTTGAATACTAAGACTGTTGAACGCGGTTCTAAATTGGTATACCAAGTATGGCTTGATACTACTAAATTCACAGAAGCTAACAACATCCAATACGTTGGTGTATCTGATACATACGATGCAGAAAAATTGGACGTTAACGCTGCTGACATCAAAGCATACGATTCAGTAACTGGTGCAGACGTGACTGCTAAATTCGACATCAAAGTTGAAAATGGTACAATCACTGCAACTTCTAAAGATGAATTTATCAAAGATAAAGTAAACAACCCTGTTATCGATACTACTAAATTCGCCTTTGGACGTTACTATAAATTTGATATCCCAGCAACTGTTAAAGAATCTGTTAAAGCTGGTGCTGATATTGAAAATACAGCCAACCAAACAGTTCACGTTTACAACCCAGTAAGCAAGACAGTTGAAAAACCTGAAAAACCAACACAAAAACGTGTCAACAGTGTTCCAGTTCCAGTGGAAATGAACTTCACGAAACGTTTGGAAGGTCGTGAACTTCAAAAGAACGAATTCGAATTCGTATTGAAGAAAGACGGCGTTGAAGTTGAACGCGTGAAGAACGACGCTGCTGGTAAGATTGTCTTCAAGACTCTTAAATTTGGTCGCGATGATCTTGGTAAGACTTACAACTACACAGTAGAAGAAACTCCTGGTACAGATGCAACTGTCAAATACGACACAATGGTTGCTACTGTTAAAGTGGTTGTTTCACACGATGGTACAGCTAAAGCAATCGTTGCCAACGTAACAGATGCAGCTGATAAAGAATTTAACAACCGTGTAACACCTCCAGAAGAACCTAAGTTCCAACCAGAGAAATACGTTGTTTCTGAAGAGAAATTCGATATCACTGGTGACAAGCTCGTTGATGATGATAAAGAGTTGGCAGACAAGTACGCAGACACAAATGCGAACCCATACGCTGACAAAGATGGTAACAACGAAGCAGAAAATATCAATACTAAGTCTGTTAAACGCGGCGAAAAGATCTACTATCAAGTATGGTTGGATACTACCAAATTCGACGCAGCTAACAAAGACAACGTTCAAACTGTAGGAATCACTGATGACTTCGATGAAACTAAGGTTGATGTAGATGGTTCAGCAATCAAAGCTTACGATTCAGTAACTGGTGCTGATGTTACAGATAAATTTGACATTAAAGTTGAAAATGGTGTGATGACTGCAACTCTTAAAGCTGGCTTCACGAAGTCACTTGGCGACGCAGAAAATACTCAAATCATTGATACAACTAAATTCGCCTTTGGACGTTACTACAAGTTTGATATTCCAGCAACTGTTAAGAACGATGTTCCTGGCGGTGCAGATATCGAAAATACTGCTGCCCAAGTAGTTAACTACTACAACCCAGTAAGCAAGACAGTTGAAAAACCAAACAAACCAACTGAAAAACGTGTCAACAGTGTTCCAATCTCAGTTGAATTCAACTTCACTAAGAAATTGGAAGGTCGTGACCTTAAAGCTGGCGAATTCTCATTCGAGTTGAAAGATAGCGACAATGTTGTGATTGCAACTGCAACCAACGATGCAGCTGGTAAGATTAAATTCTCTCCAGTAGAGTACACAAATAAAGCTGGTAAAACTGTTACAGCCCTTAAATACCAGAAGGGTCAAGAAGGTACTTACAAGTACACTGTAACAGAGGTTAAGGGTACAGATGCAACTGTCACTTACGATGAAATGGCTGCTGTTGTAACTGTTACTGTTTCTCATGATGGTACAGCGAAAGCCTTGATCACAAACGTGACAGATCCTGCTGATAAAGAGTTCAACAATACTGT
>OGEP01001150.1_pt1 | contig 30646 bp, 29 predicted proteins | sample 1570721 | NCBI WGS metagenome assembly OGEP01 (sample SAMEA2582131, study PRJEB24529) | metagenome | biome: Human gut stool | place: China | collected 2011 | reverse complement strand
CATGCAGGGCGTCTCCGCGAAGAAAAGAGCCATCCAGTCTCTGGTATGCGGTATGATGATCGGTTTCATCTGCGGTTTCGTCGGTGCCGGTGGCGGTATGATGATGCTGCTGATCCTGACTTCTGTCCTGGGTTATGAACTGAAGACCGCCGTAGGAACCAGCGTCTTCATCATGGCATTTACTGCATTTACCGGTGCCGCATCTCATTTTGCCATCGGCGGCATGCCCGACTGGACGGTATGGATCCTGTGCGTTGTATTTACCCTGATCTGGGCGCGGATTGCTGCACTCTTCGCCAACAAGGCAACCCCCAAGACCCTGAACCGTGTCACCGGTGTGATCCTGGTGGTGCTGGGCATTGCAGTTATGTGTTTTAACCTGTTAGCCTAGCTGATTTCCTATACTGTATGTATTTTCCGGCGGAGTGATCGTTGCATTGCTCCGCTGATTTTCTATGATCTTGCGGATTTCCGACAGATCCCTGGCAAAATAAATGCCTTCCTGTCTCTCCGGGGAGGACAATCCCAGCTCCATCATATGTGATAACAGTGCTTTCAGGCTGTCATAATAGCCGTTAAGGTTATAGAGGATACAGGGTGCCTCAAGATGCTTCAGTGACACCTTGGACATCACCTCCGCGATCTCTTCCAACGTTCCGGTTCCGCCGGGAAAGGCAATAAATGCATCTCCCAGTTCGATCATTTTCGTCTTGCGTTCTGTCATGTCCTTCGTGACGATCAACTCCGTAATGGCGTCATACTGGTATTCCATATCAATGAAAAACTGCGGTTCCACGCCGGTCACCTCTCCGCCAGCCTGTAATACGCTCTCCGCGATCTCTCCCATGAGACCGGATTTGGATCCACCGTATACCAGACGGTTACCGCTTTCACCGATCCAGGTTCCCAGCTCACGCACCGCTTTCCTCAGAGAAGGATCATTTCCTTCATTTGCTCCCAGATATACTGTAATGTTCATCGTATTTTCCTCCTCTCAGCTTTTTAAACATTTCAACTTCAATTCGTAATATATTACGGGCATTATTTACAAAGATCGTTCCCGCACCGGTAGGTTTCAATCGGTTATGATCTCTTGAGAACAACGGCATTCCCACCATAGTCTCCACATTGTGTAGGTGCCTGGAAAGTGCCGGCTGCGCCAGCAGATATCTGTCTGCTGCCCCGGACAGGCTCTCCTCTTCCACAATCGCAATCAGATATTCCAACACCTTTGTATCCAGCGTAACCTCCCGTATCCGCTGCAATGCTGTCCCCAATGTTCTATGTGTGCTCCCGTCTGCTGTCAAACCAATGGGTCTGTGAACATTTTCCAACATCTGTACCACAAACGGATCATCCGATGGCTGATATCTTGGATCCGCCAGACGTTCTTCCGCCAACAGCCCGGCAAGATAGTATTCCGGTTCAGTAAGTTCATGTCCCAGCGGATAACGTAAATGCAGTGTCTGTCGTACCGGCGGATCTAATGGCCGGTAGACCAGTTCCTCACAGGGAAATACATGGGCTTTACTGACAAATCCCACTCCAATTGCCTGATGCATCATAGAATCTGCCAACAGAACATCATTGGACTCAAATGCAACCACCGGCTGAAACCCGGCTTCCCGGAACAATTGGTCTGCCAGAATCCGAATGCTGTGTTTTGTCCCCTGCAATACAAACGGCGTGTCGCGCAATTCTTCCAGCCGAATACTCTCCTTCCCTGCCAAAGGATTTGCTGCCGGCAGTGAAATCAGTAATTCTTCATACGCGACAGGAATGTCCTCCGTATCCATACGAAATGGTCCCGCCCCCAGTGCCAGGTCAACAGCTCCCCTAGCAATCGCTCCCGGTTGTTCCGTCGCATATAATTCCACCAGCTCCAGTGAAACATCGGGATAGCGCCGGGAAAACGGTTTATAGATCTTACTGTATATCATGGCCCCCCGGTTTGGCGCTGTAGCCAGACGAATTCTCTTCCGGTTGCTGCCGGTCACATTTTTCATTATCAGAAGCATTCTGTTCTGCTGATCCAAAATCTTCTGTGCACATTCTACTACATATTGCCCTTCTTCCGTGGGTTCCAGGCGCCTGTCCCTCCGTTGAAACAACGTAGTCCCAAATATCTGCCCGCATTCCGTCAGAAATTTACTCAAAGCAGACGGGGTGACATTCAGTGCTTCCGCTGCATACGTGAGATTTCCATATTCGGCTATGGTCGTCAGATAATAATACTGCCTCGTATTCATATGCCACCTCCTGTTTTCAGTATAAAATCTTTTGTTTCTTCTGACAAGGAACTTTGAGTTAATTGTTATGAGGAATTTGAAATCTTGGATATCGTAAATGAAAAAAAAGCATTATACACTAAACTCATAAAATAAAAATTCAGAAAGTGACGGAAACAGAAATGGCATTCACGAAGTCCGATCTGCGGCACAATATTTTATCTAAAATAGAAGCTCCTCATATAGGTCCGCACCGGATAGAAGCCGTGCCGGATGCAGAACATTTACAAACACAGACTCTGCAGACAGCTATTGACCGGTTAAGTAATGCCGGAGGAGGCATCTTAACATTTCCGGCAGGCATTTATCACACCGGGGCTCTTCATCTGAAAAGCGGTGTTGAACTATTTCTTGCCTCACCCGATACCTGCATTCGGTTTATCCCGGAGCACCCGGAACAGAACTATCCTCTGGTCTATTCTCACTGGGAAGCCAGCCCCTGCTACAACTACAGTTCCCTGCTCTATGCCTGCGATTCACATGATATTGCGGTGACCGGCTATGGCACTTTAGACGGTGGCGCAGATTGGGATCACTGGTGGAACTGGCATCACCAGGTGGAAGATTCCTGGTCAGAAGATAAACCAGATCTGCAACTTGCCGATCGTAAAATCTTGCGTCGTATGAATGAAGACGGTGTTCCCGTTGAACAACGTATTTTCGGAAAAGGACATTTCTTACGCCCCAACTTTATACAGTTTCTGCGCTGTGAACGCATATTACTGCAGGGTGTGACGCTGCATAACAGCCCCATGTGGCAGTTGAATCCGGTGCAATGTAAAAGTGTTACTGTCGATGGCATGACCTTTTCCAGCCATGGGCTTAATAACGACGGCTGTGATCCCGAAAGCTGCTCCGGTGTCTGGATCAAGAATTGTCATTTTGATACCGGCGATGACTGTATCAGTCTGAAATCTGGCAGAGACCGTGATGGCCGGATCGCCAATATCCCTTGTGAAAATATCCTCATTGAACACAACGAATTTGCTGACGGTCATGGCGGCATTGCGCTTGGCAGTGAAATGAGCGGCGGTATCTATCGTGTTCTTGCCTGTGATAACCATTTCTCCAGTCCGAATCTGACTTATGCACTGCGATTAAAAGCAAATGCACGGAGAGGTGGATGCATAGAGCAGATCATGCTGTGTGACAGTATCATGGACACTGTACATGGTGCCACTATTCATGGAACCATGCTTTACGAAGACGGTCACAACGGTTCCTCTCTTCCACTGTTCCGCGATATTACAATTGAGAATATTACAGCACACGGTGGGAACTATGGCATTTTTCTGGAAGCATTCCCGGAAGTTCCTCTTTCCGGTCTGATACTGCGAAATATTCGTATCGACCATGTACGGCATCCGCTGAGAAGCATGAACTGGGACAATTCTATCGTGGAAAATGTTTTTATCAATGAGAAAGCTTTTCCCCGCCCCACCCATGTACATATTACAACTCTCCCGCAGCCGGGCTCGACTCTTTTTGCCACCGCAGATTACTGTGGTCTGGAAGCCTTATCCTACGAATGGTTCGTATCTTCAGACGGTGCGGTATGGAAACACGCCGGATCGTCCCCACAATTTATGCTTCCTTCCTCCGTGCAATTTGTCATGGTAACCGCAGTCGACAAAAAAGGTGATATGGAACAAAGCATTGCTTACCGGGTCTTGTCCGGGCATTACCGATCCGAATCCGCCGCATGGCTATATTGCCGCGGAATGTTGGATGAGCCGGACATTACAGATCCTATGGTTCCCATATCCTATGAGGAGCTGGCTGATATACTGCTTCCACTGTGTGATCCTTCTATTCCGGTTGCTCCTGCTATTTCCTGTACCTATGCTGTGAGTGCAGCTCTTGCAAACAACTTTTTCCCACCGGAGGCAGAGACTGTTTACAAAACACACTATATTACCCGGCAGGAAATGGCAACGATTGCCATGCAGGCTTGTGGTGTAGATTACCGAAATGCCTCCAGTACCATACCTGTCTGCTCAGATGCAGACAGCATTTCCGCCAATTACGGAACCAATATCGCCAGAGCTCTTTATTTTGGTTTTCTTGTCCTGGATGCGCAGGGTTATTTCTCTCCGAACCGCCTGATAACGCGTAAGGAGGCCATTGATACTTTGGATCGGGTCGCAAGATTTTCCGGTCTATGATTATACAAGAGGTGATAATACTATGTCAGAACGTTTCAGTATTCAAATCAAAGAAGAGGACAACGTAGCTGTAGCTGTCCATGATCTACCCGCAGGTACACGGTTGGAAAGCGGCGTTGTCACACGTGAATCTGTCCCGCAGGCTCATAAGATCGCTCTATGTGATATTTCTGCCGGCGGTGAGATTATTCGCTACGGTGTTGTCTTAGGCTATGCCAAAGAAAATATTCCGGCGGGCAGCTGGATCAATGAGCATATGCTGCACCTGCCTGACAGCCCATCGCTGGACGACATGCCCTGGGGCACCAATCTCAAAAATAAGGAAGAGCTTCCCACGCCTCCCCGGACCACCTGGCTTGGATATCGTAACCAAACAGGTCCTGCCGGTACCCGTAATCTGCTTGGCATTGTAACTACGGTTCAATGTGTTGCAGGTGTTGTCCGGGTAACTGTGGAACGCATCCGAAAAGAATTACTTCCCAAGTATCCAAATGTAGACGATGTGGTCGCCGTCACTCATCCTTACGGCTGCGGAGTTGCCATAAATGCCCCCATGGCATACATTCCCATTCGTGCCATCACCAATGTGATCCGCCATCCCAACTTCGGAGGAGAGATCATGATCATCGGGCTCGGATGCGAGAAACTGACCTATGACCGAATCCTTCCCCCCGAAGACATTACTCCCGAAAACTGTCTGACTTTACAGGACTGCAAGGGACATGATGCCATGATGCAGGCAATTCTTGATATGGCAGAACGGAAACTGCAAAAACTGAATCAACGCCACCGGGAAGAATTACCGCTAAGTGATCTGCTGATCGGTATGCAGTGCGGCGGCAGCGATGCTTTTTCGGGAATCACAGCGAATCCCAGCGCCGGTTACGCCGCAGACATGCTGGTCAGGGGCGGTGCCACCGTATTATTCAGTGAAGTCACGGAAGTCCGGGATGGGGTACCTCTTCTGGCTGCCCGTTGCGTCAGTGAAAACGTACGAAACAAGCTGGCTGCTGAGATGAAATGGTACGATGACTATCTGGCTTGCGGCGGCGTAGATCGTGATGCCAATCCCACTCCCGGCAATAAAAAAGGTGGTCTTGCAAATATTGTGGAAAAGGCAATGGGATCCATTGCCAAAAGTGGTACCAGCTCCATTGTCGAAGTTCTTTCCCCCGCTGAAAAACCTACAAAACATGGTCTGATATTTGCCGCCACCCCTGCTTCCGATATCGTCTGTGGTCCTTCACAGGTTGCTTCCGGAATCGGGCTTCAGGTATTCATGACCGGTCGTGGCACTCCGTACGGACTGGACGTTGCTCCAGTCATTAAAGTTTGCAGCCGCAATGAAATGAAAGAGCAATGGTTTGATCTGATCGATATCTCCGCCGGTCACATAGCCACCGGAGAAGCCACCATTGCCGATGTCGGTACAGAGATTTTCCATATGATTTTGGATGTCGCCAGCGGTCTCAAACAGCCATACAGTGATCAGTACGGATTTCATAATGATATGTGCATTTTTAATCCAGCACCTATTACCTGAGAACTTACGAAAACAAATAATTTTATAAAACAGGAGGAAATGAAAATGAAAATTGGTTTTATCGGACTGGGTATCATGGGCAAGCCCATGGCAAAAAATCTGTTAAAAGCGGGATATACCGATCTGTTAGTTAACAATCGGAGTCAGACTTCCGTGCAGGAGCTGGTTGCCGCAGGTGCCAAAGCCGCTTCCCATCAGGAAATCGGTGCACAGTGTGATGTTGTCATCACTATGCTTCCAAACTCCCCGCAGGTAAAAGAAGTTATGCTGGGAGAAGATGGCGTGGCATCCTACATGAATCCGGGCGCCGTATTTATTGACTGCAGCTCCATCACCCCCATCGTCTCCAAAGAAATCTATGCCAAACTTCAGGAAAAAGGAATCGAAATGCTGGACGCTCCCGTTTCCGGCGGTGAACCCAAAGCAATTGACGGTACTCTGAGTTTCATGGTCGGTGGCAAACAATCTGTGTTTGACACCTATAAACCTCTGTTGGATGCCATGGGCAGCTCCGCTGTCCTCTGTGGTGATGTAGGTGCCGGCAATACCACCAAGCTTGCCAATCAGATCATTGTAGCCTGTAACATCCAGGCATTGGCAGAAGCATTGACATTAGCCCAGAAAGCCGGTGTAGATCCGGAACTGGTATTTCAGGCAATCAAAGGAGGTCTTGCAGGCTCCACCGTCATGAACGCCAAAGCTCCTATGATGATCGTCGGCAATGACAAGCCAGGATTTAAGATTGATCTGCATATTAAAGACCTGAACAACGTTCTCGATTGTGCTCATACAGTTGGAGCACCGGTTCCCATGACTGCGGAAGTACAGGAAATTCTCCAGTGGCTGCACAATCACGACGGTGGTCAGAAAGACCACAGTGCTATTGCTCAATACTATGAATATCTGGCTGATATCCATATCGGTCGTTAAGGAGGTTTTCTATGAATACAGATTTTATGCGCGGTGTGGTCGTTCCTATTCTAACCATAATCGACAAAGATGAAAAAATAAACGAAGCAGGTATGCGGGCACAGGTAGACTATGTAATCGAAGGTGGCGTATCCGGTATTCTTGCTTTCGGATCTAACGGTGAATTCTACATGGTAGAAGAAAACGAAATGGAACGCGGTCTGAAAATCATGGTCGATCAGGCAGCCGGACGGGTTCCCGTCTACTTCGGTATCGGTGCCATCAGTACTAAAAAGTGCTGCCGTCTTGCTCAAATGGCAGTCAAAAACGGTGCCGCAGCAGTCAGCGTACTTCAGCCTATGTTTTTAAAACCCACTTACACGGAATTATACGGCCATTTCAAAACCATTGCTGAAAGTATTCCAGACACCCCGGTTCTGTTGTATAATAATCCTGGACGGGTTGGTTATACCATGAGCGCACAGCTGGTGGACGAATTAGCCCATAATGTTCCTAATATTGTGGGTATGAAAGATACCAGCGGAGATGTCACACAGACTTCTGAGTTCATTCGCCATACCCGGGATGTACACTTTAAAGTATTCGGCGGAAAAGACACTTTACTCTATGCCAGTCTGTGCCACGGTGCAGTAGGTGGCGTATGTACAGCTGCCAACTTCATGCCGGAACTCATCACAGATGTATATAATAAATTTATTGCCGGTGATCTGTCCGGCAGCCTGGAGGCACAGTTTCGCCTGAATCCCGTGCGTCTGTCTATGGATGCTGCCAGTTTCCCTGTCGCAGCCAAAGATATGGCGACCCTGCGGGGACAGTCTGTTGGTGTTCCCTATCTTCCTACCCTCCCCACCCCGAATGGTGATGCACGCCGGGGATTTATAAAGACTATGACAGAAGCCGGTTTACTGTAATTTCCCTGCATCGGAGGAATCCTTTTGAAAATTATTGATTCACATATACATTTAGTACAATATATCGCCGGAACCGGTGCAAAGGGAGAACTGCGATATTGCGGTGGCGGTCAGGCCAGATACTCTGATGGATCTATTTGTCAGATCATACCCACTGAGTGGAATACCGATCAGGTGACTCCTGAACGCATTTTGTCGATCATGGATACCCATAATGTTGAAAAAGCCGTCCTGTTGCAGGGCGGCTATTTAGGATTTCAAAATCTCTATAGCTATGATGCTCAACAAAAATATCCCTCCCGTTTTCTTGCCGCAGCGGCTTATGATCCATATAGCTATAACCGAGATGCTATCGTTCATCATTTATTTGAAGAATGCAATATCAAAGTGGTGAAATTCGAGGTAAGTACCGGATCCGGTCTTATGGCAAACCACCCGGTATTCTCCTTAGATAACGAGATCATGAAACGGGAGGCTTCTTTTGCCGATGAACACGATCTGATTTTCGTGATAGATATCGGAAAACTCGGAAGCCCCAGCAACCAGATTCCCGCTCTCCGACGACTAATTCTGAGACACCCGCAAATGAAATTTGTCATCTGCCATCTGTTAGCCCCTAAGCAAAACGAACTGCTTAAAATGCAGGAGGGGCTGGAATTACTGCATTTACCGAATGTCTGGTTCGACCTAGCATCCCTGCAGCATAATGTAGGTCCGGATGAACCTCCTTTTCCCGTTACACGACAGTTTCTTCGTTGCGCAGTTGAAACGGTTGGTGCTGAACGCTTACTGTTTGGTACCGATACACCATCTAATTTATGTCGGTTCCACTATCGGGATATGATTGACACAATCGCAGACTTTTCTTTTTTAACAGAATACGAAAAACAAGCCATTCTATATGAAAATGCGAACTCTGTCTTTTGGTCACACCCATAATACAATATTTATATTGTAACAAAGTTTTATACAAGGAGAATTTTTATGAATACTACTTTACGTCAAGATGCCGATACGATCATAGCCTCCAGTCTGAAAGCCATGCTGCCCGATGCAGCCGTCCGCCGTGCACTGGAATCTGAAGCTTTCCCCCCACAGGGAGGTCGGATCCTCTTAGTGGCTGTCGGAAAAGCTGCCTGGCAGATGGCGCATACGGCCGTTGCTGCGCTTGGTCGTGTAGATGAGGGCATTGTGATCACAAAATACGGGCATGTCCGCGGCACGATTCCCGGAGTTACCTGCTACGAAGCCGGTCATCCGGTACCGGATGAGAACAGCTTCGCTGCCACAGAAAAAGTACTGACGATGGTACAGAATCTCACCAACCAAGACACGGTTCTGTTCCTTCTCTCCGGTGGGGGAAGCGCTTTGTTCGAAAAGCCACTGATCCCCGGCGCAGAATTACAGGAGCTCACGAACATGCTGCTCGCCGGTGGAGCGGATATTGTCGAGATGAACACGATCCGCAAAAGGCTTTCCGCTGTCAAAGGCGGACGTTTTGCCCTCGCCTGTGCTCCGGCGAAAATATTCAGTATTGTACTCAGCGATATTTTAGGAGATCCCCTGGATATGATTGCCAGCGGACCTGCCATACCGGATAGTTCCACCAGTGAGCAGGCGATTGCCATTGCCCGAAAATACCGGCTTCCCCTATCGAAGGAGGCGAACGCCTGCCTGACACAGGAGACTCCGAAGACACTGAACAATGTTATTACTCAGATCACCGGCAGCGTCCGAGAGCTTAGTAAGGCTGCTGCCGATGCCTGCCGGACGCTAGGCTATACTCCCGTTCTTCTGACCGATCATCTCTGTTGTGAAGCCAGGGAAGCCGGAAGCTTTCTCGGCTCCATTGCCCGCACACATGCAGGGCAGGGGCAGAAGCTTGCTTTTATCGCCGGCGGCGAGACCATCGTTCATCTCACCGGCAACGGAACCGGCGGACGTAATCAGGAGCTTGCCCTGGCAGCGGCGCCGGAATTATCCGGGCTGGCAGGCTGCTGTGTATTTTCCATCGGCAGCGATGGCACAGACGGCCCCACCGATGCCGCAGGTGGCTATACGGACGGTGATACCTGCGCTTCTCTTGCCGCGCACGGTCTGGATGTCTTCACTGTGTTACAGAATAATAATGCCTATCCCGCACTAAAAGCAGTCGATGGGCTCGTCATCACAGGAGCTACCGGCACGAATGTGAATGACGTATCGGTTGCGTTAATTCAGGCATAGGACATCTGCTGTTCGGATTCTGCTTTTACATAAGCAATAAATTCTTCCGCCACATGAGACAGGGTATGTTTCTTATTCCAGATCAGTGCATAGGACGCATGGGCATCGGGATGCTCCACTTCCCGCACACAGACATCCTTGTCCCGGATCAGGGAAGAAATGGATGCCGGATAAATAGAGATCCCGACTCCGTGCAGACTCAGTTCATACGCATTCATCATATGTGCGATGCGCCCCCGGATCACCGGTGCATGCCCCGTTCCCTCAAACCATTTGTCGATCTCTCCCTTACGGGACTCTCGGGAGGGGATCAGCAGGTCGTAAGGTAACAGTTCCAAAGGCTTCACTGGGTCATTTTCCTCCGCATACAACGGATGCCCCTTGGGTATCACCGCCACCCAGGGTTCCTCATAGACCGGCAGCACCTCATATTCTTCTGTATTATAAGGTGCCGTGATCATGGCGATCTCGCACAATCCCTTTGTCACACGATTATTCACATCATCCGTGTTACCATTCCACAGATTATACTGCACATGGGGATGTTTCTGCCCGAATCCCGCGATCCATTCCGCGAAAAGTCTGGGCCCGCAGCCCTCTACCGACGCAATGTATAACGTTCCCTGCAATCCTTCCTTGCGCTCTCTGACATCCTCCTCCGACCGGTTCACCAGATCCAGGATCTGATTCGCATATTGCAGGAAAAGCTCTCCCTCTTCTGTCAGGGACACTTTATGGGGCGTCCGAAGGAACAATGTCGTCCCCAGTTCCGCCTCCAGATCCTGGATCTGACGACTTAAGGGCGGCTGCGCGATCGCCAGCTGCTCCGCGGCTTTCGTGAAGCTTTTCTCCTCTGCCACTGCCTTGAAATACCGGATATGCCGCAATTCCATCTTCCCAGCATCCTCCTTCCATGCTTTTTCCAAAAATCAGCTTAATCATTCTATTTGTGTAACATGTTGTATTTTCTTTTGCTATACCTTTTAGGTATTATTATACTTCTATTATATGTATTTCACATTATAAGCGCAATATGGTAAATTATAATCATCAAAAGAAAGTCAGGCCTGACCCCTTAAACGTAACAACAAAGTCAACAGTTCATTTGTCTTGGAAAGGTTAAGGGTGAATATTATGAAGAAGATTATGGAAAAGGTTAACGAGTTTTTTGACGAGTATTACAAGAGCTTCGCTGAGAAGTTTTAAGTAATAAAGTATCCTTTATTTTATGATAGAAGTGTGTTTTTCACGCTCATATACACAGAGAAAAACAGCAGATCTGGCGGGATCTGCTGTTTTTATATGGTCATTTTTCCAGTGATTTTTTGTCACTATTTTCCGACTGCCAATCTCGGGGAAATTATTCTTACTATAATCAGTAACCTCTATGGAATCCATATAGTTCAAAATATCTGGATATTCCTCATCAACCGGAATTTTAACTTCAAATGTCTTGAACTCAAACACATACGACGTTCCTTCAACAACAAGTTTTCCGGTCAAAATAACCTTCTTCGTAATTCGTATCATGCGTATCTGAACTTTAATCATTATTTAATTTGAGCGTTCTCATTGTCGTTTCAAATTCTGATTCCGCATTTTCATCCAACAGTTTTGCGCAAAACAAAACTTTATTCTTAGAAAATCCAAAATACCATATTTCATCCTTTCCATTTATTGTCCAACCATCATCCAGTGTCCATGATGCAATATTATTAATTGGCTCTGTTTTACTTTTACAGCATACTAAGCTTAAACTTAAAATTGCAATAACGAATATCAATTTTCGTTTATATCTATTCTTCATAACTTAACAGTACAGCCTCCCTATATTGGGAACACCTTTAATATTCCTTTTTCCGTTGCATGCTTTTCCCAGTCATTTTCCGTCAATATCTCTAGCGGTAGTATTCTCTGTGGACCGTTCTCATCCTCTTCATATCCCCAGGAGTATCCGCCCAGGAATTTCAGTTTATTGCTATTCATTCGAGAGGGCAGATCTACTAGATAGGTATAAGCTGTCCATTTCAAGTGTCTACACCCAGCCAAATTACAACAGGGAGCATCAAATATTTCTGCCGGATAACCATACGCAAAATATGAATTCCCTTTTTCCAGATTTTCATCACTGACATCTATGGAAAGCTCTCTGTTTTCCCCATAATTTTCAATTCTTTCCACGAATTGAATGAACCCACAAGATCTCCGATAACCGGTCGCATTCATATGTTCAAAGTAACCATGCATTACCGGATAACCTGTGCAACATATTTTATCTATCGGAAATCCCTGAATGGCATCATAGCCAATTTCCCTGGGATCTGTGCCTTGTTTGTATTCTACTGTAAGCATTTCTTCTATGCCATGAAGTGTAAAAGGAATTGTTACTCTGCTCTTCAGCGTGCGAAACACTTCTTCATGTGTCATTCTTTCGTTACTATTTTCTGCCAGCCAATCTGCCTCATCTAATGCTTGTTCCACGGTAAATCCAGTATCTTCCATAATGTTTTTCACATTTGCCGCCTGCTTTTCATTTACACATTCCTTTGCATATTTTTGTACTGCTTCACACATGGTATCAAGATCTCCGTTCCACTTCGGTCGATTCTAAACGGATGTCCACCGGACATCCGGAACCCTTCCTCTACTTCTTTGAAATGTCTTATTTCCTGTGACAGTTCTTTGTAATGCATATTATCAGGGTCTGTCTGATGAAAGTCCTGCATAAGATGTCCGATTTCATCATCGCCCTTATAGTTGCCGTTTACATAAATTATATGTGATCCGTCCTCAAAAAGTTTCCCCGCCTCTCTTACATATCGGTCGATATGGTACAAAGGCAATCCCTTCAAGGACACACCGTTATAATTTATTTGCTTTTTTACCATTACATTTAGAACACAGTGTCTGTAAATTTGATGGAATTGTTTTTCCTCCTTTGGATACAGGAATGATATGATCTATCTGTAACCCTACTTCATCTGGCATATATTTTCCACAAATCTGGCAGGTATAATCATCGCGAATCATAATCTGCCTCCGCAACTCTTTCGTCATTAACTTTCTCTGATTTTTAGATTCATATTCTGATAGTGGACAAGCCAATTCTATCATTGACAGTTTTCGATATCTATCAAGAAGATAATCATAACTACAGCAAAACATTTTATCTTCATTCATGATTTTGTAAGCTGTTTTTGTATAATTCCTCTGATAATACCGAGTTTGCAGTCTCTGAAATATAAACTGATACGTTTTCCCTTCGTCCAAAATTTTGTTATATTGCTTTTGTCTGTATTCCTCCAACATGGAACTTCGTATTGTATAATTACAATCCTTCTTCCATTTTTTTATTTTCTCCTCATGTAATTTTATAAAATCAAATTTATTGTTGATCAAATAGCGGTCAATATAATCTTCGGCTTTCACATTTCGTTTGCCTGAAATATCAATATAAATTGTCATGTATGGAAATTGAAACGGATTTCGCATAATTGTCATGACAACGAGTAATAATACAAAACACAAAAGAACGAATATAAAAAGGAAAATCAAATCTTTCTGCTCCACAATTATCACCTCAGAATTTAAATTGTTTTTATGAACATAATTGTTCTGTTTAGCTAAAAACTTTCCTTCTACAAAATTCTTATTATCTGCTCATATAATAGGATTTCTCTGTCACTCACATTTCTATTGTTATGATAATGACCGAAAAACCATTTCTTAAATTTTACTTTATGAAGAATCTTTTCAAAGTAGTCTGTTTCTCTGTCAGGTTTGAATGCTGTACCCCCAAGTAATAACTGTGTGCTGGATGCACAGCAATGCGTCACGATATAATCCACTGTATTATCATGTTTTTCAAGGTTCCTACAGCCTTCCATCATCTCTTCTTCTGACGGAAGTTCTTCCTCCCACCAGCTCACATGGTTTATGCGATAAGGCACTTTATCCCGATTTAATTGCTTTTTCTTTTTGCCATACTTCGGATCCATCGGATCCAAAATTCCACCGGTTATGTCATGACTGCTTGCACCGCCGAAGGTAAATATACTTTTACCATCAATCTCAAAAATCTGTCCTCTCATAAGATGTATCACAGAAGGTCTGATTTTATGTACTTTACCTCCATTCCAGGTGTCTACCGGATAATCGGACAGTCTGTCAAAATTTTCATGATTACCATCAACAAATAATGTTGTATATGACTTACATTCGAGCTGATTCAATATCATTGCTTCTTTTTTGCTGTCACCGCTTTTATCCCAGATTCCACCAAAATCTCCACATATAATTACATAGTCTTCTTTATTCATCTCCAGTTGCTCAGGGAAAATATCGGTATTGAATCTTTCAAAGTTTCCATGGCAGTCTCCGGTAATATAGATCATTTCACATCTCCCCTTAACTTTCTACTATTTTACATATTATCATGAGATCTTTTTTCTGTCATTTACTCCAAAACACCAATACTTGCTTTACACCTGAGCATATATCCATATAAACAAAAAAGCGGCAGCTTTGTTTCTGCCACTTTTCATTGTTTAGCAAATTATCTAACAGTAACTTATTCAATATTAGGAATGGCTATCAACAATACATTTAAGCTTTATCTTATTACTACTTCTGCAACAACTGGATAATTGCTTCTCTTTCTTCACCCTGGATTTTTAAAGAATCTAATGCTCGTTCCATTGTAAAACCAGCACTTTCCATAAGGTTTTTCACATTAGCTGCCTGCTTTTCATTTGCATATTCATTTGCGTATTCCTTTGCATATTCCTGTACTGCTTCACACATGGTATCACGTCCTTCCTCTACTTCTTTGAAATGTCTTACTCCCTGTGACAGTTCTTTGTAATGCATATTATCAGGGTCTGTCTGATGAAAGTCCTGCATAAGATATCCGATTTCATCATCACCCTTATAGTTGCCGTTTACATATATTATATGTGAGCCATCCTCAAATAGTTTCCCGGTCTCTCTTACATATCGGTCAATATGGTACAATGGCAAACCCTCTTGAAATTTGTCACGCTTATAAATAAAGATTACATAAGAATCCTTGATTTCCTTAAATTCCTGACCTTCTTTTAACATTCGGGAATCAAGGACACTGCTATGGTATCTTGCTCTCCTTATGTGAGCACCTTCGGAGTTTCCCTGTACCTCAATGTCCATTTTCTCTCCGTTTTCATCCAGTGCATGTACATCAAGTGTGATATTACGTCCCCCGACTGCAGCGCTTTTCATTTCTTCCTGTCCGATTACACTGATAACCTTGATCTTTCTCTCCAAAATAATTCTAAGCAATAGCTCCGTTGCTTCTATATTCTTATCAAATACCCGGCTCATCAGGTCATCATCGAATAAAGTAAGTCCATCGATCAGCTTGTTGATCCTGTCCTGATTCTGCGTAACCTTGCTGTTTTTATCTTCTGCCATTGTTTCCCCTCTTCCTGTCTTTATATTATCATGTTGCATTTTCTACTGCAATTAAATTTCTCTGAAAAATGTGTGGTGAATATTCCAAAGACGTGATTATTTATATATTTGAATCTATAACCGAATGAATGCAGAAAAAACTTTTAAAAATTTGCAAAACCAGATTATTTAGAAAAGGTGCGCATAGCTTTAGGGCAGATCACCCAATAGTCACCCTAAAAAAAATCCTCAAATCCACAATTTTTATGGATTTGAGGAATGCTGGTGGCCGGACTTGAACCGGCACGGGGTTGCCCCCGAGGGATTTTAAGTCCTAGGCCAGCAATACCATCTTTACGACATGAATAGAAATAACCGGAATACAATATCCCCTTAAATATCCATTCTATCAACAATTTTGTGCAAAATCCCCCGAAATATCATAGTTCTAAACTGAGTTGAAAAAATGCCTTTCAAATTACATTTGGAGGGATACTATCAGAATTTTGTTTGGGACTGTGCCATATCAGTTTCAGTTCACTGCCATGACAAATATTGAGGAGGATGTCAATCATGGATTACCAAATTGAAATTAAACAAATCGTGGATTACCCACGCTGTCGTATTTACAGAAGCTTTTTTAGAGATCTTATGGAAGATAGGAACATCCGGACAAACGGAAGTTCCTATCTTTTTTATTACATGGTCCTTTGCTCGTTTGCGAACTTCAGAAGCTCCAACAGGCGCATTGAGGGAATCTCCTATTTAATCAGTCCCGGAGAATGGATCTGCACACTTTCGGATCTCTCCGAATGGTTTCGTGTCCGTTTCCAGCATCAGGCACTGGCAATACTCGACTATCTCCAGACTGAACATTACATCTCCTACTGTAAGCTAGCCCGCGGAAATCTTATCAAGTTTACTATTTCTGACTGGAAAGAGAATAACACCTGGCTGGAATATAACTATCCCTGTGCGAAAGACATAGGGTTTTTCTTTTTCCCGATTTCCATTGCACACGAACTAATCAGTCTTGGACGCTGTTCAGAAATGGACATCGTACTGGATCTGTGGCTCCATGCCATTTACAACGATACCCAGATCCAGGGATCTGATATTGGGCCGGTCGTATATTTTCGTAACTCTACCAAAAATCCGCTCATAAGCTACTCAGAACTCTCTTCGAGATGGGGGATATCCAGGGCTTCTGTCAGTCGGCTTTTGAATAAGCTGCAGGGAATTGGCTACTTGTCACTGGTATCCTTTACCGGCAGGCATGGTAGCGTTATCTACCTATGCAGCTATCTGTCCACCATGTTCGCAATCAGCGATGTAATGATTGATAAAGAGGAGGTCTCTATGACATTCAAAGTACCTATTCATCTGCCTGATGACAAATCTGTTCTGGATAATACATCTATCCGGGATGAACAGATTGTCATTGATCCGTCTGTAAATTGCGTTTCAGACAATATCTCTAGCGTTTCAGATTCGCACATTCGTGCCGTTATCAAAAAAGTAGCCGGAATCCTTGCTACACAAGGACTTTCCTGTTGCGATTGCCCCAAAACTATATATAAATTATATAGCTTATCAGACTGCAAGGGAGCTGAATTAAATTACTATCTATCCATCAGTTGTCCCGATGGCAAGACCCATTATCGTTTTGAAATAGCACTCCACCCGTTGGATGTAGCCGGAACAGAACCTGGTACTACCACTCCGGAAGGGAGGCTTGCCTGATGAACACCAAAAAGAAATATGCAACCGTGGAAGATAATCCGTTATACCACGATACCTGGGCGTTATTAAAAAACTACCGCGATGCGGTCTGGAACCTGGAGCTTGCAGTACAGCAGGTTCGCAACACCTTTGAACTGGAATATGACACCACCATAGAAGAGTTCTTGGAATCTGTGTATGCTGCAGGTGCCAGTTTGGATGGAACCGATATCGAAAATTATGCCAAAAGCATAGCACGCAGCAAGAAGATGTTGGATCTGCTAAACAATGCCGTAGATACTCTGAGAAGCAAGCATAAACACGGCGAACAGTACTACTGGATTTTGTATTACACTTACCTCTGCCCCCAACAATTGCAGAATATTGAAGAGATTGTTGAAAGCTTACGGCCACACATTTTGAATATCTCCAGGCGTACCTATTACCGGAAACGTCCGGAAGCGGTGGAGGCTTTAAGTGCTGTTCTCTGGGGATACACAAATAAGGACTGCCTGAAGGTGTTAAACCAGTTTTTCCCAACAAATAAGCCGCAGTCATAAAACTGACACAGCTTTGTGCCAACACTGGCACTGTTATGCGATTTACATGGAATTTTGCCACCGTTATAATGGATACTGATCAATCACACTCAAATTTTATCTCACACGGGAGCCGGTCATCTTTGGATACCGGCTCTTTTTGTGTCAGAACAGGAGGAACCTTACGTGAAACGAAAGCAAACAAACCTTTACCCCCAGCTTGTTATCGGGTTGGGTGCAGCCGCTTACTTCTTTGTCTTACTGTCAGATTCGGTTCTAGCTACTGATATGTGGACCAAAGCAGAAGACATTATGAAAGATGTCTATACTAAAATCCTTGGTATATCCACCATTGCCGCCATTGTCACAGCCTCAACCGCACTGCTTCTTATGAACTTTTCAAAATCCGGGAAAACCGTGGACGAATCCAGGGCATGGCTCAAACGGATTGCGATTACCTGGTGCATCCTAAATGGTCTGGGTTTCATCATGGCCTATGTATCTCCGTTCTTTGCAGGTGGCAAGTGGACAAGCTAGGAAAGGAGGCTCTGAGCCATGGGTATATTAGACGGCATTGTAGAATGGGTCTCAGAGCAGGTCATGAATGCCCTGGATCTCATTACCACATCAGTCCTTGGTACTTTGGGCTGTGACATGAATACCTTTCTGCGTTTCTTCCCGGCAGCCGAAACCATGTACAGTATTTTTGTTGCCACAGCCGTTGGGCTGGTCCTTCTTAACTGGATCTGGCAGTTATTTAAGAACTTTGGGCTGATTGCCGGGGTAGAAGCCGAGGATCCGGTGAAATTAAGTATCCGATCGGTGTTGTTTATCGGGCTCATTTATTACTGCGATGAAATTACAGATCTGGTGCTATCCATTGGTGGCACTCCCTATGACTGGATCCTGACCTCAGAGCTGCCCGCCCTGAGCTTTGCAGATTTTAATTCCGTCCTGATTACCATTTTAAGTGTCATAGCTAACGGCAGTGTCGGCCTTATCGCATTGATACTGCTTTTAATCCTTGCTTGGAATTACATCAAGCTGCTATTCGAAGCTGCAGAGCGATATATCCTGCTTGGCGTTATCATATATACCGCACCGATAGCATTTGCCTGTGGAGCCTCAAAGTCTACTTCCAACATCTTTTCTTCCTGGTGCCGGATGCTTGCAGGACAGGTGTTCCTGCTTATAATGAATGCCTGGTGCTTAAAACTGTTTACATCCATGGTTGGTTCGTTCCTGTCGAATCCGCTTTTTTTGTAGGAGGTCTCAATGAAACGATTAAAGAATATCCTGATCCTTGGCATCACACTCTATTATCTTATACCGTTATCCGCCATGGCTGTAACACCGGAGGAAGTAGCTGCCGCCGGAAAAGAGCAATCTGCCGCCGGAGTATTCATCTGGTTTCTATGTGCGATTGCTTTTTTGAAAGTCAGTCAGAAAATTGATTCCTTTATGGCATCCCTCGGAGTCAATGTTGGACGAACCGGTGGATCTATGATGGCTGAACTTATGATTGCCGCCCGAAGTTTCACCTCTTTAAAATCGCTCCAGGGCGGCTCTATCTTCCATGGTGGCTCCGTTCATGGCGGATCGGTGCAAAATCAAGCATCCTTTTTATCCGGAGGACTTGCCGGAGCGGTAGGCAGACACATTACCCAAAGTGCCGTAAATACCATGACCGGACATACTTCAAATCCGATCAGCAGGAAAGTCTATGAATCCTCCCTTAACAAAGGCGGAGACTTTGCAAACAATATCACAGCAGCCATTGCCCGAGGCAGTATGAGTATGTCCGGAAGTATGCAAGGTGAACAGGCAGCAAAAGCACTCTCTTCCTATATGGGTCATGTCGGAAAAGAAGATGCACCAAGCTTTTCCGGGGTTGAAATTGGCGGTGGACGCATCATGGGTACGGAAACATCCATCGAGCATCCAAACGGTGACAGCTTTGGAATGTATAGTTCCGAGCAATATATGACACCGAAAGGTAATTACGATACCGTAACTATGCAGGATAACTCTGTATGGTACAGGCAATATGCCACACCCACCATTGAGAAAACACCCTATATGACACCCACGGGTGAAATTGCATATCATGAGAATATTGTAAAGCGACTACCGGATATGCCGAAAAGGAAGGATAAAGTGTAATGGCAAAAGATGATAACTCAATGGTTTCCAACATTTCAAGCGCCGCCGGTATAGCTCATGGTGCCATAAAAACCGGCAAAGCCATTGCAAATATCGCAAAGGTAGCTTCTGCGGGACCGTATGGAGCGCTTGCTGCCGGACTGTGGGAAAGTCGGAAGCTTATCTCAAAAGTTGTACTTGCTGTTGGTGCATTGCTACTAATTCCAGTGCTCTACCTATCTCTTTTGCCTTCCTTAATCTTCGGAACAGACGGGATAGATACTGCCTCTGGAGATGTCTTGAATGACAATTCCAAGATCATGCAGAATATCGAATCCATCGAATCCCAAATAGAATCAGCACTACGGGAAAAGCACGATGAAACCATTCGATTGCTTGAAGCAAAAGGGAAGTCATTAGGTATTCACCATGAATATAGTATTACTGATGACTTTTCTGACCGCATTATCTACGAAAGCACACTCCTGATCTCACAGTACTGTGCATCTGAAGATGATTATAGAAATATCAATGTAAGCAGACTTGTGTCCCAAATAAAAAGCCGTGCATCTACCTTGTTTACTTATACCGAAAGTGTATCTGAAAGAGAAGAAACCGACGAAAAAGACAAAACAAAAACGTACACTGTTTACCATCACGATTACGTAGTGGAGTATGCCGGAATGGATTACTTTGCAGACAATGTATTTTCATTAACAGACGAGCAGAAAGAACTGGCTAATGCCTATGCTGCAAACCTCCATCTGTTTCTGTTTGATACGGTCTACAAGGTAGACATCAATGAAGATCTGACTCCCGGAGAAACCGGTGTGGCTGCAGTAGATATTGCGCTTACCAAACTTGGCACTCCCTACAGTCAGGCTCTCCGTAACGAAGACGGATATTTTGACTGTAGTTCCTTTACCCATTTTGTATATATGCAGTGTGGCATCAACTTATCCTATGAGGGATCGGATACCGCAGCCTCCCAGGGACGCTACATCGTAGAAAACAATATGGCTATATCCTACGATATGCTGGCACCCGGAGATCTGGTCTTCTATTCTTTTGAAGTCAACAACAGATATATGAATATCAGCCATGTTGGAATCTATGCCGGGGATGGCAAAATCATTGATGCTTCACTCAGCAAGAAAAAAGTGGTCTACCGCCCCATCTACAGCACGGGCAATATTGTCTTATGCGGACGGCCCTATAAATAACACAAAAAGGAGATTTATCATGCAACTGAATACTGACGAGAATGATTATTACATCATTTCACCAAATTTTATTGATACCGGCACAGTACTTGGCGGATCTGTGAAACTTCGCAATGCTGTGGAAGCATTAGTGCTTATTTTCCTGATTGGCTTCCCGGTATTTCATCTGCCGTTTTCCTTAACGACCAGGATTATCATAGCCTGCATCACGGTTCTTCCTGCAGCCCTGTTTGCCATCATCGGTATCGGTGGGGAAAGCCTGACTGAGTTTCTAGTTCACTTCATTATATTTTTGAAAAATAAAAGAATTGTTGGAACCAGTGAACCCACAAAAGATAAGGATACGTCCGAATCCAAACCAAAGAAACACTCCAAGCCGAAAAAAGAAAAATTTGCGGAAGAATTTGGCAAAGAGGAAAAACGTCCTCATAAGAAAAAGGTGCGGGGAGACTCTCTTAAATTTGAAAAACCGGCAGAATACAATTACTTAAACCCGGTTGCAGCCTATCTCCCGATTGAAAAAATTGAAAATGGTATTATTTACACAAGAGACCATCGCTATGTAAAGTTAATCGAGGTAGAGCCCATCAACTTCTTACTGCGCAGTAACCGGGAACAACGCAATATTATCTATTCCTTTGTCAGCTTTTTAAAGATCAGCCCGGTAAAGCTTCAGTTTAAGGTACTTACCAAAAAGGCAGACATCAACAAACATCTTGCCACCGTGGAAGAAGACATGAAACTGGAAACTGATGAACGATGTATCGCTCTTCAAAAAGATTATGAAACTCTGATCCGGCGGATCAGTTCTAAGGACGCTATTACCAGGCGTTTTTTTATTGCTTTTGAATATAAGCCCCAAGCTGGTACTGGAAGGAAAGGTATCGAATCCGAAGCAATCTCAGTCTTAACCACTGCAGCAAGAACCGCAAAAAACTATCTGAAACAATGTGGTAATGATGTCATCACACCAGAGGATGACAACGAGCTGGCAACCGATGTGCTGTACAATCTTCTTAACCGTAAGACCAGCAGCAAGATCCCTTTAAGTACCCATATCACTGAAGTAATTGGACAATATATCACAAATGGTAGAGCTGACGACATAGATCATATCCCTGCCATGGAATTTGCTGCACCTGAGTCCATTGATTTTACCCATTCCGGCTATATCTGCATGGATGGTATATATCACTCTTATCTGCTCATTCCGACCTATGGTTACCGGTCAAAAGTGTGTGCCGGATGGATCTCTCTCCTTGTAAATGCAGGAGAAGGAATAGATGTTGATCTATACTTTGACAGACAGCCAAAAGATATTATTCAGCAAAAACTTGGTCAGCAGCTTCGTATCAACCGTTCCAAGATTAAAGATACCTCTGATACCAACTCTGATTTTGACGATTTGGATAATGCTATCCGCTCTGGCTATTTTTTGAAAGCCGGTCTTGCCAACGAAGATTTTTATTATCTGAACATTTTAATCACAATCACTGGAGAAAGTGTAGAGGAACTGGAATGGCGCATTGCTGAAATGAAGAAGCTGCTTCTGTCTCAGGATATGGATGTTCTTACCTGCAGTTTCCGTCAGGAACAGGCTTTTTTGTCCTCTCTTCCTATTGTAAGTCTGGAAAAGAGCCTTTTTGAGAAGTCCAAACGTAATGTGCTGACTTCCGGAGCCGCAAGCTGCTACCCCTTCACTTCTTACGAAATGTGTGACGACAACGGAATACTCCTGGGAGTAAATAAACACAATAACTCTCTTATCATTGTGGATATTTTCAATTCCAGGATCTACAAAAATGCTAATATGGCAATCCTTGGCACCTCCGGAGCTGGGAAAACCTTTACCTTACAGCTCATGGCTCTTAGGATGCGACGAAAGAATATCCAGGTATTTATCATTGCTCCCCTAAAGGGGCATGAGTTTCGCAGAGCTTGTAATAATATTGGCGGTGAATTTATCCAGATCAGCCCCGCCTCAAAAAACTGTATTAACATTATGGAAATCCGAAAAATTGATTCATCTGCCAATGACCTTATTGACGGTGTTTCTCAGGATAAGTCGTTACTTGCAGCCAAAATTCAGCGGCTCCATATTTTCTTCTCCCTCTTGATTCCTGATATGACCCATGAGGAGAAACAGCTTTTGGATGAATCCCTGATACAGACCTATAATAAAAAGGGGATCACCCACAACAATGACAGTCTCTATGATTCCAAAGATTCTTCTCATTACAAGGAGATGCCGGTACTTGAGGATGTTTACAATATCCTTATCGAGAATGCTGATACGAAGAGACTTGCAAACATTATGAACCGACTTGTGCATGGATCTGCATCCACCTTCAATCAACAGACTAACGTAAGTCTCGATAACAAATATACAGTTTTGGACATTTCTGAGCTTACCGGTGATCTCCTTACGGTCGGAATGTTTGTTGCCCTGGATTATGTCTGGGATAAAGCCAAGGAAGACCGTACTGCAGAAAAAGCCATCTTTATTGATGAAGTATGGCAGCTCATTGGCTCTGCATCTAACCATCTAGCGGCCGAATTTGTCGTTGAGATTTTTAAAATCATCCGTGGATACGGCGGATCTGCAATCTGCGCCACCCAGGATTTAAACGACTTCTTCTCACGGGATGACGGTAAATATGGAAAAGGAATCATCAATAACTCTAAGACCAAGATTATCCTGAATCTGGAAGATGAAGAAGCCGTCCGGGTACAAAATATTCTGCACCTGTCAGAAGCTGAAACCATGGCTATCACCCATTTCGAGCGTGGTAACGGTCTGATTTCCACAAATAACAATAATGTCACCGTGGAGTTCAAGGCATCCGAGCTGGAAAAAGAACTGATTACCACTGATCGTGAAGAGTTAAAACGGCTGTTGGAACGTGAGAAACAACGGCACCATCTGCCTGATGCCAGTTAATACATAATCAATACATATTTAATAAGTAGAAACTCATTCACCTCAATATGTATTTATTACATATTGAATACTTATAGCGACAAAGGAGGCTCTATGCACCAGATATATCAGCAGGAAGAAAATATTCTTTCGAGAATCATTAGCATGCTTTCTATGTATCACTGTTTGTATCTTGCGCAGCTATGCCGTCTGTTCCCAGAAGTAAACAATGAGCAACTAACTGTTTTGCTTAGAAAACTGGTACGAAAGGGTCGGCTTACTCTGGATTCTGCAACCGGTCTCGTCTGCTATACCGGCGTAAAAGATGCAGATTCTGCCACCCTCTCCGCCGTTTGGCTGCTTTTGGACTTTTATCCGGAAATCACCTACCATACCATCTGCGACTATCCGGTGACTCTTTGCTTTTCTGTGTCGGATGATTGCTTTGACGTTATTTACGTCTCCATGGGAAAAGAACAGATTTTAAACCAGGCACTGTCCTCATACAAAGAAGAATATCCCAAGCGCTTAGTCATTGTGGAGAATGTTGCACAAATTTCTCTCCTGTCCATACCTGGCACCGTCGGATACTGTACGATATCAGCAAATGGACAGGTTACCTATTATAAATTTAAGGAGTAATTATTTCATGGATCGCCCCACATACTTAACCAAACTTGCCTGCATCGAACAGGAACTGCCAAAGCTGGCAAACACGCTAAATGCCATGAAGATCACAGATACCGTGTCCTATGGCAAAATCTATGAGGAACTCAGTATGGATGCTGCACAGCGTGCTGAGAAAATCACCTGTTCCTTACGCAGTCTTATCTTTGCAGCTAACCTGGTGCCCAAGCCGATGCTTCTCAAAAAAGCTGCAGACATTCAGGGAATCACCATTACACAGTCCAACAGGATCGTTCAGATCACGCTCCCGATCCTCATGCCGAAAAAAGCAAAGTATTCTAATACAGCATACCTGACAGATCCTTTATATACTGCTTTTGAGGTCTATGTAAAGGAGCATCCTCTTCCACATTTTAAAGACTGCGTTGTAAGTTTCCTGCATACATATGACGCTTCACTGTCCGCAAGAAGAGTACGGGACTATGACAATCTGGATTCCCAGGAATGTAAACGTATACTTGATACGGTAGCCTGTTTTCTTTTAACAGATGACAGTGGGATTTTTTGTGACACCTTCCATCGTACACAGTTCGGTTGTAAAGATGCTACCGTCCTTACTGTCATGGATAAAGACCAGTTTCCAAAGTGGCTTTCAGAGCAGAAAAATACCAAAAATGGCCTATCGGATTTTTAGGGCTTTTCCGTCTGTAAAAATCCGATGGCGGTAAACTGACTGCTCCACCGCTTTGTTACTGGCTTTCTTCCGCCAGTACATTTTTCAATTTTACCGGAGTTTCAGTCTGGTATGGTAAAATTTGTCACAATCATTATAAAAAGGAGAACTCATGGGCACATTATCGCAAACGTATAAACTTTTGTCACTAATTGCCATGTCTGGGGAGTGCTGTAAAGATGTATATCCTTTTTTGTCCATAACGGATAGCTACAGAGAAAAACTGATTACGAAATTAAAGAGTGACGGTCTTATCAAGATCCATTATAAAGACAAGCTGCGCGGGATTCGCTTGACCCGCCGTGGAAAAGACCTGTTACTGTCAATCTCTCCGAATCGGTTTTCTTATTATCTTACAGGCAATAGCGAAACCAACCGCCCCAGAAGCGATACACCGAGGCGGCTACGACTGCAGCAGGGTTCTATAACCTATGCCATGCTGATACGCACCGGGATCCCTGTTTATCCGGATGAAAAGCCGGCTCTTTTTTCCGGGAATCCGATAGTCTCTGATAAAATAACTCTTCCACTCTTCTACGGTGCCAGAGAATGGAAGGATCTTAGGTCAGAAACGATCAAAATCAACAACTCCAGATCCCTGGGAATTCTGTTATGTGAGGATGCTCTGTACGTCTTATACTTTACCGGAGACCACCCGATTAAATGGGAATACCGGACGGAACTAAGGTTAAAGGCATTCCTAAATTATCATTTACAGCATGATATATTTCCGGGATTATTCCACAAGAGCATGGAAGATTATCCCATAAGAGCTCTCTTCCTTGGTACTCCTATGGAAAGTGCCAGGAAACTCATGGAAAGTAATGGTGGCTTTCAAAAAAGCTACTTCTACCTGGATGGTAGCTTCGACTACATGCACTTTGTTCCAGTCTCCATGGACGGCATAGCTATGTTAAAGCTCCTAAGCAACCATACGCTTCAGAGTATTCTGTATTCCCTGCTTCTTTCAGATCTGGCACCAGTAAATCCTGATCTGAGTCTCGTCCATGATGCCGTGAAAGGAACTATTCCTGTTCTCTTATCTTACGACTTCGATATGCTTCGGATTTCCAGATTTAAGACTGCTCTATCTTTTCATGGAATCACCGGACACCTGATCTGTTTCGATTTTCAAAAAGAGGTACTGCAGTCTTACTTTGGGAATCTTGCAACCATCGAAACCATTGATCTTACCAAATTTGAAAGGAGGTTTTTACACTGAAGCTATCGGAAAAGCAAAAGAAAATGCTCTGCGCTTTCCTGGCACTTCCTGTGCTAATAGCAACACTGCTCTATGCCGGAGGATACATAGCTCAATTTCTCTATCATTACAATACCTGGTTATCTGCCGGAGGTACTCCGGGGGACGGTTCCTCTCCTCCCTTTCCAGATGCTTCCTTTATCTCCTGCCTGAAGGCACTTACTATCTTCCCTTACAGCCTGTATGGGATTTTTTTATGCCTTCTTGCGGCAATTCTGCTTGCATTCGTAGTGATGCGTATGGGAATCGGCGGAAAAGGAACTCTCGATAAAGAGCGAAACTTTTCCTACTCTGATAAGGGAACCTATGGAACAAGCGGGTACATGACAACTGAAGAATTTAATAAAGTCCTAAATCTTACTTCCGACATCCAGCATAGCACTGGCATTATTTTGGGAACCCTCGATGACAAAGTTGTATGTCTCCCGGAGGACTCCCCCTATAACCGCAATGTTGCTGTCTTTGGGGCCAGTGGTTCTTTGAAAAGTCGTGCCTATGCCAGAAACGTCATTTTTCAATGCGTAGCCCGTGGGGAAAGCATTATTATCACTGATCCGAAGTCAGAATTATACGGGGATTTTGCCCTCTACTTAAAGCAACATGGTTATACAGTGCGAGTATTTAACTTAATTCACCCGGAAAATTCTGATAGTTGGAACTGCTTGTCCGAAATTGACGGGCAGGATACCATGGCCCAGCTCTTCTGCGATGTCATTATAAAGAATACTTCTTCGAAAAACGAAACCAGGTTCTGGGCAGATGCGGAACTAAATATCCTAAAAGCTGCCGTGTTGTATGTATATTACGATTTTCCTCCGGAAGACAGAAACTTTGGGCAGGTATATAAGCTTCTTACCCTGAATACGGAAGAGGAATTGTGCAGTCTCTTTAATATGCTTCCTAACACCCATCCTGCAAAGTACCCTTATTCGATATTCCGAAGGGCTCAGGAAAGCGTGCGAAATGACGTAGTAAGCGGTCTGGGAATCCGTCTTCAGGTGTTCCAAAATGAACTGATCCGTCAAATTACCGGTCATAATGAGATCGATTTAACACTCCCCGGAAAAGAGAAATGCGCTTATTTCTGCATCACTTCCGACCAGGATTCGACCTTTGACTTCTTATCCAGCCTGTTTATGAGTTTCGTATTTATCAAGTTAGTACGCTTTGCAGATGAGCAGGAGGGAAGCCGACTTCCGGTGCCCGTACATATTCTGGCCGATGAGATTGCAAACGGTGGCTGTACCATTGCAGATCTCACCAAAAAGATCAGTACGATCCGTTCCAGACGGTTATCCATCAGTTGTATCTTCCAGAATCTGCCCCAGATGCAGAACAGATATCCGGATAACCAGTGGCAGGAGATCATCGGAAATTGTGATACGCAGCTATTCTTAGGCTGTACCGATCAGCTCACTGCCGAATTTATCTCCGATAGATCCGGAGACATCAGTGTAGATGTATCCAGTAAGTCCAAGCAGCTTAATACCCTACGTATTACGGATTATTCCCCGCAGTATAAAGAAACAGCGTCCGTTGGGAAGCGGAAGCTTTTAACCCCGGACGAAGTTCTACGCCTTCCCTTAGACCAAGCTCTCATTATCTTACGTGGTCAAAAGATCCTAAAGGTAGGAAAATACGATTTCTCGCTCCATCCTGAAAGTAATAAGCTGCAGTACGTAAAGGCCACAAACCATGTTCCGGCATGGAAAACGCAAATGAAACAAGATTGGTCTGCTCCCAAGCAAGCCGTCACACAGGGGGCTTCCATGGAGGCAGCCCGAAAATCGCAACCCGAAATCGTCATGGCGGACAAAGCATCCATCATGTCAAATTAAAGAAAAGGAGAACTTATTATGCCCAAGAAAACTGAAGAATTATTAACTACAAACGAAATGGTGGCTGCAGAAGCAGCTTCTGAGAGAAAGGTTTCCGCATCCTCTATCCTCACAATCTCTGCAGACGCAGACATAGAAACACCGGAGTCCATTGAAGATACAAACTGGCACGAACTGCAGAATGCCTATCGGACAAAGAAAATCCTCACGGGCGTACTTGGAGGTATTGAAAAGCTGGAAAACGGCGGCACCATTGCCGTTGTCTACTACAAAGATCTGCGTATTGTGATCCCTTTATCAGAAATGATGATTGAATTGAAGGAAGATGCCTCTTCAAACTACGGTGATATCATTAATAGACAAAATAAGATCCTCGGCAATATGCTTGGTGCCGAAATCGACTTTCTTATCAAAGGAATCGACGGCAAAACCAAGTCCGTTGTTGCCAGCAGAAAAGATGCTATGCTCAAAAAGCGTCAGATTTTCTATCTGCCTGATGCAAATGGCACCTCCAGAGTATGCGAAGGTCGTATCGTGCAGGCCCGAGTTATTGCTGTCGCTGAAAAGACTGTCCGCACTGAGATCTTTGGTGTAGAATACTCTATACCAGCCCGGGATCTCTCCTACGACTGGATGGGTGATGCCACAGAAATCTACCATGTAGGTGACCAGATCTTAGTCTGTATCACAAGCGTTGCCATATCTTCTGTTACTGACATTTCTGTAAAAGCAGATGTTAAAAGTGTCCTTGGTAATACCAGTGCCGAAAATCTGCAAAAATGTAAGGTTCAAGGAAAATATATCGGTACAATTACAGACATCCATAAAGGCACCGTCTTTATAAGGCTTAATATTGGAGTCAATGCGATTGCCCACAGCTGCTATGACTCCAGGATGCCCGGGAAAAAAGATGAAGTGAGTTTTGTCGTGACCCGGATTGATTCGGAACGAAATGTAGCTGTTGGGCTGATTTCCCGAATCGTGAAGCAAGTTATTTAAATATCTGAGCCTAATAGCTAATACTATTAGGCTCTATATTAATAAAATTTTGAAACTTTTTTTATAAAAACATCACACAATAGACATGGACAAGCAAAAAATTATGATGTATAACATAGTATAAGTAAACTCACATTGAACCATCTAGGTTAATCATTAGCAATCAGATATAAATAGAAATTTTGACGATATATTGAAATTTTTGACAAATTATGGTATATTAAATATAGAAAGGAGGATCTTTAAAATGGCTAAAGATATTGATCACTGAGTAACTGCAAACGATAAAGGAGGTGAGTCCAATGTGGGTTTTCATACAAACGCATATTATTTCAGGATTAGTACCAGGAATAATTTCTGGCTTGATTGCATCATTAATATTTGCTCTCTTTTTATTACTCATAAAGCCCAAGGTTAAAGTTGCCTCAAAAATTGCCAGAACAAATAGAGATAATGGAGTTTCAATTATTCGTGTAAAGGTAGTTAATCACACATGGGCGATGTTGACAAATATAAAGTATGCACTTTATTATTGTAATGTGCATGATGATGGAATCAGCACTGTCGTAGAAATACCCCCAAGAAAATCACCCCAAGAAAATCACCTATGTCATATATTGCTCGGCACAACAGTAGTGACGATGATGCTGATTACGCTGTACGTTTTTCTTATGAACTAGATAACCAAAAATACCCAGTAGGCGGGAATAAAAAGCTTTTATTTATTTTTATTGCCGATCATTCATTTTCAAATACAACAGTATGTATAAAAAAAGAATATTATGATAGCGATATAATTGATGGCATCTACCAAATTGGTGATTCTACAAAAATTATAAGCAATCATCCCGAATCTTAATGTGTAATTAATATTGTTTTATAAACAATAGAAATAAAGACGGAAAGCTTGTGAATAAGTTTTCCGTCTTTATTTACAAAACTATTTAAACTAGTGTAACAAGCTCATCTATACCATTTCATTTAACTTTGACATTTTGTATTCTATACTATTTCCCATTCATTACATAAAATATAGTAAAGCAATTCCATAATGTAACATTTTCTCGTTTCTTCGTAAACGTCAAATCCTGCGCCTACCCTTAAATTTAACGCCGCTTTTATGAGCGGCGTGGTTTCCGGCATTCCTCGGGA
>OGEP01001140.1_pt1 | contig 30796 bp, 20 predicted proteins | sample 1570721 | NCBI WGS metagenome assembly OGEP01 (sample SAMEA2582131, study PRJEB24529) | metagenome | biome: Human gut stool | place: China | collected 2011 | reverse complement strand
GGCATATGGTAATCAATCAGAATTATATCCGGCGAATCAATTTTATAGATTTCCAATGCCTGTTTCACGTTCTGGGCAATCAGCCCGGTCCAGCCCTGTGTCTCAATCACCGCCTTCAGCGCATAAAGTATCTCCACTTCATCGTCAACCAACAGAATTTTAATCTCCCTGCTGCTCATTCTGCTCCTCCTTATCCTCCGGCATCAAAAGTTCAATGCTCGTCCCCTTTCCAATCTCGCTGTCAATCTCTATCGTTCCCCCGGAATCCGTCACAACCTTTTTAACAAAGCTGAGTCCCAGACCATGGGAGCTGCGGGTGGAAAATCCCCGTTCCCAGATAAGCGACAGCGTGTCCCCGTCAATTCCCTTTCCATTGTCTGATATATTAAAACAGACCGATTCTTCCTCTTCGGAAATAACGGTGCTGACATCCAAATCAATCCTTCCCCCCTGCTCCGCCAGGGCATAAAAAGAGTTCTCAATCAGGTTAATCAGCGCTCTTGAAAACCGTATTTTATTCACATGTATATATTTCTCCGGCGCCTGGTTATGGACATGTACCAGCTCCGAATATTCGGAAACTGAAATCTGGGCCAGAACCGAATCAAGTATTTCCTCCGTCGAAATCCGGGTCCGGTGGTTCTCATAGAGAATTTCCGATATCATGCTGCTCATCTTCTCAATCGACGATTCCACCTGGCTTAAATATCCCGACTCCTTGTCCATCTCCTTTTTATCGCAGGTCATCCGCACCACCCCGACCAGCGCCTGGGCCGAGGTCAGAGGCGACTTCAAATCATGGACCAGATGTCTCATTTCCAGATATGTGCGGTTTTCCAGCACCCGGAGCCTTGTGTCCATAATCATCCTCTCATTCTGCGCTTTCAGCTCATTCATGGCCTTCAGGTTATTCTCATCCCGGATGAGCAGGAACAGAAGGATCCCCATAAACATAAGCAGCGCGAAAAAGATCGCCACCGTACCGTTCATCTCCGGCTCCATCTCCAGAAATTCGGCTATCAGTTTGATATCCCTCGACATCTCCCCTCTGCCGGTAGGCAGTCCCTTTAAGCAGGGCATGATATCGAGAAACTGAAGCGCAGACAAAAACACCAGAATCAGCATGGCTTTCTTCCACAGGCTCACGTAATTGTAATCATTCTTTCCCAGCAGAATCAGCAGAATAATTAATGACAGGGCAGGTATGCCAAAATCATATTTAATCTGGTGGACATTGCTGATGATGGTATAAATGATTGGAATAATACAAAAGACGATTCCTGATTTCAGCCATTTGGTAATCTTATGATCGCTGTCCACCTCAATAGACTCGGCAATGATAAACGCCCCGAAATAATGGGGAAAGGCCCGGATCGAATTAAGCGCCCCCAGCTTCATTCCCGCTGTCCACAATTCCAGCTTATCCCGTGTGACAATTGCGTCATATGCTTTTTCCGGAATTTCCCACATATTTATGGTTAGAAAAAACGGCATGCATATCCCAAGAATCAGCAGGATGCAGCCGGATATAAACTTCTTTTTATTAAAATACCTGACCCGGATTTTCATAACATCCCCCATATGTATTACACCGTAAGTATCATGAAACAGTCTTATCATATCATATTGGACGGCAAAAAAACAGCTCCCCTTTTATTCCGATTTTTCACATCACTTCCTGCCTCAGTGCATTATGAGAGAAAGGGGACGCCACAGTCACGTGCCGGTCCCCTTCTTAAAAATATTATTTTGTACCAATACTTCCGGAATCTCCGGCTCACAGCCTGCCACGATTGATGCCGCTCCCGCGCCAGAAACAGAAGCTATATCCTTTTTCTCCAAAAATCCGTCAGCGTTTTCCTGACATCATCCACATAGGTGCGTCCAACTGGTAAGATTATATTATTTTCAAGCAATAGCTCATTCTGTCTCATCGTTTCAATATAATTAATATTGACCAGATAAGAACGTTCTACCATTATAAAGCTGTCGTCTATCCGCTGCAGACCTTCATATACCTCCTGAAGGGCTCTTCTTTCTCTGATTAGTTCCCCTGAATTTGTCACGAACACGGACATTTTTGACTCTTTATGACAATACATGATATCCTTACACGGAATTTTGATTCGCTTACGCGCAGAAGTAATAAAATAATGTTTTTGATTATCAGAATTAATTTTTTTTAAGGCGGCTTCCATGCAGTGTTCAAAGCCGGCTTCCAAGTCCCCCTTCACCAAATACCGGAATACATCCAATTCATAACCGACGACCGCATATTGATGGTATGAGGAAATGATTATAAACAGACTGTCCGAATTCATTTCCCGTATTCTTTTCAGGACTTCAAGGCCGTTCATTCCCGGCATCTTAATATCCATAAAGATTATATCATAATACCTCCCACTTTCCAGTTCCGTCAACAGCTGCATCTGGCTCTGGTAAGCCTCCACAACAGCCCTGATTTTATTCTTTTCAATGTATCTCCGAAGCAGCTTTTCTATCTCCCTGAGCGCCTCACGGCAATCATCGCAAATGGCAATTTTGTACATACTGATTCCCCCTTGTATGATATAGTTCATAGCAGAGATGTCTAACCTCTTCTTTCAGCCTGCCTATCATCCGGCAATTGTCTTCCTGATAGATTCTATGCTGAGTATGTTTCCGGTTTTATTTTATCATGGGCAAATAAAAAGGGCTGGTGTTATGTCATCTTTCTTTATCTAATATGGTATAATTTTAGAACTTACTTCCGTTCCTGATTCCAACGTTGCCTAAAAAAGGGATTCAAGTGGAATTATCTTAATTTAAATAAATTCAATGAGTGGTAGCAATCATCCCACTCATCATTACTTCTAGTTCTAAACATATTCCCTTTTCTTGTTCTAGTTCATATGTGTCATAAACTTGAATATATTCTCCAATGTAGTTCTTGATTTTTTGTAATGTAGTCTATTCTCGTGCAATAAATGGAATCAGACTTTATTCTCTTTACTCTCATTATAAACGCTCCCTTTTCAATAATATTTCATTTTTTAGATGGATGATATTCTGGCTCGTTGAGCCAATGTGGATCAGAGGTATTTTTCCCCAAATTAACCAATATGACCAGGGTCGAAAAGTGTGCGGGTTAAAGGACGGGGGAATACATAAATTATATAATTTACGAAACCTGAATATCCGGCTCCCATTCTGTAATAATCTCTACTATATAATTTTCAGAAATTACCACATAATGTTTCAAATTGAAATACTCATATAGACCACCACTTATTTGTTGAATAAATCCACCAAAATCGCCCTTTATTATTTGGTATATGACATTAGCAAATCCAGTGTCTCGGAATTTATCAATCTGTTCATCGACGAATAATCCATTAAGTACTATCCCCTCATCTAATACTCGGAAAGCTATACCACTCCAAAATTCAATAGCACATTACATTGAGGAGAAACGAGTTTAATTATTAACCCCTCTTTTTCGCCATTTTGCAACAGCATTTCATACTGGCTTTTAGGAATTTTTCTTTTATATACTTCTAGCCACTGCTCCATCTAAATCACCTCCCTAATATCTGATTTTAAAGTTTTTTTATTGGATAAAGTACCTACTTTACCGGGCCCCTATTGCGTTTGTATATTTCTTACATCTGATGGGTTTAGTGCATTAAAATCTTCAATCGTTTTCTCAAATCCACCGGATTTTTCAAAGTCTGGAAAACGTATAACCTCTGGGGACATCGCCCGGCAAAGCCGGGCGAAAAATCACTCTTTGTACAATTGTCCCTCCTCATTAATACTCTCATATCGTTCTATTAACTGAGCCATATGCTGTATTTTATCCTCACTATAACCACAACTTTTCAGACCTGTAATTACAATACCCAAAACTCTTTTCCATTCACTAATAAAAAGAGTTTTCGATAGCTGCATATTAGACTTTTGATTTAATATATTTTCCAAATGTCCAACCGTACCTTCCCACTTCGATTGAATTTCCATGTTTTCGGCACTCCATTTGCTTATATAATTCCATACCAATATAGCATTCTCAGTATTTAATGGAAAGACACTTTCTATTGCATCAGATAGACTTTCATCATAAATATTTATACTATCTTGAAATCTAGGATTACTTGCCTGAATATAAAAGTTCAAACCATCACCTCCTTCTTTATGGCATTGGATATCCATGCCATGTACCAGTACCATTATTTCTAATCCACATTCGAGACGCTGATTGTGTAGTACCATCTGGCATATGGACAATTGATTGAGAGCCTTCGGGTAAGTCAAAATACCCACTTTCACCTGGTTTTAGTGTATTTGCCATTTTCCTGTAAAACCTTTTTGGACTCCAATTTGATCTAAACAATTGTCTTCAGCAATCCAGAATCTTGCATTTTCTACTTCTATCACTGAATCATTTTCTCTAAATCGTTCCTTAAAATCAGAGCCAATAATATTCAATAGCTGTTCTCTAGTGATATCTAATTTTATGTTGCCAATCCCAACACCAGGAACAATTGAACCATCGTCTATTTTCATCACTGCACCTGCCTTACATTAATAAAACCCTTTAAGCTTGTTCCCTCATAGAAATCAATAATTTGTCCTGTTTCTTTATTTATAATTGCCTGTTTGCCATCAGCCTTATAGCCGTTGGTCTCACCCGTAAACTAGATCTCTCGGCAGGTTCCGCAGGTCTTTAGTCTTACCTTACTATTCTCGTGAAGAAAAATGGAATCAGACTTTATTCTCTTTACTGTCATAATAAACGCACCCTATCCAATAATATTTTATTTTAGACAGAGTGCGTTTATCTCATGCTTTTGGAACTGATTGTGGGCTTTCGTATACCCAGCATCAAAATTTTTTCTTAAGAACTAAAACCTTGATGGAAGCTCTGATTTACTTCGCCTTCGGCTGGTGGTTGAGTGGTCTCTAAAAGGATTAAGGGTAGGAAATCCTAAGGTATAACCATAATTAAACGGTTGAAGGCTTTCTGTCACCCTGATGGGAAGACCTCGCCCTTGAGCTTTCTACAGTTTGTTCGCCACTGTAATATGAAATGCGATCTTCAACATCACAGCCATCTATAGAAATTATAGTAATCAATTCCCAAATCTCTTTAAGGCTCTTCCCGTTAAAAACTTTCGTTTCCAGAAGCTGTCTAACTGAATCAAAATCATAAGCTTCTGATCCATCAGCTGTTAAACCGAACCAGTATACCTCCTTTTTTTCTTCGGAAATCAATTTTCCCAGCCAACAAGACGTATAAACTTCGCTTGCATCAACACAAAAATTAATTTCTATACAAGCATTATCATTAATATTAAAATGCATAATTTTTTCAAAATCAGACGTGCTTATTTTACTCATATATACCTCCCCAATCTTGTCTTTTTTCAGATTTGTTTATGCTCTTAATTAAATGGGGGAGCACCATCTGGATAGTTTTGGGGATTTCCAAAGTCAGGATTTCCATCTGGCGTCCACGTAATATCATGATCATGAGGGTTAGTATGATATTTCGGATTGCCATGGTCGCTATAATGCCGTACTTTTTCAGCCCTACCATCGTCTCCGATTTTAATTTGGTTCTTGCCATCTGTTTTTATCTCACCTGGTTCACCCTTGAATTTTCCATGTTTTTCGTTAGATCCAGCTCCCCCCTTACCTTCCTCCTCCGATTCTTTTTTATTCTCCTGATCCCTCAAGATACTACCTGGCGGCAATACCCCAGCCACTGAACCCGCTGCATCTCCCGGTATTGTCACCTCTCCGACTCCCGGCAGTACAACCTGCTGGCCTCCTGATGAGGAGCCGCCGCTTTCTAATGCTCCCACTATCAGCGATAGTATTTCTATCGTAAACATTGTTTGACCGGCCGTAAATCCTGCGCTAAATGCGTCTTTATTATTGGATGCATTTCTTGCCTGGTCATAAATTTCCTGCAAGTCGGTATCCCAAAAATAGTCATCCCGCTTATACGCATTTTTGCCAAATAGAAGCGTTAGCTCCCAGTTATGGTATTCCGCCTCTGCTATCTTTCTTCCTGCATCCATTCCCTCCTTATAGTCGGAACAATATCCGATAACAGATCTTCCCTTTTCTTCCGCGGCATCCATCAATTTTTGCAGCTTTGTCCGGGCAGTGCTGAGTTTTTTGTCCAATTCCTCAAGCAGTTCTTTGTTCTTACTGCCGTAATCCGGGCCGCTGTCATAATTCTGAACCGGCATCTTGTTATATTCCTGCCAGTTTTTCTTTGCCTGATCCGCTGTCTCTGTCCAGCTTTGTTTTTTATGTCCACTCGGATCCACATAATTCGGCGCGCTCGACTTCACATAATTATACCGGTTCAGCGTCAGCGGGTCGGTTAACTTGCCAAGGTACGTATCCTCCGTCAGGAAATTCCCTCTCTCCACGTCATAATAACGCGCCCGCAGGTACTGTACTTCCAGATTCGGATTATAATCTTCCGCATTATACGCATAGCTGTTATTGTACTGCGGTTTTCCAAAGGTGATATCTCCGGTCGGTCCGTAGCGGTAGGACTTCCACAGTCTTCCCCCGCTGTCGGTTACGCCGCTTACGCTTCCTCTTGGATCATGGGTATAATATCCGGTCCAGCCGGTGAAACGTTCAAGGGCTATCCTCTCGTTACCATAAGTATAAGCCGTGTCCATTTCCCCGTCAATGTTCACCTCCATCAGCACCTGGGCGTATTGGCGGTTCACGTCGTTCACATATTCTATCAGTTCATAATTCTTGTGGTGGCCGGTCTGCCGGATCTCGTCAATCAGGCTTTGCTCTATGTCAGATACCGGTTTCTGCGGCATCAGGATTCCGCTCTGGTTTCCGTTTCCTCCCGTGTTATTGGTATTTCCGCCGCCATTTCCATTGTCGCCATTTCCATTGTTGCCATTTCCACTGTTGCCATTTCCACTGTTGCCGTTCCCGTTTCCTCCGCTGTTTCCACCGGATTCTCCTTCTTCCCAGCCATAGTGGTTGCCATTCCCGCCGTTTCCGTTGTTGCCGTTATTTCCGTTATCATTTTTCTTTTCGGAATTTGCGGAAGCTTCGGACGGGCTGGCTGCCTCTGTTTCTGTGTCGTCCCTGCCGTACGGTATAATCGGCAGAAGCTCACGCACCGGTTCCGGGCGCATCTCCAGCAGCGGGACTTCGAACTTCGTATCTTCACCATTTTCATCAGATGCGGCGTCAGGCTTCGTATCTTTAGCCGCTGTTGTTCCGTCCGGTTCGCCGAGCAGAAGTCCGCTTAAATCTACCGTTTCATCACTGCCGGACAGGCCAATCAGCCCTAATACGGAGGAAACTTTCTGTTTGTTTCCATTTCCGCTATTTCCCTGGCTGCCGTTATTCCCGTTGCTGCCGCTATTCCCTTTGTTGCCGTTACCATTATTCCCGTTCCCGGTATTATCCTTATTGTTTCCATGTCCATTTCCGCTGTTTCCCTTCCAGTCGTCATCCGTATGCAGATTGTAGTTTAACTGGAAGACCCGGTTTCCGTCACCGTCATAGGCCATGGCCACTACCAGCTCGTGAGCGTCGTGGACTGCTTTTAAACGGTTCTCCACCGTATAAGTGTAATGAAGCTCTACCTTATCGGTCCCCTTCTTCCCGATTTCGGATATCAGGTTCCCGTCGGCGTCATACTCATACTGCATCGTGGTGTTTTTCTTTCCGTCGTAGAGTTTGGCCCGGATGAGCTGGTTCGACGCATTATAGCTGTATTCGCTCTCCTGCACCGTCCCGTTACGGGTCTTGGAATAGGAAATCCGGTTGCCCATGTCGTCATATGAGTAGCGGTAAACATAGGTTCCCTGCTGTTCTTCCTTCTCGGTGGCTTTGATAAGCTTCCCATCGTCGTCGTATTGGAAGCTGCGCTTCGTCTCTACGATCTGGTAATTGTCTTTTGCATCTTTGTCGTGCTTGTTGTTATGGCGGTTTCCGTGGGGGTATTTATCGTCATGGCGGCCGTCCTCATGCCTTCCGTCGTGTTTGTCGTCCCATGCATAGGCGTAGAGGGATTCCAGCGCCGTCTCTCCCACGATGAACCCACGGTCATCATAGGTGTAATCGTACTGGCTCACTACCCAGCCGCAGTCGTCGCACTTGTTTACCATTGATGTAATCTGATCCCTTGCATTAAAGCTGTTATAAGTGCTGACTCCGTTCGGCCGGTGTATCTCGGTAACCCGGTTGATAGCGTCGTAGACGTAAGTGGTCACCCCGCCGTCCCGTCCTGTTACTTTTGTTATATTATCATTCTTATCATACTCGTAGGATACCGTCTTTCCGTCGGGATACGTGATGGATGCAAGCTGATCAGCTCCGTCATAGGCATAAGATGTCGTCTGTCCGGAACCGTTCTTTACCTGCGTAATCCTTCCGAGGGAGTCGTACTCATAGCTGCTCTCCCCCGTTGCGTCCATCATGGTCACACGCTGTCCCAGCGCATCAAAGCCATAGCGCACGGCCTGGTTCTGGAAGTCTCCTGCTGCCGCTTCGCTTCCCTCCCCGCCGCTCTCATAGCTTTTTTCCACAAGCGCATTCAGCCGGTTGTAGTCATACCGTATCGTGTCGCCGCTGTTCGTCTGGTAGGAAGTGGTTCTGCCTCCCGCATCATAGGTCATCTGCTCTCTGCGCCCTTCCTCGTTCACCAGGGAAAGCATGTTTCCTTCCAGATCGTAGGTATATTTTGTAACACGCTTCATTGTGTCGGTCATGGAAGTTACATTTCCCATCACGTCGTAGGAATACCGTGTTGTCAGGCCGCTCGGCATCGTCACTTTCACCAGCTTGTCAAGAATGTCATAGTTAAAACGGGTAATCAGGCCATCTGTGGAGGTGAAGGCGAGTATGTTGCCGTGTGGATCGTATTCATATTTCTCAGTCAGGCCCATCTTGTCGGTGACGGAAGTAATACGGCTGCCCGGATCGTAGACCGCTTCCGTCGTCTGTCCCAGCGGATCGACGGTTCCGGTTCTGCGGTTATCGGAGTCATATACCGACTGGTACAGATATCCCTTCGGATCTGCGATTCCCGTCACGTTATAGTTTTTATCATACTGGTAGCTGGTGGTCCGTTCTCCCGGCCTGGTGACGGATTTAACCCGTCCGACCAGATTGTAGGCAATCTCCGTCGCTTTTCCTTCCGGATCCACGCTGGCGGTAAGCTGGTCAACGAGGTCATAGCGGAAGTTCCAGGTATATCCCAGGGCGTTGGTCACTGCATTCTGGTTTCCGCGGATGTCGTAGCCGTATTCGGTCACGCCTCCTTCCGGATCCACGGCCCTCGTCATTCGGTGCATAATGTCGTATTCATAACTGCTACTGCGGTCAAGACTGTCTGTATCGGTAATGATATTGTCCGCCACATCGTAGGTAAACTCCCTCTTAAGTCCCAGAGGCGTGGTGATGCCGGTCAGACGGTGTACCGGATCGTACGTATATGTGTAGGTACCGCCGTTTTTCTGCGTCATCTTTGTTACCAGGCGGTTTAAATCCACCTCGTACCGGGTCACATTGCCGGCCGGATCAGTGATGCTTAAAAGTTCATCGTGTTTGTCGTAGGTATAGCCTGTTTTTGCCCCCTTCGGTGATATCTTCTCTACCAGGTTGCCCGTCACATCGTACCGGTACTCGGTTATCAGTCCATTGGCGTCCTTTGACTTAGTCAGATTGCCGACGGCGTCATAACGGTATTCCTCCTTATTTCCTTCCGGCGTCGTGTAGGAGATCAACCGGGACAATTCGTCGTATTCGTAACCGGTGACGCCTCCGCGTCCGTCCCTTTCCGCTATCATCCTGTTGACGGCGTCATAGGTGTAGGCCCTCTCTGCGCCTTCCGCATCCGTGGTTCCCGTCAGGTTGCCCGCCGGGTCATAGACAAACCGTGTGGCTGCGCCGAGGGGATCCACTTTTCCGGTCAGGCGGCTGATCGCATCATAAGTGTAGGTATAGACAGCCTCCCCCGGTTCCGTGGTCTTGATCAGGTTGCCAGTCTTATCGTATTCATAGATCGCCGCGGTATTGTCCGCCAGTGTAATGCCGGTCAGGCGGTCCAGCGTATCGTAGGCATAACGGGTCGTGGCAAGATCCGTCCCTGTAACGGCCGTCAGACGGTTAAATCGATCATATTCATAAACCGCGCTCCGCCCGATGGTATCCGTCTGCCTTACCAGGTTGCCGGATATATCGTACTCGTAGGTCATGGTATTGCCTGCCGTATCCGACGCACGGGTGATACGGCCCATGGAGTCATATTCGTAGGATGTCACAACGCCGGCTTCATCAGTGCTTGACGTAACCTGGTTGTTAGCATCATAGGTGAAGGTTACCGTATCCCCGTCCGGCAGGGTAACCGTCAGCAGATTTCCATTCTCATCGTATTCGTAAAGATATGGGTTCCCCATCGGATCCGTCATTCTGACCGTACGGCTCAGCTCATCGTAGGTATAAGCGGTCTGCCCTTTTAAGGCATCTGTCATTTCTTTCAGATTGCCCAGTTTATCATAGGAATAGCCGGTCACATGGCCCTCTGCGTTTACGATTGCCAGAAGCTCTCCCAGGACATCGTAGTGGTAGTTGCTGCTGTGTCCGTTCTGGTCCGTTGTCTTTAATACATTACCGTTCAAATCGTAAACGAGTGATACGGCGCCTCCGACAGCGTCCTTTATCTCCTGGAGCCGTCCTGCCGCATCGTAGGCGTACCTTGTCTCATGGCCTTCTTCGTTGGTCCGGCCTTTGAGGTTCCCGGCCCCGTCATAGGTGTATACAGCAGTTCCGCCCTGGGGATCTTCCGTCTTAACCAGGCGGTTATTACGGTCATAGGTGAAATGATAGACTCTCGTCCCGTCATCGCTTACCGCAATAATATTTCCGTTGCCGTCATAAGTAATCTCTGTGACAAGGCCGTTTTTCGCCGTCATGCGGATTACTCTGCCATCGCGGTCGTAGGCATATGAAATGCCGCTTCCGTCTGCGTAGGTAACGGCGGTAGTCTGCCCGTTCTTATCGTAGGAATAGGCGGTCCTGTTCCCCAGGCTGTCCGTGGCGGATTCCGGAAGGTTCAGTATCGTGTTATAACTCCAGGAAACTGTATTTCCCCTCCGGTCTGTCGAGGATGTCAGGTTGCCGTTGCCGTTAAACGTCTGCATTACGGCGCGTCCCATTGCATCGGTAACAGCGGTGCGGCGGTTCCGCTCATCATACCGGTACCATGTCTCATTTCCTTTCGCATCTGTCTCCACAATCCGGTTATAGTTCTTATCGTATCCGTAGGTGAGGGTATGCCCAAGAGCATCTTCTCCCGTCAGGATATGGTACATCTTATCGTAAGTAAATACAGTTTTCGCCCCCGCCGGATCGGTGATGGACAATACGGCGCCCGCCGGGCTGTATTCATACTCAGTTGTCCCGCCGTCCTTCGCCGTCTCATTGATTTTCCATCCATTGCGGTTATAGGTATAGATCTCTGCGTTCCCAAGCGGATCCACCATGGAGAGCATACGGTTCATCCTGTCATAATCATAGCGCCAGATGTATCCTTCCGCGTCCTTCATCTGCGTGACAACCGCCCCGTCGTGAGTAAGGCCATCGTGGATATGCGCCTCAGCCAGTTCACACGCCTGCCGGCTCAGCTCATCATAGGCATAGCGCCAGGTATTCCCCTCCCCGCTTGTCCTCGTCAGGAGATTGCCTTTTTCATCGTATGTAAAGACCGTTCTGTTCCCCTCAAAGTCTTCTGCGGCCAGCGGCAGATTCATCGCATTATAAGCATACTCCGCCCTTGCTCCGTCCGCTCTTGTGACAGTCAGTATATTTCCGTCTGCGTCATAGGTATAGGAGGTTGTATTGCCCTCCTCGTCTGTCTCCTGGGCGACGCGGCCGTCACGGTAGGTCTTCGTACGTGCTGCGTCCGGATACGTGATTTTCGTGGTTCTGTAACTGCCGTCATACTCATAGCGGGTCACAAAACCGCGGTTGTCGGTCAGTACCGTCGCTCCGTCTAAATAGGAAAGATACGAAGTATTTCCGTTTGCGTCCGTCTGGGCCGTAATCCGGTTCTCACTGTCGTATTCATTTTCCACCACCCGGTTCCCTTCCTCGTCGTACCAGGCCGTCATCCGGTGTTTCTCATCGTATTCATAACGGCGTATATCTCCCTCCGGATTGGTGACGCTGATCAGATTGCCTTCCTCATCGTATTCGTAACGGAGGGTATTGCCGTCAGGCAGCGTAATGTCCGTGATGCGGTACGCGTCATCCATTGTGATATCAAGTATCCTGCCTGTGGGAGACTCTGCCTGGAGAAGCTTATAATCCTCGTCGTACCGGTACCAGGTTCTGCGTCCCTTCATATCCTCCCGGTACTGGAGAAGTCCTAACGCGTCAAATACATAGCGGCTGCCGTCCTGGTTCGTAAGCTGCCATCCGGCGCAGTCCGGGATTGGCGTCCGCTCTGCCTCCGAGGAGGTCGCTTTCAGGAAACCAAAGCGGATCTCACCCCTCCGGCGGTTCAGCTGTGCCTTATCATCCAGATCTTTTGTGGTTACGGTGCGTGTCCCCGCTTCCCTCTCTTTTGGCTCCTCTTCTTCTGCCTCGGATGCAGACGCCCTTCGCACTTCTATGGCATCAAGAGGCTCAAGAGTAATATCCCAGCCGTCGGGAGCCTGGTACACATCCCCGTTCCTGGTAAATGGGATTCCCTTTCCATCGCTTCTCTTATAGAGAATGGTTCCATCCTTTAATATAGTCAGGTGGTCGCCGAATTCCGATGTCCATCCATAGCCAAATTCCTGGTGGTAATCCGGGAGCGTGGAGTTATAGCTCCTCATGACTCCGAATTCTCCATTCAATTCTTTCATGGATGCATCGGTCTGCTGCATGAAGAAGTCTCCGGTATTCATATTGACCGGTTCCAGGTTCAGTTCGCAGTTCGGATTTATGCCTGCCAGAAGGTTGCGCAGAAGCAGTTCTTCCAACGGCGTCATATCCTTATACGCATTATAAGGCTCCGCCGTCTTAGGGTTTCTGATAAATAAAATGGTATCTTTCTCAGTCAATTGATCCTTATATAGTTTATTATCACGCGCAAGCTGGCCTACATTAATGCCATAGTGGCGGGCAATCCTGGTACTCAAATCATGCTCCTTCACCTCATAAAGCAGAAACTGATCCGATGTAACCGTTGCTCCTACAACCGTATTATCTCCGTCCGGCTCCTCCTCACCGGAACCGTCTTCTCCGACTTCTTTTCCTGTGGCAAAGGCTTCAAAATAGTAAATGGTGTCATATTCCAGGCTGCCTTCCGCTTCAAACCCGTCCGTCTGCCAGTTTGATTCAGGAGACAAATCGAAGTCATCTTCCAGTCCGGCCTTCCGAAAATCAGGATATACAAGTGATTCCATTGCGTCCGTTACGTCGCCGCCGCCTTCCTCCAGAAGCCGGTAGGTGACCTCCGAACCGGCCTGCGCCTTACCGTGGGCGATCACGCCGGTTACGCTGCGTCCGAATATATCTGTGTAGATTACGGCCGGATCCACTTCTATCGTCGTGTCATCCACGCTCATATTGGCAAGATCGCCTTCCAGATCGCCTGTCCATGAATATTCCAGCCGGGGGCCGTTAACCGAATCCCCTCTGTTGCACAGCACTTCCGCCTTCATGGCATACGCGCCGCCGTCCGCCTCAATTTCCGACCGGAACATCAGTCCCAATGGCGGCTCTGTCACGGTGATCCATCCGTTGACCAGATCCGTGATGTCAAATTCCATCGTCTGCCCTGCGCCGGGCGCCGGAGTCTGCCAGACTCTGTCTGAACTTGGATTATAGTCCGGCTGGGTGTTCCAGCTTGTAATATAACCGTTCCATTGAGTGACAGGCACATGCAGCTCGATTATATTCTGACCGCCGCTGTTATCCGTCTCTGTCGTGACCTTCAGGGTCGCATTGTGAACCTGCTCCGCTCCCGACAGAAGCTTTGATATGGTATCTGAATTATTTTCATTAAAAATCACACATACCCGGCAGTTCTTCCGGCTGCCGTCCAGATATCCGACATAGGCCGGGCTGTCCCAATCATAAATCGTGTCCGGCTGTCCCTGTGATATCGTCGCAAAAATAAATTCATCCGAGGGAACGTAGGTATCCGGATCAATGCGTACCGGATAGGACCGCTCTTCATCATTCAGCCACTTCTTATCTGCCTTAATGGTGACTGTATAATTCCCCTTTGTTCCGGAAAGTTTCAGTTTGACCTTATCACTTCTCTCGCCGGAATCATCCTCCATGAACGGAGCGTCCAACTGAAACAGGGCTTTCGCCGTGTCCTTCCCGTAAATGGAAATTTTATCTTTTTCCTGCTTCGCAGTCATTCCCGGTATCTTGAGTTTATAGGAGAACTCATACCTGTCCCCCTTCTCCAGAAGAAAGATATCACCTTTCACCGTATTCTCAATGACTGTATACTGGTAATCTACATTCTCAAATACATCATTAAACCGGATTGCATTTCCGGCCACCGACGGCTCTTTAAAGTTTCCGGCAGACGGAATCAGTTCAATCTTTCCGCCTTCCGTCTCTATGGAAACGCCCCGGCTGGTACTCATCTTAAGCGGAATCCGTATCTTTACAGGACCGGCTTCATTTTCCACCCATGAGGCAGCCTTGCTCCGCAAGAAAGAGGCGTTGGACGGTGTCGCTTCTTCCCCGTCTGCTTCGACAGCGGCAGAATCGCCTTTGACCAGAGTATTGTCAATCGGCCGTACTTTACCGTCCTTGTCACGGTACAGGCCGGAATATCCGCCAATTACGGTTACGTATTCCCTGTCCCCGGTCTGGTATGTGCGGCAGAGATCGGAAAACTGTACCAGCACGCCGGACGGCTCTTCAGTCACCTCCTGATAAAGCTCTTCAGGAAGGCGCAGTCCTTCATCCGTCACCGGTATCTCACCGGGTATCTCTTCTTTTGCATCCTCTTCCGGTAATCCTTCGGCCGGACCTGCCGCCGGATTATCGGCCGGATCACCTCCATCGGCCGAACCTCCCGGCTTTGTCTCCGCTCCGTTCTCCGAACCGGCTCCGCTGTCCTGTGCAGGCTCATCTTCCTTCCCGGGTTCACTGTCTTTTCCAGGCTCGTCTTCCTTCCCGGCTTCGCTGTCCTTTCCAGGCTCGTCTTCCTTCCCCGCTTCGTTGTCCTGTCCAGGCTCGTCTTCCTTCCCGGTTCCGCTGTCCTGTCCAGGCTCGTCTTCCTTTCCGGGTTCACTGTCTCTTCCAGGCTCATCTTCCTTCCCGGTTCCGCTGTCCTTTCCGGTTTCATTATCTTTTCCAGGCTCGCTGCTTTTACCGGATTCACTGTCTTTTCCAGTGTCACTGTCTTTATCCGGTTCCGCACTATTTTCTGTCCTATCTGCGCGGTCACCATCAGAGGTATCGGACACTCCGGATTCAATCCCTAATTCCCTCAGCGTCAGGGCCTGAGGCCTTGTAAAGTCCACATAACGCGGCTGATTCTCTATCAGCTCCGCCGCCTGCGCTATAATCGGCGTCATGTTTGGCGCCAGCATGGCGGTTATAAGAAGACCGCTGATAAATTGTCTGGCCTTTTGACGGTAACGTTTTTTCACTTTTCTTTTGTTTTCTTTCATACTTTTTTCCTCCTGGTAAATATTATCGTTACTGCTTACACAACTGAATTCTCTGTCTTCGCCGGGGCGCTGAAGCTGCCAGATTCCCTGATGCCGCATTTGCTTGCATATCTATTAAAAACTCATAATTTGAGTATTTTTACTCTTGTTAATAGTATTTAAATTTAAGACTTTGCGCCTATTTTATCTGTTAACTTGCTAATAATTTTATCATATATCTCATTTCTTTTCTCATTTATGTCCCTTAATTGCAGCTTTTAGTCCTCCAACAGTTTTGTCCGCAATGTAAAAAAAGTACACAAAAAGCGGCAGCCGCCCGGATCCCGTCAGGATCCCAGGCAGCTGCCGCCCTACATCTGTACTTCCATTTTATTCTACAGCCATTGACTGTTTTTCTTTGTAATGATGAGCTTCTTCAAGCATCATATCCTTCACCTTCATCAGGCGGATCTGGGTGCTTCTCTCGTTCTCATCCAGCTTCATCGTGATATACTTGATATTCTTCTTCGTCTCCGGAATGATTACATGCTCCAGGGCGTTTACACGCCTCCTGGTCTTCTCAATCTCGGCAGCCATAAGCTGGCAGGCCTTCTCCGTCTCCGACAGCTTCAGCATATCCGGCAGAATGTCTGCCAGGGACTTAACCGCGCCGTCCAAATCGCCGGAGGTAAATGCAAATCCATAGGAATAAATATCATTCTCATCCGCAGTCCTGGTCCTATATTCAAAAACCGGGATATCGACACTCATGACATTCTTCTTTCCCGTTTCCAGATATACCTCCTGCTTCGGTGCAATCAGCGCCGCATTCAGCGCCTGCTCGGACATTCCCGCCTTCGCAATGACGAAGTTCTTATTGGCGCTGCGGATTCCTTCTTCCACCTTCAGACGCAGGGCCATGTTCTCCCTCGCCAGATCCAGGAACTGCCGCATCAGCTCATCCCGCTTATCCTTCAACAGCTTGTGGCCCCGTATGGAGGTCCTGAGCCGGTTTTTCAGCCGGGTCAGCTCCTGCCGGGTCGGATTGACAGTCGTGCTTGGCAATTTGGTTCACCTCTTTCCGGCCGAAGCGCCTGCCGCGGCAGGCACGGACAAACTCAGCCCTCCTTCTTGGGCAGATACTTGTCAATATACTCCGGCTTGATACGCTTCAGCTCGCTCCGGGGCAGGATGGACAGCAGCTCCCAGCCCAGGTCCAGGGTCTCCTCGATGGAGCGGTTCTCATCCGTCCCCTGGGAGACATAGCGCTTTTCAAACTCATCGGCAAACTTGGCGTACAGCAGGTCGGTGGGGCTGAGGGCGGCCTCACCCAGAATGGACATGAGTTCCTTGTTCTCCTTGCCGGTGGCATAGGCGGCGAAGAGCTGGTTCATGGTCCCGGAGTGGTCCTCCCGGGTCTTGCCTGCGCCAGTGCCCTTGTCCTTCAGACGGGACAGGGAGGGCAGCACGTCCACCGGCGGGTTGACCCCCTTGCGGTACAGCTCCCGGGAGAGGATGATCTGCCCCTCGGTGATGTAGCCGGTCAGGTCGGGGATGGGGTGGGTCTTGTCATCCTCGGGCATGGTCAGGATGGGGATGAGGGTGATGGAGCCCTCCCGGCCCATTTGACGGCCCGCCCGCTCATACAGGGTCGCCAAGTTGGTATACAGATAGCCAGGATAGCCACGGCGGCCCGGGACCTCCTTCTTGGCGGCGGAGATCTCCCGGAGGGCCTCGGCATAGTTGGTGATGTCGGTCATAATGACCAGCACGTGCATCCCCTTCTCAAAGGCCAGGTACTCCGCGGCGGTGAGGGCCATCCGGGGGGTGGCGATGCGCTCCACGGCGGGGTCGTTGGCCAGGTTGGTGAACAGGACCGTGCGGTCAATGGCGCCGGTGCGCTTGAACTCGCTGACAAAAAACTCCGACTCCTCAAAGGTGATGCCAATGGCCGCAAAGACCACAGCGAAGTTGGAGTCGCCGTCCAGCACCTTAGCCTGGCGGGCAATTTGAGCCGCCAGCGCCGCGTGGGGCAGGCCGGAGCCGGAGAAGATGGGCAGCTTCTGTCCGCGGACCAGAGTGTTCAGTCCGTCAATGGTGGAGATCCCCGTCTGAATGAACTCGTTTGGGTAGTTCCGGGCGGCTGGGTTCATAGCCAGACCGTTGATGTCCCGGTATTCGTCCGCCAGGATGGCGGGGCCGCCATCGATGGGCTGGCCCATGCCGTTGAACACCCGGCCCAGCATATCCTCTGAAACGCCCAGCTGAAGGGGATGCCCCAGGAAGCGGATCTTGGACTCAGCCAGATTGATACCGGCGGAATTTTCAAATAGCTGGACCACGGCGGAGTCGCCGTTGACCTCCAGCACCTGGCAGCGCCGGACGGTGCCGTCTGTCAGTTCGATCTCGCCCAGCTCGTCATAGGTGACGCCCTGAACGTGATCCACCACCATCAGCGGGCCGGAGATCTCCTGGATCGTCTTATATTCCCGGATCACAGTGCTTCCTCTCCCTTCTCCGCAATGGCGTTGATCTCCTCGTCCATCTCCACCATAATATTGGCATAGTTATCCATATACTGGTTCGCAGGGACCGATTTGGCCCGGCCGATCTTCTCCCGGGCGGGGATGGAGAACATCTGAGCCAGGTCTCCGCCCCGCTCCGCCGCCTCCCGGCAGTGCCCGTCATACTCCCGGATAAGGGCAAGCATCCGCGCCTGCCGGTCATACTCCGAGTAGGAGTCAATGTCCACAAAGGAGTTCTGCTGCAGAAAGTCCTCCCGGATCATCTTGGCGGTCTCCAGCGTGATCTGATCCTTGGCGGAAAGGGAATCCTTACCCACCAGCTGGACGATTTCATTCAGGCTGGCCTCCTCCTGAAGCACGGCCATAGCCCACTCCCGATTCTGAAGGAAGCCCTTGCCCAGATGCTCGTCATACCAGGGCTTCAGGGAGTCCAGATAGAGGGAATAGGAGTTGAGCCAGTTGATGGCCGGGAAGTGGCGGCGGTAGGCCAGAGAGGAATCCAGGGCCCAGAACACCTTCACAATGCGCATGGTGGCCTGAGAGACCGGCTCGGACAGGTCGCCGCCAGGAGGGGACACCGCGCCCACGGCGGTGAGGCTGCCCCGGCGGTCCTCGTCGGAGCCCAGGCAGGCCACGGAGCCGGCCCGCTCATAGAACTGGGCCAGGCGGGAGCTGAGGTAGGCGGGATAGCCCTCCTCGCCGGGCATCTCCTCCAGACGGCCGGACATCTCGCGCAGGGCCTCGGCCCAACGGGAGGTGGAGTCGGCAATGACGGCCACGGCGTAACCCATGTCCCGGAAGTACTCCGCGATGGTGATGCCGGTGTAGATGGACGCCTCACGGGCGGCCACCGGCATATCAGAGGTGTTGGCGATGAGCACCGTCCGCTTCATCAGCGACTGACCAGTGCGGGGGTCCACCAGCTCGGGGAACTCCCGGAGCACGTCGGTCATCTCGTTGCCCCGCTCGCCGCAGCCGATATAGACCACCAAGTCCACGTCGGACCACTTGGCCAGGGCGTGCTGCATCACCGTCTTGCCGGAGCCGAAGGGGCCGGGGATGGCGGCGGTGCCCCCCTTGGCCACGGGGAAGAAGGTGTCCACGATCCGCTGTCCGGACTGGAGGGGCACCACAGGGGGATACTTGTGCTTATAGGGGCGGCCCACACGGACAGGCCATTTCTGCATCATGGGCAGCTCCACCCGGGAGCCGTCCTCCTGTTCCAGCACGGCCACCGTCTCGGTGACGGTAAAGGAGCCGCCCTGGATGGACACGATGGTCCCCTTCATTCTGGGGGGCAGCATGATCTTGTGGAGGATGGACTCGGTCTCCTGGACCGTGCCCAGCACATCGCCACCCACCACCCGGGTCCCGGGCTGGACGGCCGGGGTGAACGCCCACTTCTTCTCCCGGTCCAGGGCGGGCACCTCCACGCCCCGGGGGAGGCTGTTGCTTCCGCTGACCTCCCGGATGACCTCCAGGGGGCGCTGGATCCCGTCGTAAATATTCTCGATCAGGCCGGGGCCCAGCTCCACGGACAGGGGCGCGCCGGTGGTGACCACCTCAGCGCCGGGCCCCAGTCCGGAGGTCTCCTCATAGACCTGGATGGAGGCGGCGTCCCCAGTCATATTCAGGATCTCGCCGATCAGGCGCTGCTCGCCCACACGGACCACGTCGGCCATGTTGGCCTCCTCCATCCCTGTGGCCACCACCAGAGGGCCGGAGACCTTGACGATCTTTCCCATAGGCTTATAACCTTCTTTCGGGTCAATTTTTATAAAATATCGGCTCCCACTGCCCGCTCCACGGCGTTGGTGACATTGGCCATGCCGATGCCCAGGGAGCCCTCCTTGCCGGGGATGAGGATGATGGCCGGGGTCAGGGCGTCCTGATACCGGGCGATCTCAGGCTGCAGCTGGGCGGCCAGCTGCTCGGTGAGGTACAAAATGGCGTAGTTCTCCTTTGCCATCCGGTGGATGGCCTGCCGGGCCTGCTCCACATCCTCCGCCGGACACACCTCCATCCCCAGGGCCTTGAAGCCCAGCACGCTGTCCGGGTCTCCGATCACTGCGATGCGATACATCTCCATCCACCTCCGCTATACATAGGTCTCCCGCAGGCGCTCCCGGATGACGGCCCCGTCCAGACCGGCCCGCCGGCCGGCCAGGATGGTGCGGATGGCCGTCAGCTCCGCCTCCTTGGCGTACAGATAGGCGACGACCGTCTCCACACCGAAGGGCACCCGCCGGGCGTCCCCCAAATACCGGGTCAGGGCGTTGTCACACTCCCGCTCAAAGGCGGTGAGGGAGCCGCCCGCCGGACGGGCCGCCTTGGCCCCCAGCTCCGCGGCCTGGGCCAGCGCCCCGTTCTGGAACAGGGCGCTCAGCTCCTCTCCCCTGGCTGCGGCCAGGGTCCGCTGGGACACACTCCCGCCGGGCAGCAGCACCTGGGATAAAAACTCGCTCCCCTTCCCCATCCGGGCCACCCGGACGGCGGCCCTCAGGTTGGCCACATCCACCGCAAGGCGGACATACCCCTGGAGGAAGCCGCTCCCGGTCTCCCGGGCCAGCTGGGCCATCTCCTCGTAGCAGGCCCGGTCCAGAGCCAGGTCGGCCAGCTGAGGATCGTGGGAGGCAGCCAGGGTCTCCCGGGCCTCCCGGATCGCACTTTGAAAGCGGAGGGACAGGCCGCCCAGCTGCTCCTTTTGATAGTTCTCGGCCAGCCCAGAGGCGGGCACGCGCCCGCCGTCCAGCAGCAGCCTCCCGGCGTCGATCCCCATGGCCTCCGCCTTCACCAGCACCTTGGCGTTGTGATAGTCGTATTTCAGCCGGAACACATCCACCACCCGGGGATCGGGGGCGGCTGTGCTCAGCTCCTGAAAGGTCTCCGCCCGGGCGGTGGCCAGCACACGCTCCACATCCTGGGCCCGCAGGCCCTCCGCGCCGCCGTAGCCGCACTCTGTGAGGACCTTCAGCGCCTCGCTCTCCTCCCGGGCGTCGATCATCCGATCCATCCGGTCCCGGGTCAGAAGCCGGCCCTCCATGGCGTGGATCCGGGCGGAGAGGGCCAAATAATCCGTATCTTTATTGCGGGACAACATACGCCCCCCTTTCTTAAAGTTAGGAATCAGGAGTTTTCCCATTCTCTGCTCCGTTTCTCATTCCAGTCTGGCCGCAGAAAACTCATACCGCGTCAAGGTTTTCAAGTGGCATTCAATTCCTAATTCCTAACTCCTCATTCCTAATTTCCAAACAGGAGCTCCGCCGCCTGATTCTCCAGCTTCTCCCGCTGGAGGCGGACCAGCGTCTCAAAGGAGCAGTTGACCTCCACCGGTCCGTCCACCAGGATGAAGCCGCCCCGGATGGGACGGGTCTCCTCCGCCAGGGAGAGCAGGCCAGTGCCGGTGATCTGCGCCGCGGCACTGTTGACCACCTTGCCCAGCAGAGCCCCCACCCGGGAGTCTGTCAGGGAGTCGGGCAGCTCCGGGGCCACCGCCTTCACCAGGGCCTCGTTGGCGGCCACAACGACCTGCTTGCCGATGCGGCTGCGGTCTCTGGGCGAGAACACCAGCTGTTCCCGTCCGGTGGACACCGCCTGGAGCACCATACCAGTCAGCAGCTGGATGTACTCCTCCTCCGGCAGGGCGCACAGCTTCTCCAGCGCCTGCTCGAAGGCCTCGGACAGCACCTCCTGCTTGGCGGCCAGCTCCAGCTTCCGCCGCTCCAGCTGGGCCGCGGACTTCAGCCGCTCTAACCGCTCCTCCGCCGCCCTCCGGCCTCTGGCCAGGATGGCGGTCCGCTCCTGGTCCATCTGTGCCTTCGCCTGGGCCTGGATCTCCAGGATCTGGGCCTCGGTCTGTTCCCTCAGCTGGGCCAGCTCCGCATCCGCGTCTGCACGGATGCGCGCGGTGATTTTTTCAATTCCGTCCATACGCGCCGCTCCCTCAGCCGCTGATGTTGATGATCATCAGCATGGAGGCCAGGAGGGACAGGATGGCGTAGAACTCCACAGTGATGCACAGCACCATGCCCTTGGCCCAGTGGTCAGGCTTCTTGGCCAGGATGTTGATGGATCCGGCGGCTACGCGGCCCTGAGCGATGGCGGAGAACAGTCCGCCCAGCGCCATAGGCAGGCAGGCGGCAAAATACTGGAAGCCCTGGGCAATGGTCAGCACGGGCAGGGTGCCGGACAGCAGGCCCATGCGGAAGATGGCAAAGAACCACACCACCAGGCCGTACAGGCCCTGGGTGCCGGGGATAACCTGCAGGATCAGGACCTTACCGAACTTGCTGGGATCCTCGCACAAAAGGCCGGTGCCCGCCTCACCTGCCATGCCGGTGCCCTTGGCCGAGCCAATGCCGCTGAGCACCGCGGCCAGGCCGGCGCCCAGAAGGGCCAGGGCCAGACCGCCCCAACTGCCAAACAGGGTGCCGGACTGCTGAAGCTCAAACATCTGAGTTAAGTCGCTTGCATACATAATGGTTTCCTCCTCTTATTTGACCACGTTGTAGTATTTTGTGTTCAGATCCAGGGGACGGAAGGGCTTTCCGCCGTCCTCATAGAATTTCCCGAAGTATTCCAGACACTGGAGACGCAGGTCGTGGACATAGCAGCCCAGCAGGTTCAGGGCGAAGTTCAGGGCGTTGCCCACCATGGAAATCACCACAAAGATGACCACGTTCCCGGGGATGGCCCCCAGTGTGTTGAACACCTGGGCAATGACCGAGCCGGCCAGCATCAGAGCCATCAGACGGGAGTAGGACAGGATGTCGCCGAAGTAGCCGGTCACATGGTTGTAAAGGGACCCGAAGATCCCAGTGAGTTTTCCAAAGCCCTTCCCTGTGATCAGCGGCCCGGCAAACACCATAGCCACACCGGCGTACAGGACCAGGTTGGTCATCCCCAGCACCGCCAGGGCGATCCCGGCAAAGACCAGCCACCAGGTGACCTCTTCCCACACCGCGTCCATCCACTTCCCATTTCGGAGCTTTTGAACGAAGCTGATGGCCATACCCGTGACGATCTGGACGACGCCCAGGGCCATGGAGCCGATCAGGATCTGAAGGGTGTTATCCAGCGGGGTGAACAGGGGCGGCCAGAACCACACAAAGGTGCTCTCCGGGTCCAGCAGCTTCAGCAGCTGGGGGATGAAATCCCCAAAGAAGCCGCCGGTCAGCGTCCCCATGAGGAAGGTGCTCACGCCGCACAGGCCAAGCAGGGCAAAAAAGTCGTGCATCCCCTTCTGGGGGCGCGCCTTGGTCAGCACCACCACAGAGGCCAGCATCATCAAAAGCCCGTATCCCATGTCTGCCATCATCACACCGTAAAACAGGATGAAGAATGGGGCCATCAGGGGGTTGGGGTCCACCGTTCCGTAGGCAGGCAGGGAATACATCTCCGTAACCATGTTCAGCGGGCGGGTGAGCCAGTTGTTTTTCAGGCTCACCGGCACCTGGGGGTACTCCTCCTCCGCTGGGTCCTCCACCTGCCAGGCGCAGGGGTAGGCGGACAGCTTCCGCTCCGTATCCTCCCACCGCTCCGCGGGGATCCACCCCCGGAGCAGGAAGGTCTGCTCCGTATCCCGGAGCCTGGCCCGGCTCTCCTCCCGGTCGATGAGCACCGAGGCCCGGTCCGAGGCCCGGCGGACGTCATCTGCCAGGCCGGTCATGCCGGCCAGTTCCTCCTCTGTCTGCCGGAGACGCTCCTCATTCTCGGACAGCTCCCGGTCCAGACGGGCGTCATTTTCCCGGGCCGTGCCCGTCCAGCCATTCAATGGGACCCTGGACCACCCGAAGTCCCGCAGGGCCTCCAGCACCGCCTCCTGGGCGCTCTTGTGGCAGACCAGCAGGCAATAGCGCACCTCCCGGCCGGCGCTGGCCTGGATCAGCTGGGCCAACTCGCTGGCCTCTTCCACCGTCCGCTGGGCCTCCTCCAGGGGACGTGCGGCGGTCAGAGTACCGAACTGCACCAGCATCTCACGGGTGGAGCCGCTCTCCAGAGGGAGGTCCAGGGACAGCCAGGGGGCCAGCGCCGCCTTCTGGGCGGTCAGCTTCCCCTGCTCCGCCTGGAGCAGGGCGGCCTCTCGGTCCTTCTGGAGCACCGCCTCCACCGCCCGCGTCCCTGCGGCGCAGGCGGCCGGCTCAAACAGCTCCTCCTCGGTCAGCTGGGGCCGCGGGGTGAGCATCCCTCTGCCTTTGGCCCCGCAGCGGGACAGCACGGACAGCGCCCGCTCCGCCGACTGCTTCTCCTCCTGCACCTGGGTCAGGGCGGAGCCGTCCGGCGTCCGAAGTTCCAGAACAGCCGTCAGCCCCTCCCAGTCTCCTGGGGGTGCGTCGGAACGGCCGTCCGCCTCTGCCGGCTCGCTGATCTCCACGCAGCCCATCCGCTGTAAGGTGTGCAGCAGCTCCTCCCGGTCGCTCCGCAGCGCCAGCAGATGCAGCCGCTTCATTTTGATAATCGCCATCAGCTTTTCACAACCTTTTCTACCAGAAAAGCGACCGCCTGCTCCAACCGGCCCCGAGCCTCCTGCTTCTTTTCCTCACAGTCCAGCCGTGCCTGCTCCAGGACAGACGCGGTCCATTTCGCCGCTTCCTGCTCCGCCTCCGCCATCATCTGCCGGGTCTCCGCCTCCGCGTTCTGGCGGGACTCCTCCACCTGACGCCGGGCGGAGCGCTGGGCCTCCAGGATGCGCTGCTTGCTTTCGGCTGCCGCAGCCTCTTTCTCCTGCTTCACCGTTCGCTCCAGCTCCGTCACCTGTTGGATCGCTTCCACTGCCATTGACACCTCACCACCCTACATTTGAAACATTGCAGACAATCCTTGGATTGTATGCCTCCATTGTAGGCTAAATCGCCCTAAAATGCAAGGCAATTTTCCCTCTCCATCGCCCACCCTTTCGTCCCCTCTCCAGCAAAAGAGACTTTTTCATTTTATTTTTCAAGAAAACCCTCAAGTCCCCGCTTATTTTTTCATCTTTTTCACAATTTGTACAGATTGTAAACTTTTATCGTCCAATCAAAATGCAGGACCCTCCACCTCTTCCGCCCAAATTTCCGCAAAATGTGCGGACACAGCAATCTCTATACCGCTTTTTCAACAGTGGGAGGAGCATCTCTGCACCAGAAAAGCAGGCTCAAGGGCCACTGTGCCCCCTTGCAGAACACAGACCGCTGTGCTACACTGAATTCTACTTTGTGAGCACAGGAGGCACGACGGAAATGAACGGACAGGCAGAGCAGCATTGGATCTGCAGACTGACCAACCAGCCCCACCAGTTCTCCTATGAGAGCGGCGTGGAGGTGACCCATGTGGAGCCCGGCCGGGCAGAGGGCGTGCTGACCGTGGGGCCGGACAGCATCAATCCCCACGGAAAGGTCCACGGCGGGGCGCTGGCCACTCTGGCGGATACGGTGGCGGGCTGCTGTGCCTGCGCCCGCGGGCGCAGCTGCGTGACCTCAGGTAGCTCCATGGAGTTCCTGAGGCCTGCGGACGGGGACCGAATCACCTGCACAGCAGTCCCAAAAAAGGAGGGGCGCACCCTGTCCGTCATTCAGGTGGAGCTGCGCAATGGAGCGGAGGCCCTGGTAGCCACGGGGACCTTCACCTTTTTCATGTTTGACCGGAAGGACTGACCGTGCCCGGCCCGGGACCAAAAAAAACGCTCCCCTCGGGCGGAGGCAGCACTTCTTCTGCTGTCCGCCCGAGGGGAGCGTTTTATCGTTTCTTCGATCAGGAATCAATGTAGCTGCGGACCCGGAGGTGGACTCCCAGGTCCTCTGCGATGCGGCGGCTCTCCTCGATCTCCTCAGGAGCGGTCCCCTTGTCCACCACGGTAAAGATCACATGGGGGACATAGTCCTTCGCCTCTTTGGCAAAGTCCAGCATGGCCTGATAGGCCGCCTCACCCTGGACCGGGTGGCACAACGCCGTGTAGTCCGCAGCGTTATTTGCGTTGAGGGAGATGGAGAGGGTGTCGATCCGGCCCTTCAGCTCCGGGATCACATCCCGGCCATGGATCAGGTTGGCGTGGCCGTTGGTGTTGATGCGCACCGGGGGCAGCTGCCCGCCGAAGCGCTCCTTCATCTGGTCCACCAGCCAGAGGATGTCCTCGATGCGGTAGGTAGGCTCGCCATAGCCGCAGAACACGATCTCCCGATAAGAACACACGTCCCTGCTGAGAAAGCTGTCCAGGGCCTCCTGCCGGGTGGGCTCCCGCTCCAGCCAGAGGGAGTCCTCCGTATAGATGGAGCCCTCCTTTCTCCCGTGGCGCAGACAGAATTCACAGTTGCAGTTGCACTTGTTGGTGAGGTTCACATACAGCGCGTCCTCATATTCATAGGTGATGGTCATACCATCCCGCCTCCTTGTTTAAATTTCAATGCGGAAAAACCGCGTTCCGTTTTCCAGTGTGATCCGGGCAGCCTCCTCCGGGTCCATTCCCTTCACCCGGGCAATGGCCTCGGCCACCAGATGGACCTTCCCCGAGTCGTTGCGCTTGCCCCGGAAGGGCTCCGGCGTGAGATAGGGGGAATCAGTCTCCACCATGATCCGGTCCATGGGCAGCCACTCGATGACTTCCAGAGCCTTTCGTGCATTTTTATAGGTGATGACGCCAGTGAAGGACAGCATCCAGCCCAGCTTCACCAGCACCTTGGCGTCCTCCAGACTCCCGGAGTAGCAGTGGTACACGCCACGGACCTCCGGATGGGCCCGAACCACCTCCAGGCAGTCCTGGTGGGCCTCCCGGTCATGGACGATGACCGGCAGGTCCAGCTCCGCCGCCAGCTCCAGCTGCCGGGCAAACACCTTCTGCTGAAGTTCTCTGGGGGGATTGTCCTTCCAGTAGTAGTCCAGCCCGATCTCTCCGATGGCCCGTACCTTTGGGTGGGCGGCCAGGGCCCGCAGTTGCTCCAGCCAGCTGTCCTCCCACGCCCCGCAGTCGGAGGGGTGAACCCCCACAGCGGCGTAGACAAAGGGAAACTCTTCCGCCAGGGCGATGGCGGTCCGGGAGCTCTCCAGGTCGCAGCCCGGATTCAGGATCAGCTCCACCCCCTGCTCCGGCATGGCGGCCAGCGTCTCCAGCCGGTCGCTGTTGAAAGCCCCGGAATCGTAGTGGGCATGGGTATCAAATAAACGCATGACAGGCTCCTCTTTCTCCGCACCTTCCGGCCCCGGGGCCGCCTGTGCGGCTTCTGTTTCGGCCACTATCATACCGCGATTTGGACGAAAAAGCAAGCCGCTCCCGGGACCCTTCTCCGCAAATCATTCCACCGTGAAGCGGGTCAGGAACAGATCTCCCTCCTCGCCCTCCTCGGTCCCGTTCTCGATCAGCTCCAGAAAGGCCAGAGTAAACTCCGTCTCCTCCTGAGGCACCTCATACACCAGCAGCCCTTCCCGGGACTTTCCAGGCTCCAGGTCGTACTCCCGGGGCAGCTGGTCTTCACAATAGGGATCCAGGGGCATGGCCCACTCATCCGGGCCGCATTCCCCCCAGTACAGCTGAAAATCCGTGTCATACATGGAGACCGCCTCATGGAAGGTGTTTTTCAGCTCCAGCTCCACCACCACCAGCTTATTCCCGCTGGAGGCTGTATCGCTCTCATAGGACTTCCGGGCCTCCGCCTCCTCCACCGTGCAGTCGAACCACCGGGTCGAAACCGTTTCACCCAAAACAGCCTCCGTCACTCCGCTCTCCGCCGGGAACGCGCCGCACCCAGACAGCAGCGTCAGCGCCGCCAGTCCCAAGATCCACCCTCTCTTCTTCATGAGGCTCCTCCTTCTGTCCGGCGCCGCGGCCGGGCATCTGCTGCCTTTATTATAGAGGCTCGGCAGGAAAAATACAACCGCCAGCTTCATTCCCTCTCCCAGAAAAGCAAAGTCGTGTGCCGGGAGGCACACGACTCTGAGGTTCAAGGCTGTAAAACTCCTTCGGACTTTGGTGCGGAGGTCTCTGTATCCCCTTCCGCTGTATCGGAAGGGGCTGTCATACTGCTTCCCTTTGAATCAATGGTAAAGGTTTGGAGCCCCCCATCCAAGGTCTCAAAGGCTGTGGTCAGCATCCACTCTGTGGCGCTGCCCTCCACCGTGACCGTCACCTGGGTCCCGCCGAAGGATAACTCGCGGGTGTAGCTGCCCGCAGCCTTCAGCTGGTCTGTGATGTCCGTCTCCTCCCCGTTCACCACCAGGATGGCGCGCCCATTTCGGTTTTCCACTGTGGCCTGGGGCAGGTCCAGGACCGTGACTTGTTCACCGTCCTTGGTGGTCAGGTCACGCCGAAACTCGTCCACCTTGATAGCAGAAGTGATGTGAGCGAAAAATTCCTGTGCGGCCTCTGGATTAGCGGCGGCCACCCCCACCACCATGGTTGCTGCGGCGGCACAAGCTGTCAGGCCGGCTCCCAGAGAGCGGACCCATTTCTTTGGGGTACGATGTTCTGTCATAGCGATAATCTCCTCTATTTTTTTCTCAGGAGCCCGCAGCTCCCGGCATACTTCACAATATTCCTTGGGGTCGAACATAGACGCTTCCCTCCTGATCCTCCGCCTTCTCATCCAGCGCGCTCCTCAGCCGGGCCCTGGCCCGGAGCAGCCAGGTCTGCACCGTGGATGGATTGGCTCTCATGGCGGCAGCTGTTTCGGCCACCGTCAGTCCTTCATAGTAGTAGAGATAAATGGCCAGCCGGTATTTCGGATCCAGCGCCATCACAGCCTCCAGCAGCTCTGCCCGCTCCCCATGTTCCGGTGCCTCCAGCTCGCGCCAGTCATCCAAAGGGACGGAAACGCGCCGCCAGAAGGAGCGCAGGAGCTTCCGGCTCTCATTGACCGACACCCGCAGCAGCCAGTGCTTCAAATGTGCCTCGCTCTCAAATTCCTTGTCGTACTCAAAGAGCTTCAGCATGACGGTCTGCATCACGTCCTCCGCGTCCTCACGGTTGTTCAGTGCATGGAATGCGACCCGGTACACGGTATCTCCATAGGTCTGGACCGCCTGGGCAAATGCCTCTCCGGTCAACTCGGACCACCTCCTTGTTTGGTTCGCTTTGAAAGGCCTTTCATAAAGGAATATCCATCAGACAACCTAAAAATCTCAGGGAAGCCAAATTTTTTTGCTCCATACGTGGGTCCGCCTCCCTTCTGCAAGGCCCAGACCCTGAAGGTATTACAGAAAAACCGCCGCAGAACATTCCCATTCTGCGGCGGTTCCTGCCTGTCTATTTGGATGCGTCCGGCCCGGCGATGATCGACAGGGCCTGGCGATGGTTCCGGACCTCATTGATCTCATGGCTGCCGCCGTACTCCCCGTCGATGGTCCAAGGGATGGGCTTCTCACTGAGGAAACGGAGACGGGCGGCGTGGAAGGAGAGCAGCGCGCCGCTCTCCTCCACTGCACCGGGGCGGAGCAGCGCCTGAAGCCCGGCCCCGATGTCGAAGATGTTCATGGGTTTGCGCACCAGAATGACCTCGAACAGGCCGTCGTCCAGGTCCACCCGGTCGGTGGGCAGATTCTTGATCCCACCCACGGAGTAGGTGTTGCACACCATACCATAGAAAAAGTCATCCTCAATGGTCTGGCCGTCGTATTCCAGCTTCAAATGGTAGGGGGTGATGGAGGGCAGGGACGCGATCCCAGCCATGACATAGGCCAGGTGTCCAAAGGTGTTTTTCAGCTCCTGGGGGGTATCGTATGCCACCTCGGTAAAGGCCCCGAAGGCGGCCACATAGACAAAGGGGCGGTCGTTGAGGGTCCCAATGTCCCACTTTAAGGGAGGGGTGTCGCCGGCGGCCAGCTCCGCGGCCGGCTTATAGCCCTGTGGGATGCGGAGGGTGGCGGCGCAGTCGTTGGTGGAACCGGAGGGGATGTAGCCCAGCAGAGGAGGCTGAGGGAGGGCGAGCAGCCCGGCGGCCGTTTCGCTCAGCGTGCCGTCTCCGCCGCAGCAGACCACCCGGTCAAACTGAGGGGCCAGTTCCCGGGTGACCCGCGTAGCATCCCCGGTGCCCTGGGTGGGATAGATGGTGACCAGCCAGCCGGCCTTGGTAAAAGCGTCCACGATGGTGGTCACGTTTCCGGTGATAGCCCCCTTGCCGGAGGTAGGATTGTACACAAAAAGCAGCCGTTTCATAAGAAATTACCTCGAGATGCTGTGATGTGCGGCGGCTGCCGCATTTTGGCCGGACATCGCTCATTCTGTCCGTACAACTTCCAAAAGAAGAAGGACCTCATTCCTGACAGTCCGATATTATTATATGTATGTTCGCAAAAAAAGCAAGAAATTCCCGTAAACATTTTGAAAATTCTGTGGCCGTTCCATTAAAGAAGTGTAAATTTTCAGTTCAGGAACCCAACCAGTGAACAATGAAACTTCAGAACAGATGGGCTGGGGGCTTGCGTCCGGGGCGGAAAACGGTTACAATGTGGGCAGAAAACGCCGGAGAAGCAGCGGCGGACAGGAGGAAACGCCTTATGAAGGAGAGAGAAAGCCGGCATCCGGCGGTACTGATCACCGGGGCATCCCGGGGGATCGGAGCGGCGGCCGCCCGGCGGTTTGCCCAGGGCGGCTGGGATGTGGCGGTAAACTACTGCCGCTCCCGGGCAGCGGCGGAGGCGCTGGCGGCAGAACTG
>OGEP01001139.1_pt1 | contig 30801 bp, 26 predicted proteins | sample 1570721 | NCBI WGS metagenome assembly OGEP01 (sample SAMEA2582131, study PRJEB24529) | metagenome | biome: Human gut stool | place: China | collected 2011 | reverse complement strand
GTGGAAGATTGCCAGCGAAAACAAGCGCTGGATTGATGCCGTAGACGAGCATTATTATGAGCAGGCGGGCTGGTTCCTGATCCACCAGGATTTCTCCTTCGTCCGGTTTTAACAGTCCGCTGAAAATGGAGAGCAGAGTTGACTTGCCGCAGCCGGACGGCCCGACAATTGCAATGAATTCTCCAGTGTCTACGGTAAACGATATATTAGAAAGGGCCTGAGTCTCCCCGTCCATGGAATGGTAGGAATAACTGAGGCCTGAAACTTCCAGTTTCGCAGTCATATAACACCTCTAAAACATACTGGCTTTAGTTTAAGATATGAAAATTTGTCAGGGACGTGAGCTTTAGGGGAATGAATTGCAATGATTTTTGATTGCCGTCTCTGCCTGTCTGTAGTAAAATAATGATCAGAAAGAAAGACCGGTCGATTTTATCGGAAGCGCAGGGATTTCCTGTGAATATATTAGCCGGAACCGGGAAATGAGGCAGAGTATGGCGGGGACTAAGATAAACAGGGACAGTGAGAAGACAGAGCCGTCCTTTAAAAGCGGCGGGCCTGAAGATAAGACAGGCAGAAAGCAGGATTTCACCCAGGGAAACATTGTTAAACAGATAGTGGCTTTTACACTGCCGTTAATCGCCTCCAGTCTTCTTCAGGCTCTTTATAATATGGTGGATATGGTGATAGCGGGCCGCTTTGCAGGCCCGTCCGCAATTTCGGCGATCAATAATTCGAGCCAGATTCTTGTTATTATTACGAAGATTGCCATTGGCATCACCACAGGGGGATGTGTGCTGATCGCCCAGTTTTACGGGGGGAAAGAAGATAGGAGCAGGGAGGAGGCAGCCGGTACCCTTGTGTCTTTATCGGCAGTCCTGGGCATTGCTTTTTCCGTAATACTGGCTGCATCATCCGGAGGAATCTTAAGGATACTTCAAGCCCCTGCTTATGATGAGGCGGTGCTATATCTGAGAATCTGTTCGGCCGGAATGTTTTTTGTTTACATATACAATGCATTTTCATCCATGCTGCGTGCCGTCGGAGACAGCAGGACGCCGATGCGTATCGTGATTGCCACCACCATACTCAATGCAGTCCTGGATCTTGTATTCGTTGCAGGGTTCGGAATGGGAGTAGCCGGAGCTGCCTGGGCAACTGTGATCGCCCAGGTGCTGAGCGCCTTGCTCAGCCTGGCCGCAATCATGAAAGAAAAAGAATTAATCCGCTTTACAAGGGAATTTTTGCGCATCAGAATGGGGATGCTGAAACAGACGCTGAAAGTCGGAATTCCCAGCGCGGTGCAGATGACCATAGCCGGTTTTTCCTGGCTCCTTGTGACATTTCTGATCAACCGTTACGGGACGGATGTCTCAGCGGGCAATGGAGTTGCAATTAAAATTAAAGACCTCTGCCAGCTGTTAATCAGCGCCATGTCTACGGGAGCTGTTTCCGTAATCGCCCAGAACCTTGGCGCCGGACTCTACGACAGGGCCAAAGAAGTCATGTATACGGCAATGAAGATGGCTGTTGTGGTGAGTTTGGCTACGATAGTGATAGTGGAATTTGCCGGACCGTGGCTGGCTGCTATTTTTACCGACGACCGGACGGTAATCGCAGGCGCGGTGCTGAATATGAGGATTGAGATTATCGGCCAGATATTCTATGCGATCTTCATGATATACCATTCCATGATGATCGGGGCCGGACATTCGACCTTTGCAATGATGTCCAGTTTTACAAACTGCATTATTTTCAGGGTAATCCTGGCAATTACGTTTGAAAAAATCTGGGGGCTGGAGGGGATTTATATCGCATGCGCAATAGCACCGTTTTCCTCGGTGCCGTTCGGTTATTTATACATCAAATCAGGCATCTGGAAGAGGAGCCTTGTTAAAGTAAAGGAGAGAGAAGATTGATTAGAAAATACATGTTGGCAATGATACAGATGGACACACAGAATGATAAGGGCATTAACCTGGAACAGGCGTCGGCCTGGATTGACGAGGCGGCCTTACGAGGCGTTAAGCTTGTCTGCTTTCCGGAAGTCATGAACCTGATTGGCCGCAATGTGGGAGAAGGCGGCGGCAGGGAGCAGATTCCGGGGTATACGACAGATATTTTATGCAGGAAAGCAAAGGAGCATGGAATTTATATCCATGGAGGGAGCATTACCGAGGAGCTGCCCGGCGAAAAGCGCTCGGCCAATACCAGCGTTCTGATTTCACCGGAAGGAAAAATACTGGCGTCCTACAGCAAACTCCATATGTTTGACATCACGCTTACGGACGGTACACCGTTTAATGAATCGGATAAAGTCCGGCCGGGGGAAAAGATTGTGACGGTGGAGACGGAGCTTGGCGTTTTTGGAATGTCTATCTGTTATGATGTGCGTTTTCCGGAGATGTACCGTCTGATGACATTAAAAGGGGCGCAGGTGATTTTTGTTCCTGCCAGCTTTACGATGCCGACCGGGAAAGATCACTGGGAACCGCTGCTTCGGGCCAGAGCCATCGAGAACGGCTGCTACATTGTGGCGCCGGGGCAGATTGGAAAGAAACCGGCTTATGTGGCTTATGGCAACAGCCTTGTCGCAGATCCGTGGGGGACCGTAATAGCACGGGCAAAGGATGTACCTGGGATCACATATGCGGAGATCGATCTGGACTATCTGGATCAAATCAGAAAACAGATTCCTTCCCTGGAAAACAGGAGAACAGATTTGTATGATGTGGAGGACAAAAAATCATAGTCAATAGAAAGGGGAATAAGAATGGATGCATTACAGGCTATAAAAGGCAGAAAAAGTTATAGGAGCACGTTTAAAACGGAACCGATCCCGCGGGAAGATTTGAGGGAGATTGTGGAAGCCGGTTTCCTGGCGCCGTCGGGCTGCAATCTTCAGACGACCAAATTTATCGCAGTGGACGACCCGGAGCTGGTAAAAAAACTGGCGGATATTTACGGGCATGAGTGGGCGGCGACAGCTCCCGCGGCAATTCTTTTGCTGACAAAGAAAGTAATTGCTCCCAGCGGCGAGACCTATTATATTCAGGATTTTGCTGCTGCGGCCGAAAATATTCTGATTGCGGCTACGGCAAAGGGATATGCGACAACCTGGATCGAAGGACAGCTCCATCACAATGGCGAGGACAGAAAGATGGCACAGCTTCTGGGTGTGCCGGAGGATTTAAATGTGGCAGTCTACCTTCCGATTGGAATACCGGATTCCACGGTTCCGGCTCCAAAGAAGATGGCTTTTGAAGAGAGGGCCTGGTTTAACGGATATGGGGGCTGAGCCGGTCGCCGCCGGTACGGCCAGCGGACGGGCAATGTCATTAAGATAACAAGACATACTTATCACCCTATTTCTGTTTTTATTAAAAACAAGGATAGGGTGATTCTTTTTTGCGGCACTATGGATTTTTTGAGCAACACAATGAAACAGATGTTTTCATCTGCTTCAAAAAGTTGTATATTATATTTGATGTTAAGCTACTCTGTATAGAAAACTAACTGCTTTCTTGTGATCGACTTTGCGAGGGTCGTGACGTCCAGGACGAACAGGTAAAATTTCTTTACTTATCAATGCTTCTACATCTGGCGGAGATTTCTCCGCCATTTTACTTATAAAATATTTGCATATGTGTATGGCAAATGTATAATTGATTTGATACACGTGCCTGTTCGTACATTTGGTTATAGTAACGTGGGCTGTGATTATCTCACAGAAATTATATAAGATAAGTCTTGCCCATATCTCCTGAGTTATATACTCGCTCTTTTTTGAATGAAAGCTTGTTAATCCAACTGCATACTTCAGTTCTCTGAAAGAAGTCTCGATGCCCCACCTCATTGCATATAGTTTTTTTATTTCTTCGGCATTGAATTCTATAGAGGGAAGATTGGTAATTACACATTCGTAAGTATCTTCGGATATAGGAATTCTCAACACCCTAAACTCCATTTTATAGTAAGGATTTTTCTCCAAATCTATGTAATCAAAACAAGCTTTTTTATGAAAAGATTTATAAATTTCCGGATGATTTACAACCTCGTTTGTACATTTGCGAGTAAGCATAGTTGAAATATTACAGTCAAACTGCTCCGTTGCAGGCAATCTATGTTTTAGACCAGACAATATTCCGCTGCTATTGATATCTTTACATCTAAACAAATAAAAAGCACCTTTTTCTTGTACATGTGCAAGATTGTTATATGACTCATAGCCTCTATCAACAAGAAAGAGCGTGTTTCGTATTCCGGTATATCGGTCTACCATATCGCAAAAAGCTTTGTGTTCATTTTCGATCTTACCCGGTTGTATAATGATATCCGTGTAAATCTTATCTAATAAATCATACATTGCATTAAGATGCAACTGGTTAAATCCCCGGGCATTTCCGTTTGTAAAATAAGATTCTTTATCATCCGGATTATGCGCGATATTTATATCAGAACCATCACAGGCTATAAGTCTATAACCTTTAAAAAGATTTTGATTTTTACTATACTTGGCTGTAAATGATGTAAAAAGAGATTGAAATGCCTCAGCACGAATCTGAGCTCTTCTTTGGTTAAATGATGCTGTGCTTGGACAATCTGTAGTATAACCAAAATATTTGTGAAGTTCATTTTTTAATGACTGGCTTTCCATAGAAATAGTAAATTTCATCAGCGTTGGAAAATCCCACTTTTTCTTTCTGGTAAAATCTTTTTCTGGATGCACCGTGAATTCTGATACATTCAAAGACATTTCATCAATTAATTCCCATAAAGCAGCTTTTACTTCTTACGAAAATCGCATAAGCGGTAACCTCCTAAAATGTAGTACATTCAAGGTGCTTCGCCGCATTTTGGGGCTGGTTTGTCAAGTGTTTTTTGCATAAAAAAACAGATATGTTTAATGGACATATCTGTTCTAATATAGTGATATTTTCTTATCTTAATGACATTGCAGCGATAAGGCCCTTCCGGACTGCAGCGCTTCCACAATACCATCGTGGTAGAATAGTTCTTCGCCGGAATAGATTGTTAAATCCGGGGCAATTTCGCCTGCCATTTTTTTTACTTTTTCTAAGGCGTCCAGAATCTGGCCTGCGCTCATTTTATTATGTCTGTGCAGATAATGAGGCGTGGCAATCACACTGCGTATTCCCTGTGCATATGCTTCTTTCAGCATAAACCGGGTTTCCCCCAGATATCTGGAACCGTCATCTGCTTTGGGGATAATATGGGCATGGACATCGATTATCCCGTTTACTGGCTGCAACATAGATACACTCCCTACATTAATAGTGTCAGGTGAAATAACATAATATTGATATGTTTTTATGGACAACAACATAATATAGATTATGTTGAGAAAGAAACCACATAATATAGATTATGTCGTGAGGATTTGGGATTTTTTTATTGCTGCGTGAATAGAATAATGAAATTTTTTTATAGAGTTTTGAAATATGGGATTTTCATAGACAGGAGATGGGATTTTTTGTAAATAATGGAGTTATTTGTATTTTTAGATACTTCATTTGGGGGAGCAAAATAAAAAACAACTGGTGATAATATTGCATTATCGATAGGTTATTGGTATAATATGGGAATTAAGGGTAATGTTATGAAAAGTGAAAAATATTAAATTAATAATTAATTTAGATTTTTTTAATTTTCTAATAGACGTTTTAGATTTTTAGGTGTATAATACGACATAATCTATATTATGTTGTAAATAAAAAGCTTTACCAGCATTTATTCTAATTGCTTTCTTATAGCAGGAGTTTCATTCGATCAATTTGCCGCCTGTGCTCTTCCCCCGATGATATGATAGAAAGCCTGGTTGTGTTGATACTGCTGTGTCCCAGTAGGTCGGCCAGCTTCGAGATGTCTTTTTCCATCTTGTAATAGGTCTTTGCGAAAAGATGGCGGAGGTTATGGGGAAAGACTTTGTTTTCTCTCACATGCGCTATCTCACATAGGTTTTTCATCTCCCGCCATACATTACTGCGGTTAATCGGGTTGCCCTGCTTGGTTATGAATATGGGACCCTGGCGGATGTGCTGCTTCTTAATATAGGTTAACAGCATCATCTTTAGCTTATGGGGAATGAAAATTTGCCGGCTCTTGCCTTTGCAGTTTACTTCGGCCACGCCGCTTTGCGCCGCTCGGACGGTAATACATTCCAGTTCGCTGATCCGGATTCCTGTACTGCAGATGGTCTGGATTATTAAGGAGAGGCGGTCTTTCTGCAATTCCTGCGCGGCTTTTATGAGGCGATAGTACTCTTCTTTTGAAAGTTCCTTTTCCTCTGGGCAGTAAACCCGGCGTTGTTGTTTGATTTGCTTGACTTTGCATTCGTAGAGACCGGCAAAATCGAAATAGTGATTCAGTGAGGCCAGCGGTGTAGGTGAGGAATTTTTGGAGGTCGCGGAGGTATTTGGTGATGGTGGTGGGGGATTTTTCTTCACCTATTAAATAATGATAATAGGTGGTTAATCCGGGAATAGATATCGAGTTAGTCTCTGGAAACATCATTTCAGCCCTTTCTTATAAATTACGAAGTATAAATAAATCTACAGTTAGTTTTGATATAATCTTCTGTTTATTATACACATAAATTTCTGTAAGCACATATTCATTAAATTGGTTAAAGAGGTGGCTCTCGACAACGGATTGGATGGCTCTCGCGAGGCAGTATATTCATCCGGAAATAAATCGGTTTGATTTGATAATAGTATTTAGAAATTTGTCAACCCAATTTCAAGTTACAAAAAAACGACATTTAAAGGTTCTTTTATATGTTACAGTTGGACTAAACATAAGAACCAACATCCATTTGTTGCCATGCAACAAAAATAAACACTATTAACCTAAAAATATAAAAGGAATAATCCTTATAAACCATAAATGAGAGCAGTACTCCGAACGTTATTCCTAAAGCTATCGTTTCCCCAGATACCCCACAAAATTCTGTTTATTCTCCAATGGAGTAGTCGTTGGTCTTCCAAGATCTCCCCTCGCACCGATTGCACACTTTACCTCAATCAGTCGCAATTCGTTCCCATTCTTTGCCTTCAGAAGTTCTATATCGAGAGTATCATAATCTGCAACACTTACTGCATATGGATAACCGCAGGCTTTTGCAATAGCTGCAAGATCAATTTTCGCCGCTGCAGTAGGCATACCGCCAACCGTTTCATGCGCGCCATTGTTAATGATAATATGAACCATATTCTCAGGATGATTAGCTCCGAGAACTGCCAGCGCTCCCATATGCATCAAAACAGCGCCGTCGCCGTCAATACACCAAACTTTTGTATTAGGTTTATTGAGTGCAATGCCAAGAGCAATAGACGAACTATGGCCCATAGACCCAACCGTCAAAAAATCATATTTGTGGCTTTGTCCATTTGTTTCACGAATCTCAAATAATTCACGGCTCGCCTTTCCTGTTGTTGAAACGATCGTGTCTTCTCCTGTAATCCGGACAATATGTTGAATAATTTGTTCACGTATCATCGTATTTTTATTTTCATATTTCACCGCAGTTTCATAAGACAGCGCACCTTTACAAACTACAAAAGCCACGCTCTGCCCCTTATCCAGTCCTATTCTGAATTTTTTCATTGCATCACGAAGTTCTTCTTCCGTCGTATTTTTCCCTACAATAAAAGAGTCGATTCCCATATCATCCAGCAATTTTAGGGTCACCTCACCTTGATAGATATGTTGCGGTTCATCATGAACTCCAGGTTCTCCGCGCCACCCAATTACAAAAACAACCGGGATTGCATACACTTTCTCGTTTAAAAGAGAAGCAGCAGGGTTAATTATATTACCTTCACCGGAATTTTGCATGTAAACTACCGGCACTTTGCCTGTCGCCATGTGATAGCCGGCGGCAAGTCCGGTACAGTTTCCCTCATTCGCTGCAATTATGTGGTGTTGCGGATCAATTCCATAGGTATTTACGAGATAATCGCAAAGGGCTTTTAATTGAGAATCAGGCACACCAGCATAAAAATCAGCGCCAATTATATTTACAAATGATTCAACTTTCATCTGCGATACTCCATTCTAGTTGATGTTTAAAATTAATTTGTACAGATAACGTAACGTTTCTTTATCCAATCTCACCGGATTATTCCTTAACCGTGCCGGATTCACCGATTCTGTAAGCACTTCAAGATCACTTACATTTTTCATAATTGGAGCATCCATTCCCAGTTCTGCCAAAATAGACTGGTATCTGGTGAGTGCTTCTTCTATTGAGCCGCAGCCCATAGCACTTGCAGTTTCAAGAAACAAATCTTCAAGATAATCTTTTCCCCGCGGATCAATACATTTTTCCATATGTTGCGCCATATAGGGCCATAATGCCGCATTGCACAATGCTGCTGCATGTCCATGGGCGATTCCATAAAGGCTTGTAAGCTTATAGCACATCGCATGCCCGGCTGTCGTTTGAGTGATATTGATCGCCTTGCCTGCTATATTAGCGGCCTTTAACATTGCCGTGTTGCCAATCGCTTCATTGGCAAGATAAGCGTTTTTATATTTCATCATTAATTGGATTGCTTCACGCGAATACTGTTTACTTTCTTCTGTTGAATTCACGGACCAGAATGATTCCATTGAATGGCACAATGCATCCAGCATTGTAGATTTTTTTTGGTACAATGGCAATGTTTTCAAGACAGACGCATCCATCAAAACACAGGACGGAATACAGCTTTCGTCCGCAATCGACTGTTTTTCACCATTATAATAAATTACCGCATATCGTGTCGCCTCACTGCCTGAACCGGCCGTCGTTGGCAGTGCAATCAGATTAACATCATTGGGTGTGATTTTTTGTTCAATGTAATTAACAGAGGCATCCATGTTGGAAAAAAGTTTAATACATTTTGCTACGTCCATTGCACTTCCGCCGCCTGCCGCCATGATGGTATCGCAATTATTCTGACGAAAAATTTTAACCCCTTCTACCACTGAATCATATGTTGGATTTGGTTTGTAATTACTAAATTTGACAATCTTTACCCCTATCCGTTTTTCAATTGTCTCAAAGCTTTTGCTAATGGCAAGAGAAGAAAATGATTCCCCACAAACTAAAAGCAACCTTTTTACACCAATCTTTTTTAAATAATAATCCAGTTCAGAAAATACGCTGTCTGTCACTAATATTTCCTGTTTCTTCATTGCTTTCCTCCATCAGCTCTCTTCTGGAATCAATGTAATAATATCTTTAATCGACATACATATATCATCGCATTCTTTTGCCCTATGGTTTTCCAAAATTGTGTGCGCCGCATTCTGCATGGCAGGGAATCCCGTCCGCGTCAACTGATTTGCATAAATGACAACATTCACGCCGCGCGCTTTAAATTCTTCTTCCGTAACAGTATTAAAAGAGGTCGGAACCACAACTATGGGAACTTCCGGTTCCTGTGCACGGAATTTTTCCACAAACTCGAAAATTTCGTCGGGCTCCTTTTTACGGCTGTGAATCATAATACCATCTGCCCCCGCTTTCACAAATGCAAATGCACGTGTAAGGGCATCGTTCATCCCGCGCTCCAAAATCAGACTTTCGATACGCGCCACTATCATAAAATCCTGCGTCTGTTTTGCCTGTTTACCAGCGGCAATTTTTGCGCTGAAATTTTCGATAGAATCTTGCGTCTGTTTCACTTCATTACCAAACAGAGAATTTTTCTTCATCCCTGTCTTATCTTCCACGATAATCATGGAAACTCCCATGCGTTCCAGCGTTTTTACAGTATAGACAAAGTGTTCTGTAAGTCCGCCGGTATCGCCGTCAAAAATAATGGGTTTTGTAGTTACTTCCATAATGTCATCAATTGTTCGAAAACGTGAAGTCATATCCACTAGTTCAATATCCGGTTTTCCTTTTGCGGTTGAGTCACACAGCGAGCTTACCCACATAGCGTCAAACTGATGGGCTTCCCCATTCTGATAAGCAGTTGTTTTCTCCACAATTAAGCCAGTCAAACCACTATGCGCCTCCATTGCAGTAATTGTGCCTTTCATTGCAATTGCTTTTTTCAGTCTTCCTCTTCGCACATCAGGCAGTGAGAGTTCCGCTCTCGCTCTATTTTCCAGCGCCTGATATTTTTCATCTGCAGAATAAGGAAACTCTACCAATTTTCCGCCATAAGAGGCCAGAACCGACACTACTTCATCACGAATTGGTTTTTGAAAACCGGTAACCCAATCATCTCCGTGCACAACGTAAGTTGGCTTATACTTTTCCAGATTTTCTTTATAGCTCAAAGTTTTCTGTTCCACTACCTGGTATACACCGGAAATATTCTCGAACAGCGCCTGTCGTTCCTCGTAAGGTAAAAGGGGAAATCGCTTATAACTGATGACAGCCTCATCAGACAGTACGCCGACAATCAGTTTACCCAATTTTCCAGCTTTTTTAATAATAGAAATATGTCCGCTGTGAATCATATCGGTGGAAAAACACATGTATACGGTACGATTTGCTATCTCTTTTACCTGTTTCGATACAACAGCCAAATCCTCCGGACTGTCAATCTCACTGCACAACTTATTTTCAACATCCAGCGCTTTAATCAAGCACCTTTCCGACACCTCATTAAATGCATTTTCCGCATAGCATTCCACACGATCACTCTCACAGAACGCCACGATATTAGACAGCCATACTTTCCAGTCATGCTTTTCAATTTTATACAGCGGTTGTGCTGCAACTGCTTCATTAAAAAATTCAATGCCAATCTTGGAAATGTACCCGTTATGTATAACCGCTTTAAAATCTTTTTCAGGAAGAGGGAGTGTAGAACTAACTGCCATGCAGCTTTCCTCGTGATTCACTACAGAATCAAGGACTGCACTTTCAAATACCAAATCGCCATGCATGAGTAAAATATCATCATCCAAATATTCTCTTGCGCAGTATATCGAATAGATATAATTGGTTTCTTTATACAGTTCATTCTTTACAAAAGTATAAGTCAACGGAAGTTCCAGACTTTGGCAATAGTTTACAAGTACACTGTCAAACAGACCCGTAGTTATAACAACCTCTGTGAGACCGGACTCAGCTATCATTTTTAGCTGCCGGCTTAAAATAGTATCTTTATTGGAAATCTCCGTCATGCATTTGGGATGCTCAGATGTCAGTACCCCCATACGGCTGCCCATACCAGAATTTAAAATCAATACCTTCATAAAACCACACTCTTTCTATTCAAAATTTAGTATGCCGTCACAATTCTACTGCGACAGTTTTTCTGCGCATCTGCCCGCGCAAATCCTGATGCCTGCACGGATCTTTTAAATTCTTTTCTATATCTGAAATAAGCATTTCCTCATTGACCGCTACATCACCCGCTGCAACCTCTTCCTTGGAAAAATACAGTCCCCTGTCATTATCACGGTAAAATTGATAATCATACAAATAATATTGGACAGGTCGATCCAACAATAGGTAGTCAAATGAAGCTCCGGAATAATCCGTTATCAATATATCTGCCGCCGCAAGTAAAGACTGTGCGTCCCAATCTTTTAATATAAATACCCTCCCCAGCACTTCTGTTGCTTTAGAATGCCGCTCCTGATTTACAAAATGTGCCTTTTCTACAATTACTGCATTATATTTCTCCAATATTTTTGTAAGTCTCCTGTTATCAGCCAAAGACGAGAAAGAGAAAGTATTTTCCCGCGTGTCCCGAAATGTAGGCATATAGGCAATTATTTTTGTATCGCTATCCATGTTTATTTTTCCTGTTAATCCACTCCTCGATTTAATGTGAAATCTTTTATCGTATAATACAGTATTTCTTGGATGCCCTGCTAAAATGAAATTCCTGTTTTTCGCTCCGAACGCACTTTGATAGCAGGGACGAAACACATCAGACGGAATCACATAGCAGTCACAGTTAAAAGCATAATCATATAAATAGCAATAAATTAAAAAGGCCCATCCCCGCATATTACTGCCACTATGTCCGATTTTCTTCCACGGAATTCCATGCCAAAGATTTACTGTTACTGCATTTCCAAAAAAATTATTTCCTTTTGAAGAAAGATCCCTAAGCCCTTGTCCAACAACCACAACACCTGCTTCTGAAATAATATGCTTTGCCTCTGCAGTATTCATTTCACATACTTTGATTTTATTGTTAAGCCTGGATGTATCTACTCCCTTATTTGCTATCCAAATAAGTTTAATTTCAGGATGAACTTCGGCTAGATAGTTTGCGAAATACATGCAGTTATCATTGCATTTTCTTCCAAACCACTCACCGAAAACCCAAATGTTTTTATTCGTTCTATTCCCTCTGCTGTTCATTTTAACTGCTATAGCGCTTAATAGGTTCCATATTTTCTCTGCTTTATTAGTTTGACTCATACCTGTATGTCCGCCTTTCTGCTCACGCTTTTCCAATAGCTGAAAGCACAGAATAATAATACTGCCAGCACCCCCAAACGAAATTCAATATACGAAACCAGAGTGACCGCGATAGCTGCGACTGTCACACATAATCCACCGCTCAAGAATAAACCAGACCACTTAAAGTAATGTACGTTACCGATTCTTGACGATATAAACGCATGAAATGCAAAATTCAAACCATAGGTCACTGCTGTCGTGTACGCTGCTGCAACATACCCATACATGGGAATAAAAATACTATTAAGCACTATATTTATCATTGCAGCTACCACTGTACCCAATGCAATTAATTTGGTCTTTCCATAATAATATTGAACCTGTACAGGTATTGTGTATAAAAAAGCAAAAAAGCCTCCCACAAGAATAGGTATCACACAATACTCTGCTCCGGCATATGAAGATGTGCCTAAGATAACAATTAATTCCGGTGAAACAAGCATAATTGATGATACAAACAAGGCTACCATAACTGCATACTGTGTTGCACGTTTTTCTATACTTCCAATCTCACCAATTTGAGCTTTTTCAAAAAACCACGGACTCCAAACATTTTCCAGCGAGGCTGTTGTGACTCCAACAATAGAATAGATGTTATAAGCAAAGCTGTATATTCCGGCCTGTGCCGCGCCGCAAATGCTATTTATCATGATTCGATCAAACTGATTTAATAATACCTGCGATATTCCGTGCGGGATTAGAGGAACACTGTAGGCCAAAGCAAATCTCCAATAACGAAAATTAGTTGTTCTGTCTGCAGGCGGCCTTTTTTCTTTCCAAAAATACAAACAAATAAACACCGCTAAAAACAAAACAGGAATCACCGTTCCGACTATACGTCCCTTTGCAGGATGCCAGCTAAATACCGTCTTTATCAGCAGAATAGATAATCCAATATTAAACACGGCATTAAAACCTGCTGCCAGTAAATAGCCTTTATAACTGTAAGTAATACTTAAATACACATTAAAAATAGAAAGTATCGCACTCCCCAGACAATGTAGTATCAATAAATTATGTATCCAGTAGTCAAACCCCGTATATGTTGTTAAAGGTCCTTCAAACATCTTTATCAGAAGAAGCCAAGTCCCCGCGCTAACTAATAACAATATCATGCAGGAAGACACAAATTCGCCATAATCTTTCCCATATTTATATCTTGCATTTTTTTGACATGTATTAAGTGTAAAGCCCACACACATACAAAGAATACTTTCATAAGCAATATATGTATTATAAATACCATAGTTATCAGGGGATAAAAGACGTGCAAATATTGGAATTGAAAAAAACGTCAATCCCTTAATCATATAATTTCCAATCGTATAACCTAACCCAGCTTTTAAAATAGCATTACCGTTCTGCTTTATTTTCTTCATGTGACATACTACTCTTTTCAATTTGTTCTATGTGTCTGACAAATTCTTCTGGTTTTGAGAACAATGGCAGTAACGTCAGAAGTTCTGACTCTGGCAGGTCCCACCACCTTGTTGCGGAAATTCTTTGACACAATTCTTCTTTGAATCTATATCTTAATACCCTTGCAGGGTTACCGGCAACAACTGCGTATGGCGGAATGTCTTTTGTAACAATACTTCCAGCTCCAATAATAACTCCGTCACCAATTGTTTTAACATTGGGAAGTATAATTGCATCAGCGCCAATCCACACATCATTCCCAATTGTAAGCATTGTATATTCGCGCATATCTTTCTCCACCCAGCCACATACCGGGTTAAAGGCATACGGGGAGGTTGTTATCATATCTATTGCATGATTCACTGGGAATCTGCGAACTCCCGGCCCAAAACTGCAATATTTGCCAACCTCAATTGGCCCGACAATTAATGGAGACTCCCATCCATATGGCATACTCTCCGCCCGTTTATTTTCAGCTTCATACAGTAGCTTTCTCAGTGATTTTGAACGCCATGCACCACCTTCGAATTTTTCGCATAGTATAATAGCTATACGCTTTCCTAAATTCCCACATTTGTATATTTTTTTGGTCACAAAAAATAACATTATCTTCTCTCCCAGCTTTTTACTTAACATTTTTCCTGTAACTTGGCCTTCTATGCTATAACGTTTTATCTCAATTTCATGTGTCTGATAAATTTTTTTGCAAATCTATATTTTTATATTCTTGCAGATTTCAGCAACAATTCCGTAAGGTTATTAATTTAATTTTAGCAATTGACAAATATATTAATATAACAGCAAATTGTGGCTCTACTAATATAGGGCCTCCCCAAATAATAGATACGATGATAAGAAACATTAGTACATATCGCATTTGGGATTTATATTTATGTAGTTGATAAAATAACAGGCACATATACCACGTACAAAACAAGGCACAAAAAGGTCCCCATAACAGGATCGAAGCCAGTAATGTTGAGTGTGGATATGTCGGAAATCCATATTGAAGCATCCAATATTGCAAGTCATAATAGTCATTACTCAATCCCATCATATTCTCTTCAAGTATTTTCATGCCTGCTTCTATGGATGCCTGTCTTCCTAGGATGGAGCTATCGCTATTAACTGAACCAATAAAGATTTGTGTCACCGACTCAGAAAGTCTTTTAATTGGCTCAATAAATCCTATTTGAATACCAAAACCATCAAGAGCAACAATTATTAAAACTACAAACACACTAATATAAAGCATCAATACAAGAAAATTTATTTTATATTTATCTGACTTCCCAACTTGTAACTCTAAGCGGTTTTTCATTATTTTTTTAAAATTGTTAGAGACAAAAGGTAACAAACACATTATCATTATAAAAATATTTGTCCGCTGACCAGACAGTAATAACCCCACAAAAGCAGTAAAAAATAAAAATGTAAAACGTCTGTCAAACGTTCTTGTATATACTAACAATAAAATATAACTAGCCAAAAAAAAACCTGTTCCCCCAACACCTAAGCCCAATGCCCCAAGTCTGCCCTCTGTTGTAAAGCCTAATACTGCGCGAAACAATTGTGATGCAACAGCAAATATCACATAATAATCTAAGAATTTTTCAATTTTAGCAACCTGATTTTTGCATAACACACATACAGTAATACACAAAGCAAAACTTTGAGTCAAAATTAAAAACATCTCAAAATAATTTGAATCAAAAATACTGGAATATCCACATATCCATCGTATTAATTCTCGGCATAGCAAATATACAATCACATATCCAAAATGAATCCCCTTATACTTTCGACGTTTTAAAAACGCAAATAATAATATAGGAATAGTCAGTATTGAAAAACTATAAGTTAAGTAGTTATACCAATTTGTATCAGGTGTAACGGTTGTATATATTGCGGTAGCTTTTGTTATTGATACTACAGACAGAAGTGACAATAAACAATAACCTTTCATGAGTACATTAATTGATAACGTATTTTGAGATTTCATTATTGTTCTATTCAGTTCTCCCATTGTATACTGATTTCCTTTCCGCAAATTTAGATATTTGTTCAAGATAAGCTGTGCCATATTCCTTATCTGGTTCTAAAAATGCTCCTTCCGCCCATTCATTCCATGCATTAATAACAATTACAGGAGAATGAAGCTCTTGGGCTTTTTTCATCAGCTTACACATATACTCTCCAAATTTTTCCGGTGTAGCTCCCGTTATGACAGTAGCATTGTAACTCTTACGCGGAGAATTATCCCAATCCACAAATGCTCCTAAAAATGCTCCTTCCATATCACGCCTGGAAAGAATTTGCTTCCATATTATGTCGTATGATACACGCATTCTAACTATCCCCTTACCCCTTGGCAAAAGGAAATATGTGTTTATCACCTCAATAACTCGTGTCTTTATAATCCTTATTATTTTTTGGACGATTTTTTCTTGAGAAAACGTATAGTTGGGTTCTCTTGTAACAATTGCGGAAAAGTTCCCCTTGCTTTTATTGTCGCGGGAACCTTGTGCTTTAATAAAATAGATTTCTGGAAACCCATCAGCTTTTGCCAATTCATTCCAATATGAAATGAATTCGTCTACCCGTGAAAAATTCCAAGCATTATAAATTGCATATATTGGTTTTTCATCAATACACATATATCGACTATCATGAAAAAATTTTCTACAATACTCATACTGTCTTTTCCACTCTTTTTTTCCTCCATACTCTTGCGCCCATACCACAGTATTATCTTGTCCAAACCACGACTTTTTCCAACTTTCATTTGCCCAAAACAAGAAGAATGGGATATCCAAATCCCTATTATCTCGGATCATCTCCGTTGGAACATCTAATAACTTTTTTCCGCAGGAATAGTATTGATAAATAGCAAATCCATCAATCCCATATTTTTTCGCCAAATCAATCTGTTTTTTTATATTGTACTTTAATGAAAGGTCGTAATACCAATCATTCAAAGGGACTCTAGGTTGGCAATGTCCACGGAAAAGCGGCTTTGCAGCTTTGCATGCAACCCATTCTGTATAGCCTTTTCCCCACCATTCATCATTGTAAGATGTTTCATAATATTGAGGTAAATATAAAGCAACTATTTTAGTACCACTGATTTCCAAATTAAACACTCCTATAATGTCCACTACCGTTTATAGACTTTTTTACGAATAGCCTGCCCTAAAATGCCAAATAGCGTCACTTTTTCCGCCAATATTCCAGCATATCATGTACTGTCTGTTGCATAGGAATTTCCTGCATCCATCCAGTATCCCGCTTAATCTTAGTTATGTCTCCGACGATTACCCGTTCATCAGTTGGCCGCAGTAATTGCTGATCAACACAACGTTCTAATTTATGTCCAATCTCCCTTTCAATCATTCTCACAATATCATCCATGCGATAGATATATTCTGACGATATATTATATACATCTCCCGCATGACCTTTCTCAGACAATAGTAAAAGTGCCTGAATAAGATCTCTCTGATCCATAATCGCTCTCTTTGTATTCAGATTTCCGACACGAAGCTGATAATTACCCGTACGTTCAGCCTCTATCGCCCGTCGTGTAAAATCACTTGTAACATCATTCACTTTTCTTGTACCTGTCGAATTAAAAATACGGGCACGGATGCATCTAATATGATCATTCATAAAATATTGAAATGCAAGTAAATCCTGTCCGACTTTACTGACACCATATGGATGCAACGGCTTCAGTTCTGCTGATTCCTTAACAAATATCTCTTCTCCCTGTAATTCATTCAATGTCTCTCCATACTCCGCACTGGAACAGGCAACCACCACCATTGGATCATAAGTAGAATCATATTCTGTTCTGACTTTCTTGACTGCTTCAAACACACTGATTGTTCCATTTACATTGGTGTCAATTGTAGCATAGGGTTGTGACCAGGAAACAACCGGATAACTCTGCGCAGCCAGGTGAAAAATCTTTTCTGGCCGGTTTTGTAAAATTATTTTTTCAATATTTGCAGGATATCGAATATCGCACTCAAGCATTTTAATATCACTATGTATTTCTGTTATATCTATAGTTGGTTTATAATATGTCCCTATGACCGCTTCGCCCTTCTCATATAACACTTCAACCATATGAGAACCTACCATACCGCCTGCACCTGTAACAAGTATCATCCGATTATCCTTCTTTCACTATTAATTTATCATCTTCAAATATCGCTTTGGCTGTATTGCAAAAATTTTTATAATAGTAGTTTGATATAAAAGCCTGCCTCGCCTCTTTACTCGCTGTATCAATATTCTTTTCAAGATATCGAAATGCAGAATAAAGTTCGCTGTTATTCGTTGGAGAGCCTATTAGGCATCCTGATTTTCTGTTCTCTATCACATATTTTGATATACCATTTTCATTGGCAATTACAGGTGTTCCCATCATCAAAGAACTGGGCAGCACTCCGCTTTGCGTGCTTCTCGTATAAGCATTCCATACACAAATACTCTGCAGATAGTAACCGTTGATTTCCTCAGTTGTCATATACCTGCCATCATGTATATATAAAATTTCTTTTTTTAATGCTTTTTTAATACAAGGGCGTTTGCGAATATGGCTCACATCATCTTTTGTTGCTATCAAAAATTTGACTTTCAAATTATTTTCAATGGCAAATTCAATAAAAGATATAAAATCTTCAGTGCCATGCGCCGGTATAAAACCACCTATAAAGGAAAAGTATTCTCGTCTTATGTTATTTGTCTCATTATATTTGTCTTTCATGATAAGGGGAAAAAACTGATAGGGAGCGCGGTATACTATATGTGCACGCTTATAATAATTTACTCCGGCCTGAGAAGGCAGCAATACGCAGTACCTGTTACGGCAAATTACAGCATTAACTATCGCAGCAGCACAAATACGCAGTGCCTTCTTCCCCTCCTTTACTAATCCGGTCAGCCCCATCCATGGATCATGTAATACATAATAAAACCTGATATTTCTCTTTCTGCATCGCTTTGCTAAGGATATATTTTCACTGCCAATGTTATATGAAATGATTATGTCAAATCCCAAATTAACTACTTCTTCTATTCCTTTCCCAATAATAATACGCTCTGATCCTTTATAATGAATCCGATATTTCGGTGCCAGCACTAAATAAGTTTCGTGCCCCATTTTTTCAAACATAGAACAAAATGCTTCCATATGTTGAAGCTGGTTTGGCGAGTATCTTATTGATGCAAGTGCAATCCGCATTTCCTGCACTCTCCCTTCATCTAATCAAGCTGTCTTTTAATCTCCAAAATGCCTTCAAACTGCGTTTGAAATCCGAAACATCATGGAGTCCCGCCCAAATTCTGTGCCAAATATACCAAGGTCTCATATAATATTTCTTTCTAGCATGAGCACAAAAATCAACCAGCTCTTTCGCACTTAATTCTGGAGTATTTAATATACAATTTAGTGTGCCGTCTTCCTGCAAATATTCATCATATTTCCCGTTGATATATCCATTTTCTTTTGCCCATTGATAGGCCTCTGTTCCAGGGTACGGTATCAGTGGAAAAAACTGTACCGTATCCGTCTTAAATCTCATGGCAGCGTCTAAAGTATGTTCCATGGTCTCCTGTGTTTCACCCTGATTTCCAACCATATAACAAGCATGAATCATCAAACCAGCCTTTTTTGCATTTTCTACATACGCATCAATTAGCTTTAAATTGCTGCCTTTTTTTATATTCTTTAAGATCTGCTCATTATAGCTTTCGAATCCCGGAATGATAAGGTGGCATCCAGCCTTCTTCATCGCCTGCATTGTTTTGAGATCGATGTTTACCCGCGCATTGCATAACCACTTAAGGCGCTTTGTAAGTTTTTTCTCCTCAAGCAATTCGCATATTTTGATTACACGTTCTTTATTGGCAGTAAAAGTATCATCTTCAATTACCACCTCATGAACCTCCGGGAAATTCTTTGCAATATATTCAAATTCTTCCACAACATTTTCCGGACTTCGGAGGCGATACTTATGGCCGTGCAGCGTTTGCGGATATACGCAATAATTACAGTGAGCCGGGCAGCCGCGTCCTGTAAAGATTTGAATTGCCGGAAATGACGCGGCAGGAAATACATAATTTCTAATATCCAAATATTTTTTGATAAAGGGAGCCGCCATCGGAATATCATCCAATTGTTCTATGTAATCTGCATCTGGCGTTTCTTTAATTTCTCCGATGACATCCCGATATGTCAACCCACGAACACGGTCAATTGCCACATTGTTTTCCAGCGCTTGCGCTGTCTTTAATACAATATAGTCATATTCACGACGCGCCACAAAATCTACAGCATCATTAATATTAAGTGTTTCTATTGGTAGTGCCGATGGATGTGTGCCTACAAGCATAATCTTGCTTCCTGGATATTTCTTTTTAAGGTGTTCAGCAAATGCGACATCATTGTAAATCGAAGGTGTACTTGTATCTAAGACAAAGAGTGCCGCATCTGCTGCTTCCTTATCCACTCTTTGCAATGTTTGCTGAACATCTAACTGCTTGGCCGGGGCATCGATAAAAGCAATTTCAAATCCATTATTCTCAACTCCAGCTGCTGCATAAATAAGCCACAACGGATAATACAGCACTCCGCTATGCCCTATACATGGACTGCGTGATTCCCTCGAAAATTTTCCAAACTCCGCTTTAAATGGGGGATTTATAAAACAAACCTTCATACCTTTGCCACCTCATTATTTAAAGTTATATATTTTTTTAAACCATTGAGCATATACCAGATCATATAATACATGCGTGAAACTACGTCCAAGCCTATGTATCTATATGTATTCCAATTCATTTTTGCAGCAATTAATTTATTTCCTGATTTTGATTTCCTCATAAAGCGGTAAATGAGCAAAGGCTCATCAATACCGTATGCTTTTCTCCCGGTCTTGAGTATCCTAAGCCATATAGCAAAATCCTCATGCATGTTATCCCCCGACGCATAGTATTGCATATACAATTCTTTTCGTACCAGAGCAGAAGAATTTGAGATTAGGTTCTGTTTCAACAACTGCCTGTAGCCGATTTCCAGTGGTACATGCAAATACCATTCTATTGAATTTCCAGACGAATCCATAAAAGCAGAACCCGTATAAACCAGATCTGCATTTTTTTCTTTTTGAAGCCTGATCTGCTTTTCCAATTTATCCGCCGTCCAGGCATCATCACTGTCAAGAATAGCAATCCATTCTCCCCTTGCCTTCTCAAGTCCATATCTGCGCGTATAAGAAACACCACGATTATAGGGATTATTAATCAAAAATATCCGTTTATCAAATGCTTCAAACTTTTTTATAATAGAAAGAGTTTTGTCAGTGGAACAGTCATTTATTATAATAAGTTCAAATTGTGTATACGTTTGTGCAATTACAGACATAACCGCCTTTTCAATAGTATTTTCTGCATTATACGCAGCCATAATTATACTTATTAATCCAAAATTTTGCTCCATACCATACTCTCCTGTCACATATCATTTGACTAGCTAATACCTTTTATACACCTCTCGCCTTGAACAGTATTTTCACTATCCGTCGCAGCTGCCATTTCCAACCTTGCCGCTGTAGCTTGTCCTTCCGCCACACCTTCCGTACTCTCCGGTTTGAACAATATTTTCACAGTCGCCAATACGATCTTCATATCCTCTATCAGACTCGGATGGGCGATATACATCAAATCCATCTGCAACTTGTCATAGGGGATAGTGTTATATTTTCCATACACCTGTGCGTACCCGGTCAGGCCCGCCTTTGCCTGCAGTCTCAGTTCGAATTCCGGGAGATGCTCACAATACTGCGCCGCTATCTCCGGACGTTCCGGGCGCGGGCCGACAATGCTTAAGGAGCCCTCCAGAATATTAAATAGCTGCGGCAGTTCATCAATCCGGTACTTACGGATAACACGTCCCACGAACGTAATGCGGTCATCCTTTTCACCGGTGGAAAGCCGGGCCACTCCGTCTTTTTCCGCGTCAGGCTGCATGCTCCTGAATTTCACTATCTCAAAAGGCCGGGCGTTTTTTGTCAGCCTTACCTGTTTATATAAAACCGGTCCGCCGTCCTCTGCTTTAATAGCAATCGCCGTTACAATCATAACAGGACTTGCAATCACCAGCGCCGCCAGTGAAAAAAAGATGTCCATCGCCCGTTTTAAGAACAGATATTCTGGCTGCGCCATATAGCGTTTCACCTGTAGAAGGGGCAGATGAAACATATGCATAGGATTTGCGCCGCTCATGATCACATCTCCAATGCAGGGAACTACATAAACCGTGATGCCCCTGGCAATGCAATATTTTAAAATCACATTCCGTTCATGGCTATGTACACCGCTTAGAAACACCGTTTCCATATCTGCCAGCATTTCAATGTGAACAATGCATTCCGCTGCACTGACCGTTTTCTTCACGTCATATTTTTTATTCATACCGTATTCATCAATCAGTTTCGTCATCTGGCTGTGCCGGCCGTAGATAACCGCCGTAGTGCAAGGCGGAAAGGTCCGGAAATACCAGTGATTGGCCAGATATGCCCACACCGCCGCCAGCAATATTTGCCCGCAGAAGGCCATCAGTCCCGGCAAAATATTGGGCAGATGCTTGCTGAGCAGCCAGATTATTATGTATAAAATGCCGTCGCACACTGCAAACGCCAGACTCTGGCTGTATATGATCTCTGAGATTCGCTGCATCGACATCAGAAATCCGTCATAGACGCGCCCTATGATAATATACAGGGCAAAATAGATGAAAATAATCAGCAGATCTCCTTTTGCATGATAAGGAGACGCAGTTCGTTCTGAATAGTACCAGTACCAGCAAATCGCAAACGGTATTGTGATCATTACTGCATCCAGTATTTTCACAATCCTCAGTGCAAGATCATGCCTAAACCTTTTCACAGCACTCTCCCCCTTGATTTTTTTAAGCCAAAGATTTTCCTTTTCGAAGTCTAGTAAAGCTTTCCCTCGACCAGATATTGTTCCGCCCACCCTGAAACACCAAATCCATTCAATCAATATAATCCGTCATATAAATCAACTGTTCTCAACGCTCACACTTCTTCATCTCTATCAACATTTTCAACCTAATCCCCCATTCCCCCCGGCTTATTCTCCAGGGGGACAAGGGACACTCTCCAAATACATCTGACTAAATCAAACTAAATCTTACTTCTTATAAACAATCGTAAATGGAGTTGTTCCGCTCAGGTTCACGGAAACTTCTTTCGTAGCATAATTAATGCTGCTAGGCGCCATCAGCTCCCATGCCTTTGTTGTCTGGTTGTAATACAGAATCTGAACATCGTTCAGTCCTTCTACCAGGTTCGGCACGTAGAGGTTCAGGCTGACGCCGTCTCCGGCCAGTGCTGTCTGAACCGGTGCTAACGGAACGTATCCAACCATGTTGTTTGTTCCGATTGTACGGTACAGAGCCTCGGTTCCTGCGTTGATTGTATTGATCTTATCAATCAAATCCCAGGATAATCCTGCCTCACGAAGAGCATTGTTGTCTGTGGCAAATGTCACAGAACCACTTGCGGCAGCGCCTCCATTGTTGACAACCGGCGCTGCACTCTGCTCCAGCTTTCCAGTCTTCAGAGACTCGCTGCGGCTGCTGCTGTTGTCATGAGACGGTCTGGAACTAACACTTCCGGCTGCATAAGCAGTCAGAGGCTGTGCCATCAGTGCTGCTGCAATCAGCAGGCCTACATATCTCTTTTTCATGTCCTTCACTACTCCTTTCTAAATAATATTTATCAATAAATAGCGGTCTTTCGGCTGCTAATTATTGTCGCCTTAGTCTGCCAAAAGCACTGCTTCCCGATATAAAGCAGCTACTTTACTTCCTTGTAAAACAGCTCAACCACCATTCTCTTCAGAGCTTCTTTATCGGGATGATATTCGTCAAAACGTTCTGTCTCAACGGCCTCACCGGGCACAGTCAGGAAGTCTCCCTGCCCTATTTGCTGCTGGCTGTTCAAAACTGCCAGCCCCATATCCATATATTGGTCTTTGGCCATGTTGGTGACCATATGTTCCTCGATATCCTTAACAAGACGGGTAATCAATGTTTTATCTGTTCTGGCTTCCTCTTTTACCTGTTTCAAGTATGCTTCCATATACTGTTTCTGGCGATCCATACGGCCGATGGCTGTCTGAGCTTTAGTAATATCCCGGTAACGGACAAATATCTCCGCCTGCTTTCCATTGAGACGGACCGTACTGCCTTTTGTCAGAGCCGGATCTCTGCTGTCCAGCCCCTCGTCCTGAATCGTAACCGTCACGCCCCCCACTTCATCATTCAGAAGTGCAATGGAGCTGATGTTTGCAGCCAGATAACCATCTATCTTCAGGTCAAACAGCAGATTGGAAACCGCCTCCTGCAAAAGCTCACAGCTTTTTTCTTTTCCATCACCGTAAGCAAAAGCCAGCGTCAGATGCTGTGTATCCTTTCCCAGTTCGTTCCCCATCAAGTCAAACAGTGTAATCTCCGTCATCGTATCCCTGGGTATCATCAGAATCCGGACCGTATCCCTGGCCATATCCTGGGCTGCAAGAAACAGTCCGTCCGCCTGCCCGGCCACACCGGATGCCTGGTAGGATTCCAGTTCCCCCTGGGTATCCACGCCAATACAGAGGATTGCACGGACCGCAGTATTCCTGCGGTATAATTTCCCGTCCAGTTCTATAAGCCCATCCGCCTGCTTCTTATCGGTGTAGAGGCCATAGCTAAATCTTACAAACCAGATTACGGCAACCAGGAGGCATAAAGCAGCAACAGCCAGAAACAGTTTGTTATGTATCAGCTTATCCTGATTTCTGTTTTGATTTCTCTCGTTAACCATGGCTGCTCTCCTACACTATTTCTTGACTTCCCAACTGATATATCAAACTAATCTCACTATCGACATTACAAAACCTTCGCTTCTTTCCCCTGCTTCGCATTCTCATGGCCGTAACCATAATATTTGCCGTATTTGCCATAGTAATAATAACTGCCCTGCTTGATATCCACTTTATTAAGCACGGTTCCAAGTATCCGGCACCCGCTTTTCTCCAGCTGGTTTTTTACTTTCTGAAGCAGCCGGTAGCTGATTGCTCCGCTCTCGATAACTAGTATGGCCCCGTCACAGTGGCGCGAAATCACGGCTCCGTCGATCACACTCCCCATTGGAGGTGAATCAATCAATATGTAGTCATAACACTCCCTGGCCCAGGCAATCAGTTTAGTGAATAGTTCTCCCTCAAGAAGCTCTGCCGGATTTGGAGAAAACGGACCTGAAAATATAATATTGAGATTTGGAATATTCGTCCGGTAAACAACCTCTTCTTTTTTACACTGGCCGCTCAGATACTGAGACAGCCCATCCACCTGATGCTCCAGATGATACCGGGAAACTAATACCGACTTTCTGATATCCGAGTCAATCAACAGCACCTTCTTTCCCAGCTGGGCCATGGAAGCCGCCAACTGGAATGTTGTCTCACTTTTCCCCTCATTAGGAACAGAGCTGGTAAACATAACGGCATGGATATTGCTTCCTGAAAACTGGATGTTGGTTCTGAGTGTCTTCATGGCTTCCTCATATTGATAGTCATTGACTTCAAATCCCTTTAATACCAGTTCACCCATGCCTCTCTCATCAGGGCTAATCAAATCTTCAATTACGATTTCATCATGCATCAGTTCTCTCCCCTTCCTTTTCTGTCAGCGCCGCTCTTTTGTCTGGTACCGGCCCCTTTCTCCGGCGCCTTAGCGCCCCTGCCGGTGCTGCGGGATTTTTTCAGTTTTCCCTGGCCCTTTTTTCTGTCTTCATTTCCGTCTTTCTTAGGAATTACTGCAAGCACCGGAAGATCCAGATATTTGCTTACATCCTCCTCGGATTTAACCGTATCATTCAGAATCACTCTGACAACAATAATACCGCAAACAAGCAGCAGACCAAGAATTCCGCCGATTATTGTATTCTTCAGAACATTGGGGCTTGCCTTTTCAGACGCGACCTCTCCGTCCTCAATCAGTTTCGGCGGTACCATTTCCATAATCTCACCAATGTAATCGGAGGCGGTATTGGCAACCTCGTCAACAATGGATTTGGCCAGATACGGATTCGGGTCCTTTATCGTCAGGGTAAGAATTCGCGTGTTATTCGGATTATCAATCGTCAGCTTTTTCTCAAGTTTCCTGTAAGTCATATCCAGCTTCATATGGTCAACGACTCCCTGAAGGACGGGTCTGCTGCCGACAAGAATCTTATAATCCTGTGTCAGCTGGCTTCCAATCTGCAAATCTGCCAGGGAAGTCAGGGTTGTCTCTTTGGAAAGCACATAAAGCTTTGCCTCCGACTTATACTGGGGTGTAATCAGGAATTTGCTGTAAGCCCCGGTAATTGCCGCGCCGATCAGCAGTCCGGCAATAATAAACCATATTTTCTTCTTCATCTCAAAGAGAAGCTCTCTGAGGTCAATCTCGATTTCATCATCATCCTGGTAAACTTTTTCCATACTCTTATAATCCTCTTTATCCTTATTGTCTTTTTGTGTTTTTATCTGTCAGAAACATGTAAGATTCTGCTGTCTGTCTATGTTCTTTCCAGCTTTAAATTAATTATTTTCTATAAGCTATCTCCTGCCAGAATTGCGGAAGGATTTTCCATCGTCAATTTCTCCGCCAGCTCCTCCCCTCCTCTTTTTTTCAGCCATTCCAGGGACTTTGCCAGTTCCGGCGGCCGGTAATCAAGGCGGTGCATATCCGTACCCAGCAAATGAATTCTGCCCTCCAGAACCTGTTTTCTGCACCAGTTCCGCTCGGATAAACCTTTCAGTCTGCTCAGACACCTGTAATTCATCTGCATATATGCTCCCGCATGAATAAGTTCATCTATGGCTTCGCTCTTCCTCAAACATTGATAGCGCTCGATATGAGCCAGAACTGGAAAGTATCCGGACAGAATCAGAGAACGTACTGCCAAAAATATTTCATTGTAGGGCACTCCCGTCATAAACTCAACCAGAACATATCTTGTCTCTCCCAGAGTTAATATTTCGCCTGAAGCCAGTTTTTCCGTAACTCCGTCGAAATACAGGATCTCCTGCCCCTGATAAAGCTTCATTTCCGGTAAAGCCTCAGCGGCTTTCTCCCGAAGAAGCTGCATCTTCTCTCTCAGCCTGTCTGCGTCCGCCCGGTTATGTCCGCGCACATAATGCGGTGTTGCGATTACTCCGCGGACTCCTTGCTCATATGCCAGTTTCAATAATTCTATCGTTTCTCCGATATACCTGCATCCATCGTCTACCCCAGGCAGTATATGGGCATGAACATCGATAATTCCTTTATCCAGTAACATTTAGCAATCTCCAACTGTGGTGTCTAAGCTTGAATACAACATAATAGTGATTATGTTGTATAAATCCGACATTAAATTGATCTGTACGGTTAAATATAATATTAACAAAAATTAATAAAAAATTTATAATTTTGACCTTCGACTATTATAGCAGTAAAGATTGGAAAATTCAATGTTTTCTTATATAAACTTATCCTGTTTTGTATAATTTTGTCTATTTCTAAATCCTGGCGATGCCGATAATCTTTAGAAGAATCACAGAAAACAATTGTAAAATTACATTTCTGATATTCTAGTGAAGAACTGCCATTCTATATGGTAAATTTTTTCATCTATATATAAAAAAATTAATAATCTTTATTCTATATTGGGTTTTCATAAAAATACACATATAAGTTTCAAATTATTAAAAGTCAATCGGCATATACCAACTCTAATTAAGCAAAAATACAACATAATCACTATTATGTTGTACCATCATAATAACAAGTTCATCTTTTCAATCTGTTTCCTATGTTCAACTCCCGAAGAGACAATATAAATCCTCGTCGTATTAATATTACTGTGTCCCAGTAAATCCGCCAGTTTGGCAATATCCTTTTCCATCTGATAAAAGGAATAGGCAAACAGGTGTCTGAGGTTATGGGGAAATACCTTTTTTTCATTTACGCCGGCCAGGCGGCAGATTTTTTTCATTTCTTTCCAGATGTTGCTCCGATCTAACGGATTCCCCTGTTTAGTTATAAAAATGGGTCCGCATTGTATGTGTTCTTTCCTTATATAATGCATTAATTTCACCAGAAGCTTTCGCGGCAAAAGGACCTGTCGGTTTTTCCCTTTGCAGTCCACCTGTGCCACACCGTTCTTAACAGCCTGTACTGTGATGCTTGGCAGTTCACTAATACGGATCCCCGTACTTCCGATAGTCTGGATAATCAAACCAATCTTTTCTTTCCCTTCCCGTTTGGCTGTCCGAATCAATTCGAAATACTCCTGTTTTGTCAGTTCCTTTTCTTCCGGACAGTATACCTGCCGCTGTTTTTTCAGCTGCTTGACTCTGAATTCCTGCCACCCCGCAAACTGCATAAATCGGTTCAGGGAGGCAATAATCGAATTTACGCTGTTCACCGCGTAATGCTCAACCAGATATTCTTTAAAACCTATGACCAGCTCTTTTGTCACCTCTTCACCGTCAATATATTCGACGAATTTTCTGAGATCGCGACGGTATTTTTCTATCGTATTCTTGCTTTTTTCGTCCTGTTCCAAATATTCCCCAAATAATATTTCCATTTCAGCAGTTATCACATAAGTCGTCATAATTGTTCTCCTTTAGTATGATTTTTCATCTATATTATCATTAATTGGAGTATATTTTAATAGATAACGCAGTATTTATTATGGTAATTTTTTCCATATATTCTTTTTCCCTAAAACACAGCAGACCTCCTGTGAGGGGATCACAGAAGGCCTGCCATGCAATATTTTATTCAAATATAACCTGTAACCGTTTAAACCAGCTCCAGTCGCTCATCTGCTTCAATTAACGGCAGCAAAGCTTCTGAAACCTCGATATATTCGAGCCGGAGCGTACTCTCAATCCTGACAATCTTAAGCCGCTCTTTATTGGCTCCCCGCAGCACTTTCACGGCAATTTTCACCGCTTCATCCTCGTCTCTGGCTATCACCGGAATCTTGCAGTCATCTAAATCCTTGACGGCAATTCCATTGGCATAGATTGACTCATAATCCAGCTGGTCAAATACTTTCCTTGTCGTTATGTCGAATATCCCAAGTCCCACGCCGTTTCCGTGAGTCTCCTCCGAGAGATCGAGAAGTACCATCTTATCAATCTTTGGTACCGGCAGGATAAATTCTTTGAGCAGAAAGCTTTTGCCCAAAATATTCGGATCGTATCCGCAGCCGGAAATATCTTTTCCTATTTTTTCAACTATCAGGACATCTATTTCCGGTATCATCAGCGTCGGCATATTTCCCGCCGCTATCTTCACAAGCTGCTTCTCGCGCTCTATCATGGTTTCAGCCGGAACGGCCTCTATCCATGCCGTCTCATCATAAGCGTTTTCCAGTACCGCAACGCCGAATCCAATATTGGCCGACTGCATAATCATGGCAGCCGCTTCTTTCAGCACTTCCCCAAAATGGTCGAAACTCTCCTCATGAATCGAGGTGCATCCCACATGGTTTCCAAGACCGATCACCAGCATCTTGCACAGTCCGCTCTGGATATCCGCAACAAAATCAGTATGGATTTTGACCCGGTTGACCGGAACTACCAAATCTGCTTCGAATGCCGCTTTGTCAAAATATACCTTCGTGCCGCTTTTTAACTTTCCAATCTCCACCACATCCAGGCTTGTGACCACGGGAACACCCATAGCCTCTTCCGTGATGCCGTACCCGGTCAGGATTTCCTTTTGTCCCTCCTCGGTTCCTCCGCCATGGCTCCCCATGGCGGAAACGATAAACGGCTCGCCGCCGCATCGTTTTATCTCACCGATAATGCTATGTACAATGAAAGCCAGATTCCTGATTCCGCGGCTTCCCACGGCAACTGCCACACGCTGCCCTTTTCGTATTTTTCCGGAGATTTCTTCTTTTGCAAATTCCGAACGGATTCTCCCCTCCGGATCTTCCACTCTGGGTCTGTCAAATTTCTGTCTGACCCGGTGCATGGACGGCAGACTTATCTGATAATCCTCTTCCAGCATCAAAGGCATTTTCCTACCTCCTGTCTAACACATTTTCTAATATCCATTTATTTCATAAGTCCCAAAAGGCCAAGTGTCACCGGCTCACAGAATGTGGTCAGGCCAAGCGCTATCAGGAGTCCTCCGATGAAAAACAGCATCGGTTTTATCAGCCGCGTCATCGGTTCCCCCGAGATACCGGCAGCCACAAACAGATTGATACCGTATGGAGGTGTGACAAAGCCGATGGCAAGGTTCATCGTAAGCATAACACCGAAGGTAATCGGAGACATTCCTATCTGAGTTACCACCGGCAGCAGAATCGGCGAAAGAATTATCGTAGCCGGGATATTATCGATAAGACATCCGATAAACAACAGGAAAACGTTGATTAACAGAAGCAGGACAATCCTGTTATCCGTAACGCTCAGCATGGCGGCTGCAATTTTGTGCGGAATCCGTTCCATTGTCAGATAGGCGGCAAAGGCCATTGATAATCCTACCATAAATGTCGTCATGCCATTGACGCTGATACTTCTGTAAAATGAATCGTATACTCCCTTCAAATCGATTTCCCGGTAAATAAACACGCTGACAACAAAGCAGTATACAACGGCCACAACCGCTGACTCCGTCGGCGTAAAAATACCGGAATAGATTCCGCCCAGAATGATTACCGGTGTCAAAAGCGCCCAGAAAGCTCCCTTAAAAGACACCCAAACCTTCTTAAATGTCGGCCTTTCACCTTTGCTTACATTTTCTCCGCCGGTGCGGAATACGGACACAATAATCAAAACCACACCCATCAGTATGCCCGGTA
>OGEP01001133.1_pt1 | contig 30930 bp, 23 predicted proteins | sample 1570721 | NCBI WGS metagenome assembly OGEP01 (sample SAMEA2582131, study PRJEB24529) | metagenome | biome: Human gut stool | place: China | collected 2011 | reverse complement strand
TCAGTTCCTGAGAAGCACTCAGATAAGGAATCAGCGTTACATGGATCAGAATGGCATTATCATGGCCCACCTCATGCTGGAACTGACGAATGGATTCCAGGAAAGGCTGGCTCTCGATATCACCTACGGTACCGCCGACCTCAATGATGGCGATACGGGTCTCATCATCGGTAAAGTTGCGGTAAAATCGGCTCTTGATCTCGTTGGTGATATGAGGGATGACCTGTACAGTACCTCCGCCGTAATCACCACGACGCTCCTTTTGTAATACAGACCAGTATACCTTACCGGTGGTAACGTTGGAATTTTTATCCAGATTTTCATCAATAAAACGCTCATAATGTCCCAGGTCCAGGTCAGTCTCCGTGCCATCCTCTGTGACGAATACTTCGCCGTGCTGGATCGGGTTCATGGTGCCGGGATCAATATTAATATAAGGATCGAATTTCTGCATGGTTACTCTGTAACCTCTTGCTTTTAACAGTCTTCCCAGGGAAGCTGCGGTAATTCCTTTTCCCAGACCGGATACGACTCCTCCGGTCACAAACACGTACTTTACTGCCATAATTTTCTCCTCCTTTTGATATATCTCAGCAAAGCTTTGAAACCTCAGTGCATATCCGAGATGCAATCAAGAAATGAAGTGATGCACTGTGAATATTTGGTGATAATGAAGCCTTTGCTATAAAATAGTTATATATAAAAAGAGCGAGGGACTCCCCTTGGGGAGCGCCTTCGCTCAAATAACTGCCTGATTCAAAATTACATGATGCAAAATAAGAAAAACAATCTGATTCCAAATCACGAAACAGCATATTTAGTTGTGATACAGCTTCTGGTTCTGATAATGAGGTTCGCATGTCAGATTCACGCCTAATTTGCGGAAGGTATTCATGTCGATCTGGGACAGGATCACGCTGGAGTGCACTTCGGAACCTTTCAGGTTCTTCAACTGCTCCACAGCAGCCTTCGCAGTATCATCCGTAGCTGCACAGATGGAAAGCGCGATCAGTGTTTCATCCGTATGCAGCCGGGGATTGCGGTTCCCCAGGTAGTTCGTCTTCAGCTCCTGGATAGGACCGATGGCGGTAGGTGAGATCAGCTGTACTTCGTCCGGAATGCCGGCCAGAGCCTTCAAGGCATTTAATAATAATGCGGAAGAAGCACCCAGCAGAGTACTGGTCCGTCCGGTGAGGACTCTGCCGTCCGGAAGCTGGATCGCAGCTGCCGGTTCCCCGGTGGTCTCTGCTTTGATATTGGCTGCACTGACTACTGCGCGATCGTCGATGGTGACACCTGCCTGCTTCATCAGAAGCTCAAGCTTTAAGATCTGGTCGTCACCGGCGGTACCCTGGCGCTTTTGGCACAGAGTGTGGTAGTAGCGGCGGATGATTTCCTGTTTGGCGGCGTCGCGGACAGCTTCGTCATCGACAATACCGAAGCCTGCCATATTGACACCCATGTCAGTAGGAGACTTGTAAGGACAGCTGCCCATGATCTTTTCGAACATAGCGCTGACTACGGGGAAGATCTCCACGTCACGATTGTAATTGATCGTGGTCTCACCGTAAGCTTCCAGATGGAACGGATCGATCATATTGACATCGTTCAAGTCTGCGGTAGCGGCTTCATAAGCCAGGTTCACCGGATGCTTTAACGGAATATTCCAGATCGGGAAAGTCTCATACTTGGCATAACCGGCCTTGATGCCTCTCTTGTATTCGTGATACAGCTGGGAGAGACAGGTAGCCATCTTGCCGCTTCCCGGTCCGGGAGCAGTAACGACTACCAGAGAACGGGTGGTTTCAATATAATCATTTTTACCGTAACCTTCATCACTTACGATGAACGGAATATTGGAAGGATATCCGGGAATGGAATAATGGCGGTATACCTTCATTCCCAGAGACTCCAGCTTTTTCTGATAAGCAATGGCACTGGGCTGTCCGGCAAAGCGGGTCAGACATACGCTACCGACATACAGACCATAGCCACGGAAAGCATCGATCAGACGTAACACATCCAGATCATAGGTAATGCCAAGATCGGAACGAACTTTGTTCTTCTCGATATCTGCTGCATTAATGACGATGACGATTTCCGCCTCCTCCTTCAGCTGTGCCAGCATATTGATCTTGCTGTCCGGATGGAAACCGGGCAGAACGCGGGAAGCGTGATAATCATCGAACAGCTTGCCGCCGAATTCCAGATACAGCTTGCCGCCGAATTTCGCGATACGCTCCTTAATCTTCTCAGACTGCAGACTGAGATATTTGTCATTGTCAAAACCTATCTTGTACATGTTGACACCTTTCCCTATGGATCTTTGCAACTAAAATCCCATGATGTTCTATTATAGTTTAGTGTTTCCCAAAAATCTACTGAAAAGTAAAATTTTTTTGGAAATCATTATTATATCTAACAATTTTGGGCAAATAATCACATAATGAGCAATTTTAAACAAGGATTTTACCTGTTGAAATGTTTTTTCTCCAATGTGCGAAAAGTATAGAGGAGAAGAGTGAACTATTGAATATTACGTGAATGCTTTAGCATCCCGATACACAGTGCCATAACAAAGGTCATTAAGAAACCGGCAATGGAAAAAGCTGTGGTAAGACAGAATCTGTTTACAATCAGTGACCAGAATGCTCCGGATATTACGTAGGAAATATCCATTGTTAACAGATAGATAATATTTATTTTGGGTTTCATCTCTTCAGGTATTTGCAACAATATTATAATCTGCATTATGCTCATCAGAATACCGTTTGAAATACCGCTAAGCATGCCGCCGAAAAACATTGCAATCGCAATATTGTCTATTTTGCAGAACAAACAGCAAACAATAGCAAGAACATATAAGATACCACTGCCGGTCAACACGATATTGCTACGGAATCTTTTCATAATAGCCGGAAGACAAAACCGGATTCCAAGAGAGAACACGGTTGTTACTGCCAGAAAAACGGAGGATCCCAAAAGCTCGCCGATTTGTTTGGAATACAAAGGAATTAAGATATTGAACATGCTCAGCAGAACTTGAAAAAGCAGGAAAAATAAGAAAAGATACCATATTTCCTTAAAAGCATCCCATACATCACGTAATAAAGCGGACTTGGCCGGACCGGATTCTTTCGATACTGTCTTCGGACATAAAATGCAGGCAGCCACTGCACATAGTAATATAATGATACTGATGAATGCAAGAGCCGTTTGCCCCGGCATTACGGAATAAATATGAAGCGCGGATGGATTCCCGAATAAAGCGGCAAGGGATGTTGCGATTCCGTAATAACTTACGCCTTTGATCAGACAATTTTTAGGGCCGCTTGTCATTAATAAGGGAGATGCTGATCCTGCCAGACTAAATCCGAATCCCTGAATGATACGGCAAAGTATAATCCATATCGCGGATTTATTTGCAAATATAAGTCCTCCGACCAGGTATCCGATACATGCGGTTACTGTTATGCTCATTCCTGCTACCACCATTTTTTTCGGAACCAGCATACGACGCGGCAATAAAAACAGTTTACCTAAAAGAGTTCCTACTGCGAAAAGACTAACATGCATACCGGCACCCAGTATCGCGTAATGGACATCTGCATAATATACTCCGAGTACAGATGACAATAGCTGATTTGTTATACTAACTAAAAAAATCGTTATAAATGCTACCATATTATTTTATCATATACTTTCACGCTGTACCAGAAATGGTGCGATTTTTATATGCTCCGTTGTTTTTTCGTGTTGATCTATTTGAAAAAATAAAAACTCCAATGCTTTTTCAGTAAGAAGATCGGGATTACAATCTACAGTCGTTAGTGCTGGTTTCAAATACTGTCCAATCTCTGTATTGCCGAAGCCGGTTACCGCTATATCCTGAGGAACACGTACTCCCATGCTTTTTAGTGCATCGATTAAACGAAAAGCAAATCGGTCGGAACCGGCAATAAAAGCATCCGGCAATTCATCCAGCATAAGAATTTTCTTTGCAAATATTTCACTGTATTCTGAATGCTCTAAACCTATTTTATCAGATGTGATGTTCCATTTATCGGGTATCTCTATTCCGTGCTCTTTGAGAATGCTTATAACAGCATTTCGCCGAATTACCGTCATAGTTTCCTGCCCCGGAGGAAAGAGGATTCCCAGCTTTGTATATCCTTTGTCCAAGACAAAATTTGTCATTAATGCAAAACCTTCGGCATCGTCATGCATTACGCCGGCTACGTTTTTCAGTAGGCCGGGACCGATAGTTACTGATGGAATATAGTCTCTGTCGATTTCCTGTTCAATTTCTCTGTTATAGGTTGTCAACATTAGAACCATTCCGTCTACACCACGGCTTTTTAGCATCCGAATTTGAGAAATGAGGTGATCTGTTGAACCCTTATAGCGCATGACTATGGTCTGATATCCTTTTTTCTCTGTATCATCTAATATCTTTAACAATACACGTCTGACATGATCAGCGTCAAAACCGGGAACCAGGACGCCCAATAAGAGATTACGCTTCATTCGGAGTGCCTGAGCGCGTACATTTGGAACATATCCCGTTTCACGGATCACTTGTTCAATTCTGTTTTTTGCATCTTCACTTACATAGCCTCCATGAAATACTCGGGACACGGTAGTGCGGGATACGCCGGCCATTTTTGCAATGTCATTAATATTCATGTTTTTCCTTGAACCTCATTGGCATGTCTTTTTGTGTCTTATTTACAAAGTTTTAATTATTTTTTGGTACAAAATTAACATTGTTAAAAAGATATGCATCAATTATACTATGTGTGAACGTTCACATACGATTTATTTTTTTACTGCTTTATGTGAACGTTCACATAAAGCAGTATATCATATTTTTAGGAGGGTTGCTATGAATTCTACAAAAAAACTAAAAAGAACAAAGCAATGGTTGGCAATCGGTTTGGTACTATTTCTTTCCGGAGCAATCTTTGCTTCCCTGATCCAATCCTGTTTTGGCCTTGTTTCCGTGAAACATGTCACTTTTAAAGATAATGCTGGCTACACTATCAGCGGATATTTATATGTTCCGCAAAATGCAACAGCCGATACTCCGGCACCGGCGATCGTTATTTCTCACGGAAATAATAGTTACACTTCTTGCTTGGCATCTTTAAACATTGAATTGTCACGGCGCGGTTACGTTGTACTTGCACTGGAACTGGAAGGCCATGGCGATTCGGATTATGTACCGGATGCGGAAGGAGACGGAAGTTATGGTGGAATTGCAGCTGCTACATACCTGAATACACTGGATTTTGTTGATCATACGCAGCTTGGCGCTACCGGGCATTCGAAAGGCGGTAACGCTGCCATCGGTATTGCTAAGACTTATCCCGATCAGGTGAAAGGTATTCTTTTAAATGGATTTGTATCTCCGGCAGTAACCGGCGGTAGTCTTGACGATGTTGCACCGCACACCAATATTGGAATTGCAATGTCACGATATGATGAAGGTGCGCAGGATTTATTGCACCATATCTATGGTACGGAATGGAATTATGATTATCTGAAAGGTGATGCCGCTGAAACTATATTTAATGACAGATGGGGCGGAAGAAATATTTCCGATTATTTGAATGTCGGAATAGGAAGCTTTGAAGAAGGTACAATGCGTATCTTCTATACCATGGAAGATTGTACACATGTTACTACCGTAGACAGTAAAACAACGGTCAGGAATGCACTTGACTTTTTTAATCAATCCATGGAGGCACCTTACTGGATCGATGCAACCAATCAAATTTGGCCTATGAGATATTTTGGAGGCATAGTACAGACAATCGGTTTTGTAATCACATTCTTATCTCTTGCGACGTTACTGTTAAATGCCGCTCCTTTCCGCATTTTAACCGCTGCGCAGAGTGCTCCGACAGAAAAGCTTCAGGGAACAAGAGGACCTTTGTATAAATTGTTCTTTATCATTATATTTACACTGATTCCGGTAATTACATTTACACCGATGTATGTCTTTGGTGAAAATGAAATGAAACAGACGGCACTTTTCCCGTTTAATCCGAGCTCTTTCGGCTATCTGTTCTGGACAATTGCGAATACCGTATTAATGTTGATTGTATTCCTGATATGGCATTTCGTGTACGGAAAAAAGCATGGCGGCAATTTACGGGTATACGGTCTTACCTTTGCTGACAGAAAGAATGCAGCTGGATATATCGGCAAAGCAGTATTATATGCAGTCGTTTTAGTCGTTATTATGTTTGCAGGACTCAGCATTACGGAAAATCTTTTAAATGTTGAAATGTCTACACCGATTTCCTGTATACGTACTTTCCGCCTGGACCGTCTGGTATATTTTGTTGAGTACTTTATACCGTTCTTTGTGTCCTTCCTGATTGGAAATCTTGCATTTTCTGCGATACTCAGAGATGATTCCGGCGTTGAACAGGAAGCAACGGGGAAAAATATGGTACGCAATCAGTTGATTGGAGTATTACAGGGTGTCGGCGGATTGACTATTATGTATGCCATTTGGAATCTGGTATATTTTGTTCGTATGAAACCTACTTTCTTATACAGAGAAACGCCGTATTTCATGGGTAACTGTGCATATACATGCATCTGTTATTCGTTGATTCCTATGTTCGGAATTAACAGTATCCTTTCTACGCATTTCAGCGTAAAAACGAGACGCATTATAGTTGGTGCATTTGTATGTGCATTGTTTATTGTTTGGATTACTTTTGCAGGACAGTCTCTTGCATTGCCAAGTACACAGAGTGCTGTCGGACCTTTGGCAAAATAAAAAGGTGTCAGTTTTTTATGGTGGTCGATAATATCGGCCACCATTTTTTTTGCTGTGTTTGAAAAAAGATATTTGCACATAAGTTGACTTAGTGGGCAAATTTGAGCAAATAATCACATAATGAGCAATTTTAAACAAAGAGCTCCTTTCCTATAATGAAATTGTAATAAAACAGAACAAAAAAGTTCTGAAAAAGCAAAAAACTATATACGGGAGGGACGCGTTTTGCAATACGGCTATTTCGATAATGAAAAAAGAGAATACGTCATCGACAACGTGGCTCTGCCCTGTTCCTGGACAAACTATCTGGGTGTCGAGGACATGGCAGCGGTCATCAATCACACGGCGGGAGGTTATCTGTTCTACAAGACTCCCGAGTATCACAGGATCAGCCGTTTCCGAGGGAATGGGGTACCCATGGACCGGCCGGGATTCTATGTATACATCAGAGATAATGAGAAGAAGGATTATCATTCCATCTCCTGGCATCCTCACAGACTATGGTCATTCCCCGTGGGGAGAATATATTGCTGTGGGACGTACCGACCCACAGAGAATCTGCCGTAGTGGGAGCCGCAGCGGATGATCCGGATGTCATGCCGGAGCTGATCTGCGATGGCATCCATATCCATCCCTGTATGGTAAGGAATACCTTCCGCCTGTTCGGTGCACACCGTATGATCCTCATCAGTGATAGCATGCGTGCCGTAGGTATGGAGGATGGACAGTATACCCTGGGCGGTCAGGAGGTTACCGTGCATGGAGCACTGGCTACCTTGGCAGACGGAACCATTGCTGGAAGCGCCACGCCGTCAGGTCATTCTGAAGGGCGTGAGTCTATAATTGTTTGTTGTGAGTTGTTTGTTGCAGGCAGATGCCCGAAGTTCGTTTCTTACGGATTTCGGGTATTTGTCTGCATATAGACCAAAAAGATATGCTTTCGGAGAGAATTCCACAGTATGTGTCAAACATATCCTGTTTCGGAGAAGTGACGGTATTTCGGATTCATGGAGAAATAGTGTGAATAGCCTGCTTTTCATGGTTTTTTCACTTTTGTGCTATTGATTTATCCGCAGGTTATCTCTATAATAGAATAGATTGTAACTATTCAGAACCATGTAAATCAGGTCAATATGTACGTCGAATGCTTGCATTTGTAAGAACATTTGGCATGATTTATATGGCGAATGTGGGTTCTGAATAGTTGCAGAGGGGTTATTGCCTCGATAGACAGGAATAAAAACGGGGACAATAGAATAACACAGAAAATGGAGATAACATGAAAAATATATTCAGGCTATATAATAACGGGTACGGTTCCGGCAACGGAGCACCCGGCAGCGGCAATAACGGCAACGGAGGCAATGACAATAACGGTAACGGAGGCGGGAACCGTCCCCCGAAGAGACCCAGCACGCTGATGATGATTCTGTCTGCGCTCATTACCATTATTTTTGCGCTGATGCTGTACAACGCTGTATTCGGCACAGATAAGAGCACAGAGGTGCCCTATACCGAATTTCTGAAGGATCTGGAAGCAGACAAGGTGGAAGCGGTAAATGTCAATAAGGAAAACGGCGTGATCACGGTGCGGCTGAAGCAGGAGGCAACACCGACACCGGAACCGGACAGCTATATTAATTTCTATGGAATTACACAGAAGGCAATGCAGTCTTCCCAGACCGTATATTACACGATGCTGATGGAGGATCTGGATACTCTGACAGCGAGACTGCAGGAGCACGATGTGCAGGGAACCCGGATCAGCAGCGATGTACTGGATACAGTGGTACAGTTCCTGATCACATTTGTGCTTCCTTTGGTACTTCTCTGGGTACTGGCAGGCTTCCTGTTCCGCAGAATGGGTGGCAGCGGCGGTCCTATGGGTGTCGGCAAGAGCAATGCCAAAGTATATGTACAGAAGGAGACCGGTGTTACCTTCAAGGACGTGGCCGGCGAAGACGAAGCAAAGGAATCTTTGGTGGAGGTCGTGGATTTCCTGCACAATCCCCAGAAATATTCCAAGATCGGTGCGAAGCTTCCCAAGGGAGCCCTGTTAGTGGGACCTCCCGGAACCGGTAAGACTTTGCTTGCCAAAGCAGTGGCAGGTGAGGCACATGTGCCGTTCTTCTCCCTGACAGGTTCCGACTTTATTGAGTTGTATGTAGGTGTGGGCGCCAGCCGTGTCCGCGACCTGTTTAAGGAAGCGACCAAGAATGCGCCCTGTATCGTATTTATCGATGAGATCGATGCCATCGGACGAAGCCGTGATTCCAAGTACGGCGGAGGCAACGAGGAGCGGGAACAGACTCTGAACCAGCTGCTGTCCGAGATGGATGGTTTCGACAGTTCCAAGGGAATTCTGATCCTGGGAGCTACCAACCGCCCGGAGATCTTGGACAAGGCGCTGTTACGTCCCGGACGTTTTGACCGTCGTATCATCGTAGACAAGCCGGATCTCAAGGGACGTGTGGAGATCCTGAAGGTACATGCCAAGGATGTGAAGATGGATGAGACCGTAGATCTGGATGCTATTGCATTGGCGACCAGCGGTGCGGTAGGTTCCGATCTCGCCAATATGATCAACGAGGCTGCCATCAATGCCGTCAAGGAAGGCAGAGAATTCGTCAGCCAGAAGGATCTGTTCGCAGCAGTAGAACAGGTATTGGTAGGTAAGGAGAAAAAGGACCGCATCATGAGCAAGGAGGAGCGTCGTATCGTATCTTATCATGAGGTCGGTCATGCACTGATCAGTGCCCTGCAGAAAAATTCCGAGCCGGTGCAGAAGATCACCATTGTACCCCGTACCATGGGTGCGCTGGGATATGTCATGCAGGTGCCGGAGGAGGAAAAATACCTCAACACCGAGGCAGAGCTTCGGGATATGCTGGTAGGACTGGTGGGCGGACGTGCCGCTGAGGAAGTGGTATTTGATACCGTGACCACGGGCGCAGCCAACGATATTGAGAAAGCTACCGCTATTGCCCGTAACATGATCACACGATACGGTATGAGCAAGCGTTTCGGCCTTGTGGGTCTGGCTACCGTAGAGAGCCAGTATCTGGAAGGAAGAACCGCATTAAATTGTAGCGACGAGACTGCAGCGGCCATTGATGAAGAAGTTGTTGCCATGATCAAGGAGAGCTATGATCAGGCATTACAGATGCTTCGTGAGAACAGAGACCTGATGGATAAGCTGGCAGCGTTCCTGATCGAGCGCGAGACCATTACCGGTAAGGAATTCATGGAGATCTTCCGCAAGGAAAAAGGATTGCCCGAGCCTGAGGAGGAGAAGAAGGACGCAGCGGAAGGCACTGCCGGTCAAAATGCCGAGACAAAAAAGGCTGAGACAGAGAGCACCGGAACAGCTGCAGCGAAAGCAGAGGAGGCTACAAAGGGAAAAGCAATTGATGTGACGATCGGTGATCAGGTCATGACTTCCACAGATCCTACATTTCAGCCGCTTGCTTTTGAGGACAGTCAGCAGGAAACAAAAGAGCAGACAACTGCGGATAATACGACGAAGGAAATTGCCGGTGAGACTTCTCAGAATGATGCAGCTACGGAAAAAAACGAAAACAAGACAGAGAATTCTGAAGAACCTAAGGATCCCAAAGAATCTCCCCAGGGACCGACAGGATTGTTTTCCCACGGAAGTATAAATCTGTAATAATTCATATTGTCGGTGTCGTATTTAAAAATCTGAATATCGTAAAATAGACCTTGAAATGATAATTTTGTCCCGTTGAGCCCAACGGGACATTTTTTTATAATAAAATCACAACAAACAACGAGAGAGAGATGAGGAAATGCGAGATTATTGTCTAAGAGACGAAAACTCAGTTTTGGAAACATGTGATTTTCTGAATACGGTATGTCAGACAGTACAGCCGAAAGTAGATCCTGCTTTTCCGTATAGACCGGGTCACACCGGAGTGCTGGAAGAGAATCTTTCCGTTAACGGAGAGGAGAGAAGAGTTGTCAGCTATGTTCCGAAACGCCTTCCGGCAGCCGGAGAAGGAATCCTGATACTTACCGATGCGGGCGAAAAGGCGGAAGACTATTTGGAAGGAAACAGCTTTTGGAAGAAATTTGCAGAGGAGAAGCAGACGGCAATTATAGTGCTGGAAGCAAATGAACACGGATGGAGACGGAGAGAAATCCAAAAAGAGATAGATGCTATTGATGAGGTATTACTGTTTTTATGCAGAAAGGAATGGTATTGCGTTAACGAAGCATCTGTTTATCTCTATGGAGTAGGTTCCGGCGCGTATCCGGCAGTGGCTTATAGCCTGGCAAAGCCGGAGAAAATTGCAGCTTTTGCAGCCCTGGGAGATATAGAATTGCATCCGGATCTGCTGACACAAATTCAGGAAATGAAAAGTATCGGCCGCGAAGAACTGAGAAAGTCGGACTATCCGGTCTGCGGATGGCTGGTAAAGAGACCATTCGAGCAACCTTCTCAAACGGTTGGATATATCAGGCAAACATTGCGAAACAGTGACCGGGAGATATCCTCAGAAGGGACAACGATTTTTCCACAAAATACAAAGAGATTTTCACGCACCATAAATGATGAGTGCTGTGCGCAGCTTCGTGTTACAGAAGCGTCGGAACCGGAAAGAATCACCGAGTCACTGCAGAAGGAAATACTCAGTTTTCTGTTGGAATACCGAAGGTGGTTCGGACAGGAAAACGGACATTTGAGATATACCCGTTCACCCGAGGATATGGGACTTATCTTATATCTGTGCGAATATCAGGGATTACAGAGATATTATTATGTATATGCGCCGACGGGATACAGACACGGTGTCTGCCATAAAAGACCGTTGGTGATGGCTCTTCACGGATATTCATGCACAGGAGAGATGTTTGCTCAGAATACCCAGTGGTATGATGTGGCAGAGGAAAAAGATTTTTTTGCAGTATTTCCCACAGCATATCCCGGAATGACACAGAGTAATTGTACCCCGTTACCGATGTGGAGAAACGGTCCGGCAGAATGGGGATTGCAAAATGATGTGGATGATGTGGCTTTTTTGGAATTTGTACTGGATGAGGTCATAAAGAAATATCCGATTGATGAATCCAGAGTATATGTAACAGGACATTCCAATGGATCTGTAATGACACAGATTCTGGTGAATAAGATACCGGAACGTTTTGCAGCGGCGGCACCGGTAGGACTGACACATGGAGACCTGGGAATTATACCGTATGAAGAGGCACCGGATGTGAAAATACCGTTTTGGCTGTTGAAAGGGGAATTGGATATCGGTTGTGCATGCGATATGTCTGAGGATCGGCCCAATGCTCACATGCTGCGACTGATGTGCAGTGTCAATGATGCGGATTATGAGAATCCGGACATTCGTGTCAACGGAAGATTCCGCAACAGAACTTATTCCGATAGAATGAAGAATCCAATGGTTCGTTTTACGGAGATGGAGAAACTTCCTCATGCGTATACCACGGAGATGGCGTATGCAATATGGAATGAATGGTTTTCCTATTTTCGCAGAAATCCGGAAGGTGAAATAGAATATTGTAGATAGGAGGGAAAAAGATGGATACCATTTTGGAAATGAATCATATTGTAAAAACATTTCCCGGAGTACGTGCAGTAGATGATGTCAGTATTTCCGTTAAAAAGGGTGAAGTGTATGCCCTGCTTGGTGAAAACGGAGCAGGAAAATCGACCTTGATGAAAATCCTGGACGGAATACAGCAGCCGGATAGCGGAGAGATCATTTTTGACGGCGAGAAAGTAAGTATCAAGAGCCCGTCGGATGCATTGAAGCTGGGAATATCCATGATTTTTCAGGAGTTAAATCCGATTCCGGAACTTACGATCGCGGAGAATCTGTTCTCGGGAATTCGGTTTCCGAGAAAAATGCCGGGTATCGTAGACTGGAAGGAAGCCTATAGAAAGAGCGAGGAGTTATTTCAAAAATGCGGATTGCAATATGACCCGCGCAAGAAGATGAAGACGCTGAGCATTGCCGATTGCCAGATGGTGGAAATCGTAAAGGCGATTTCTTATAATGCAAAACTTATTATTATGGATGAACCAAGTTCGTCTCTGACGGAGAAAGAAGTTAATAAACTGTTTGAGTTCATCAGGGAATTGAAAAAACAGGGAATCTCAGTAATTATCATAACACATAAGCTGGATGAGGTATATGCGATTACCGACACAGTTGCAATCATGAGAGATGGAAAATACATCGGAACGAAAGCCACCAAAGATATTTCCAGAGCGGAAATGATCCGTATGATGGTCGGAAGAGATATCAAAGAGGTATATAAGGCCAAGGATTATGAAATTGGTGATGTGGTGTTGGATGTGAAAAATCTGCGTTGCGGAAAGATGGTAAACGATGTAAGCTTCCAAGTACATCAGGGAGAAATTCTTGGATTTTCAGGAATCGTCGGTGCCGGCCGGACAGAGACAATGCGATGCATTTTCGGATTGGACAGAGCTGAGAGCGGAAGTGTGTTCCTGAATGGTGAAGAGATTCATGTCAGAGAACCCCATGATGCGATTCATCAGGGAATCATGATGGTTACGGAAGATAGAAAGAAGGATGGTCTGGTGCTGATCCGGTCTATTTATGAAAACATGTTACTTCCTTCTACTTATCGAAATTCGACGAAGGGAATCCTGAATAAGAAGCGGGAAGCCAAGGATGTAGATAAATATTACCGGGAACTGGAAGTTAAAGCACCGTCCATCAATGTGATCACAAACCAGTTATCGGGAGGTAATCAACAGAAGGTTATCATAGCAAAATGGCTGATGATGAATCCTAAGGTCCTGATTATGGATGAACCTACCAGAGGTATCGATATTCTGGCAAAATCCGAAATATATCGAATTATGAGAGAACTTGCCAAAAAAGGAGTTGCAATTATTCTGGTCTCCTCGGATATGGAAGAGGTAATGGGAGTTTCCGATCGGATAGCTGTAATGTGTCAGGGACAGATCACCGGTGTGGTGGACAGAGATGATTTCGATCAGGAAAAGATTATGGAATATGCAACTGCTATCGGATAACGGAGGAAGAAAATGAAGAAGAAAAAATTAGATTTAGGAAAATTAGCAGTGTTTTACTCTAATTATGGTGTATTCTTTGTCCTGTTGATTGTGTTTATAGGTGCATCACTCTGTACACAGAATTTTTTGACGGCAAATAATATCCTGAGTGTATTAAACCAGAATGCACTTACGGCAATTCTGGGTTGCGGAATGACAATGCTTCTGATCTCCGGATATATGGATCTGTCAGCGGGACAATGTATGATCATGGCAAACGTCGCCTGTGCGGTGGCATTGACAGCGACCAACAGCATTTTCATAGCAATTCTTGCAGCCATTGGCGTAGCAGTGCTCGGTGAAATGTTCAACGGTTTTGCAATCAGTTATTTGCAATTGAATTTCTTTGTGGCAACGTTGTCTTCACAGTTTATCTTTAAAGGAGTCGGCTATCTGCTCTGTGATGGAACTCCGGTATACGGAACTCCCGGAATTACCGTTTTGGCGCAATCTAAAGTATTTGGCGTAATTCCTATTTTGATTCTTTTCATGCTTGTATTTGCGGCAATTGTACATTTTATTCTGAATAAGACATCCTTTGGTCGTTATCTCTATGCCATTGGAGGAAATAAGGATGCATCCAGAGCATCCGGAATCAATGTAAAGAAGATCACCTTTATCAATTTCATCTGTATGGGTGTTTTCGTAGGAATTACGGCAGTGCTGTACACAGCGCGTGCGAACAGCGGACAGCCGAATGGTACAGACCTTACTTTTGATACCATTATCGCAGCAGTACTTGGAGGAACAGGTGTTGTAGGTGGCGTGGGAACCATCATAGGAACGATTGCAGGAGCCATGGTTGTTGGAATTATCAATAATGTGATGAACCTGGCAGGCGTATCTCCTTTCTATCAGAATATCGTAAAAGGTATCATCATTTTCGTAGCAATTCTGATTGACAAGGTAACAAGAGACACAATTATGAAAGCAAAATAAAATACAAAGAAACGAAAAGGAGAGGAACGTATGAAAAAAAGATTTTTAGCAACATTGATGTGCATTACAATGCTGGCAACTTCATTGGTGGGATGTGGAAATGCAGACACCTCATCGACGGACAGCACAGCGGAGACGAAAGTGGATGCTACAGGCAGCCAGGAGAAAACTACCGGAGAAAAAAAGTGGAAATTAGGATATTCTTCTTTGGCCTTCTTTGATGAAAGCTGTAAGAGAATGGCAGACGGATTCCTGCTGTATGCCGATCAGTTCCCGGATTTTGATATTTCCGTACTGGATGGTAATTCGGATATGAATACACAGATCGCTACAATTGATACTTTCTGGAATAATGATGTGGACGTTATCTCCATTCAGGCATATCCGGGAATCGAATCCAATCTGTATAAGTTCTATGAAGCAAAGAAGCCGATTATCTTTATTGATTTCTATCCGACGATTACGGATGATATTGCAGACATGGACTGGTATTTTGTTGGTTCCAGTGACTATTCCATGGGAGAAAAATGGGCAGAGTACCTGGCAGAAAAGTTACCGGAAAATGGCACCGTTTGTGAACTGTTGATTTCCGTCGGACAGCAGAATAGTATTGACCGCTCACAGGGATTGCATGACAAACTGGCAGAACTCAGACCGGATGTAACGATTCTGGATTCACAGTCCGGTGAGGCAGATGCAACGACTTCCATGAATGTAACCGCTGACTGGATTCAGAGGTTCGGTGCAGATGGAATTGATGCGATTGTACCTCTTTCGCCTTCCCTTACGGTTGGTGTCGTGGAAGCTCTGAAAGCAGAAGGGCTGGCCGGCAAGATAATTGTAGTAAGCTCTGATGAGAATCCTGAGACTGCCAAGGAATGGTTAAGCAACGACTACGTAAGTGCTATTCAGTACATGGATAATGCTAATCTGTCTTTAAAGGCACTGGAAATTGCACAGGCATGTATGGAAGGAAATCCTCCTGAGCAGAGAGAATATCGTCTGGAGAGAGAAATGTACACCAAAGAGAATATGGACGAATATGGAAATTAAATAAAAGGTATTGAAATAATTGACCTGAAAACTGAGAAAAAAGGAAGATCATGAAGATGGTCTTCCTTTTTTAGAATCACGGAGAGGAGATAAAAAGAGGAAGAAGATTATGGGAAAAACAGAAAAAAGAGAAAGATGGCTATTGGTATTGGCTGGATTTTTACTGTCGGGAGTAAATGTGGGAATTAATACGAACTGCAATACGGCATTCCTGAATCCGGTCTGTGAAGACCTTGGACTTGGAATCAGCAGTTTTGCTATGACTACTTCTATTGTGTCTTTTGTCTCCATACCATGCTTGCTCTTACTCCCGGTTTTACTGAAAAAAATATCAGTGCGAAAACTTTTAATACTTAGCGGAAGCGGATTTATTTTATTCAAAATACTGTTTGGCTGTGCGTCCGGTCTGTGGCAGTTTTATGTCTGCGCAGTCGGAATCGGAATATTCGCACCTGGATTTGGATATTTGACGGTAAATTCGGTTATTAACCGTAAGTTCCGGGAAAACAACGGACTGGCAGTGGGAATCGCTTCTTCCGGTGCAGGAATCGTGGGAGCAATCGTATTGCCGATAGTGACATGGACAATCAGTGCTTTTGGCTGGCGAATGGGATACTATTTAGAAGCAGCACTTGCCTTGGTATTTATCGTGATCGCTATTTTCTGCATCAAGGAGAATGGAACGACGGAAACAACCGAGGAACGCAGCGTAAAAAAGAGAAAACTATGCGGAACAGATGTTACAGCATATCTGTTGCTGCTGATCGGCCTTTTCCTGATATGTCTGGTAGGAATGGGAATACAGCCTTATCTTATGGCTTATATGCAACAAATGGACTACACAACCGCATTCGCAGCGGGAATCGTGTCTGCAGTGCTCGCAGTTAATACTGCTGCAAAGATTATATCCGGGTATGTGTTTGATCGTGTGGGCAGCCGTAGGACGATATGGATCACGACGGGGACCATGGCATGTTCCCTGCTGATCTTACTGTTATTCGGAAAGGGGTCCTGGATTGCATATGCATTTGTGATCGTGTTTGCATTTGCTTATGTAGCGCTTTCGATACCGGCACCTTTTCTGACAAAGGAAATGTTTGGAGCAGAATACTTTACAGAATTGTACAGCATTGTTATGATAGTTACGTCTGTAGGGGGAGCAGTGGGAAATGTTTTGACGGGATTGCTATATGAAGCAAGCAACAGTTATTTGTTTGTGTGGGAATGCTATATACTACTGACAGCCATAGCAGCTGCGGCGATGTTGGGAGCATTTTCTGTAAAAAATAAGAGGATGGGAAAAAATGAAAGTTCTGATTGCAGATGATGAACAAGGGATCATAGATCTTATTAAGCATTTAATTACAGTAGAGAACTGTGAAATTGTAGGTGAAGCTAACGATGGCGTGGAAGCATTGCACAAAATACGGGAGTGTAAACCGGATATTGTTATCACGGATATTATGATGCCGTTGATGAACGGAATCGATTTGATCAGGAATGTAATTGCGGAAATGCCGGATACGCAATTTATCGTAATCAGCGGATACCGGGAATTTGAATATGCGAAATCAGCACTACAGCTGGGGGTGCAGGACTATCTGCTGAAGCCGATAAAACAGAGTGAACTGAACGGTATTCTCGGTAAACTCGTGACGTCCAAAGAGCAGGAAATAAGTCTGAGCAGAGATAAGGAGCGGCAATACAGTAAAACCTTGGAGGTATTGCGAAGAGATTATACGAATAAACTGCTGCATAGTGTATCCGGGGGAATCCCGGAATTACCGGAATTAAACGGAGAGAAAATATTTCACTTTGGCGAAGGAACATTCCAGTGCGGTGTGGTAAAAGCGACAACGGAAGAGTATGATTTCCGGGAAGGAAGTCAGACTTTGATGCTCATACAGGAGTTAAGCGAAAGAATCAAGCAGGAGATGGAGGAATGCTGTAAAGAATTTGAGTACGTCATAGCTAAAAATCAGGTGTTCTTTCTCATGCAGTACCGGGAAAATTGCAATAAAGATACGGCAAAACAATTGGAAAAAGTAGAAACGCTGATCAGAGACCTTAATTATAAATTCAATTTTCTCCGGATATGTATGGGACTCAGCAAGGCAGATGGTTCTTTATATACAATCCGTGAGAAATATAAGCAGGCTGCATGTGCATTGACATATCGGTACGAGAGGACGAAAGAATATATTTTTGAATATGATGAAACACAGACAGAGGCTGTTGTGTCTAAAAGCATATTGTCGCAGTATCTTAAAGAGTATGATTTTTCTTCTTGTGTAGAACGGATGGATACAGAAAAGGTTACAGATATATTCCGTAGGATCTGGAAAAAATATGTCGAACCATCAGCTGGTCAGAAGATTCCTTGCGGACAGACTTACTGTGTGCTCCATAATTTTCTGAATGAATTTCATAATGTGATCGCTCTAGTACTCGGAGTTGATCTGGGCGGATTTTCTCAATATACCATGATCATGGATATTGTAGAAAACTGTAATATGCAGACGATGTATCGAGTCTTGGAAGAATATCTGACTTCTTGCCTGGAATACTGTTGGAAATTGATCGGTGAGAAAGAAAGCAAACCGATCCGGATGGCAAAAGAGTATGTAAATGAACATTATAGGGAAAATTTCAGCTTGGATGATATTGCAAAATATGTATGTTTGAGTCCGAATTATTTCAGCATTTTATTTAAAAATGAAGTAGGACAAGGTTTTAATAATTATCTTCAGGGTGTTCGAATCGAAAAAGCAAAGACACTATTGAAAACAACGCAGATGAGAGTTTCCGATGTGGCAAAAGAAGTGGGATATGCGGACTTGAAATATTTCACAAAACTATTTGTAAAATCAGTAGGAGTGAAACCTACAGAATATCGTAAATTCTATTCATAAGGCAGAGAAGACATATGAAAATAGCATTGATTATCGGATCCTTAATATTGATAGCTGCCGGATATGCTTATTTGATTTATCAGTATCTGTGGCAGAAGAATTTTGTACAATGTCTGAAGAGACTGATGACACAGCAGGAGGAAGATCCGGGAATAGAAAAATATTTGAGAAAATGCACTCTGGAGGACAGAAAACTGTTTCTGTCAATCAGTGAAAAAATAAATGCGGAGAATTATTCGAAAAACCTGAAGATCGAGGCAGAATTACATGCGTTGCAGAATCAGATCAATCCCCACTTCTTATATAATACTCTGGAGGTCATAAGAGGAAGAGCACTGGTTCAGAATGCACAGGACATTGCGGATATGACGGAGGCTTTGGCAACTATTTTCCGCTATAATATTAATCGTCCCGGAGAGGTTGCAACTTTTCAGGAAGAGATTGAGAACGTACGTAATTATATGCTGATTCAGAACTGCAGATTTGGGGACCGATTTCGGTTTGTGACAGAGATTGAGGATGTGGAAAGCGGAATTATGAACCATATGCTTCCGGTATTGACATTACAGCCGGTAGTGGAAAATGCTATTTATCACGGAATCAATGATTGTAAGAGCGGAGGTCTGATACGCCTGAGAGCATATCTGACAGAACGCGAGATGATTATAACCATTGTGGATAATGGTAAGGGAATGGATGATATGACTTTACGAGAGATTCATCGGAAACTGGCTGGAGCGGTGGAGGGAATCTCGGTGGAAAAAAAATCGGGCAGAGGATCTGGAATTGCGCTTATAAATGTAAATCAGAGAATTAAATTTTATTTTGGGCAGGAATATGGTCTTGATATTAAGAGCACACAGGGAATGGGTACAACAGTGATACTTACGATTCCAAGAATGACAGTTTGATGCCAGAGGAAAGAGCAGATGAAGACTTCAATTTTTAAAGTGAATGATCTCGTAATGTACCAGCATGAGTCAGTCGTGCTTGATCATATATCTTTTGAATTGTATCAAGGAGAGACCTTAGGGATTCTTGGACTGAATGACAGCGGAATTTTAGCATTGACGGACATTCTGACAGGAAAATTGCGGGCATGGAGCGGAGAAATCTATTACGGTGGAGAGCGGTTGGAATATCATAGTGTGAAAGAAGCGAGAGCGTGCGGGATATATGGTATCACACAGCAGACAACTTTAATTCCGCGATTGTCTATACTGGAAAATCTTACAGTGATAGGAAACGGTGCGGACAAAAATTTTATTATCCAGCGCAAACATCTGAAAAGACAAATACAGGAAACATTGGAAGAGTATGGGGCAAAGCCGGATCTGAAAAAGAGAATTTTCGAACTCAGCGGATTTGAACGACAGCTTATCGAGATATATAAAGCAATAGAAAATGATGTAAAAATTCTATGTCTTTACGGAATCGGAGAAAATTGTACAGCGGAAGAAAACAGAATACTGCAAGATATTTTGGAACGTATGAAGAAAAACGGCATTGGTATTTTGTTTATTCACTATAGCAGTGACAAAGTCAGAAAGTTTTGTGACAGGATTCTGGTGGTCCGTCATGGCTTTATTGCAGACGAGGTAAATAATTGTGAGACTACGGATCAGGAATTGCTTCGCCGGATAGCAGTGGAAGATCGTAACGGAGAACTCAGAGAAAAATGTATTGACAAAAAAAGAGAGAAGAAATATACCGTTTCTTATGAGATGCATCAGATGCAGATCCTGACAGGAGAGATAACGGGAATTATAAAAAAGGATTTTTCACCCGATGGATTGCAATCCTGGGATCCTATGCTTCACGTGGCATATTATGAAAAAGAATTCTGGAAAAAGGATATCTTCGATAATTTTACGCTGGAAGAAAATATTATGTTAAAGTCTTACAAATATTATCGTAAATTGGGGTTTATCCTTAATCGGAAAATGATTCATTTTGTGTTAAAGGAATCTTGTGATCGCTACGATTTTGATTATGAAGGATTAAAAAAATATCCGAGAGATGCATCCGAGAAAAGGCTGAAGGAAATTATTATGTTCAGCTGGCTGATCAATCCGGCAGATATACTGGTGCTGGAGGATCCTTTTTACGCTGCAGATGAAGAAATTATTTCATTTCTATATAAGTATACCGGAATATTAAAGCAAAGAGGAACAGCGATTGTCTGTGGAGGAAATAATCGTACGGAACTATTTAAAATTGCTGATCGCGTGATAGATTTAGACTGAAGGATTACCGGAGGAGAATGGGTGCTGTAAAATCAAAAGAAATCTGCTCCCTGGAGGGATTGACGGCGACTTACGAGGTAGAGAGCGCCGTCCTGTGTGGCATGGGAAAGACCATGGAACCTGCGGTAGTCACCATTCTGGGAACAGTGGTATTCCGTATGATCTGGCTGCTTACCGTATCCCACCTGCTGCCGACCTACGAATGGCTGATAAATGTGTATGTGGCATCCTGCGGATTCACCGGAGACGTGCTGTTTGTCATCTACATGTGTCACATGAAGAAAATCGAAAGAAAATGGCATTGAAATAAGAAAAATTATGGAAAAATGACTTTAATTTAAACTAGAGTTTAGATTAAAGTCATTTTTGGAATGTAAGCGACATAATAAAATTAAGAAAGTGTAACTCTAGGTTGATTATTTTATAAGAATGCTTTATCATAATAAAGTGTCGGGAGATTCCTGGACAGACTGCATTATCAGTCAGATTGTAATGAGGAGGTAATATCGAAATGTTGAAACAGTTATCTATTTATGCTGAGAATAAAAAAGGAGCCCTGCAGACCATCACTAATGCGCTGTATGAAGCAGGCATCAATATCTGGGGTTCCGTGACCAACGATGGAGCCGAGTACGGCATCAACCGCATGGTCGTATCCGATCCCGAGAAGGCAAAAGAGGTCCTCACTGAGAAGGGCTACCTCTGCCGTTTCGTGGATGTCCTGGCAGTAGAGATCGAGGACAAGCCCGGTGCACTGAATACGTTGCTGACCGCGTTGTTAGACAGCAATGTTAACGTGGACTACACCTACCTGTCCTTCAACCGTGATTCTTCTACCCCTGTCATGATCCTGCACACCGCAGATCCCGAGGAAGTAGAGATCTGTCTGAAGGCTAAGGGTTTTAAGATGTGCTAGATGCAAGAACTCATAAGGAACAGAGAAAACAGTACACTCGCAAAAGGGTGTGCTGTTTCTTTGTATCCCCTGAATGCGCTCTAACGGGTGAAAGATGGTCAAATCCCTCTCACTTGACCAGGTCATTTCCCCGGCCCACAAACAGGATCATCCCCGTATCCTGATCTTCGATCACATAGACAAACGGCCGGTCGACGATAAAGGTATAGGTTTCTTCCGTTTCCATGGCGGCGGTCCCGGAAATCATGATATCTGTTACGGCAGCAGCTTTTGTGCCGTTCTCATCCACGATCACTTTTGCCCTATGGGAGACGGAAGACACAGCAATATCATCTGCAATCCTGGAAAAATCTGCCGAAGTATAGGCTGACCGGATGCCAAGGCTCTTCAGAATATCGTCAAGTCCGTTAATTCCCTGTTCATCGGTGAATTTTGGAAGCTGAATTGTCTGTATTTCTTTATCATCTGCAGTATCCAGAGAATCGATCAAAGCCTGCTTTTCATCATTACTTAAGGCATCGAACAGAGCGGAGATGGTATCGCCTTCTTGGGATGGTAGGAAAACCTTCATCACTACGGAACCGCCATCATAGGGAAGCATTATACCTTTGATCGAACCGGTATCGATATAAGCGAACCGTTCTCCGTACAGATGCATCATAGGTACGGTAGAATCTCCGTTTGTTCCGTGGAAGGTATCGTCATAGGTATCCTCCTCTACAAACGGTGTCTGCCATTTCCCTTCAAAATAAACAGCATTTATGAGCATCATAACGGTAGAGGGCGGAAGCTCATCTACGATGGAGGGAATCATCTGATTGGTATGTCCCGACACCCAGCCGTTCACATCCTTCACAACCTGATCCGCCTGATTGGTGAAGTCTGCTTCGTATATTTCTCCGTGGTAATATGTCTTTGCCGGCAGCAGGAAATCGTCGGAGATATTTGCTGCCCATTCCTTTTGAACTGTCATCCAGATGGAATTGGCAGTATTGACAAATGTCTGCTCGGACCATTCTTTATTCAGATAGCTTTGCATTTCGTGATTCCACTCAGAAAGATCCGCGATACCAAGTACTGATTCCAGTTCTGTTTTCGTATCACTTCCGGCACCCTGATCCAGCATGGACAATGCGCTGGAAATACTGTAAGGAGAATAGAAGCAGTTGCTGTCTTTTGGCAAGGCATCATATAGAGCAAATGCAAATCTGTTGACACCGCTTTTCAATTCTTCATAGGAATCGACCGGTGCCGGCTTCGCGCCGACTGCGATATCGCTTCCGAGTTCTTTGACGGCAGAAGACTGTCGTGCAATACCGGATCCACTATCGGTATTAGTTTTTCCGCATCCAGACAGGCCGGCACACAGACAAGCACTGAGGAATAGAACGATTAATCTCTGATTCATAATAACCTCCGTTTCTGAGCAGTTATCGTGAAGGAGTTAACTCAAATATCTGAGAAAATTATACCTTATATTCATCCGGTTGTTCAATACCAAATACATTTTTACTAAATCAGGATTTACTAAATCTGGATTTAGTAAATTCGAATCAGGAAATAATTAAAATAAATCGTATATTGTATTTTATCAAACACAAATATATAATAAAAGTGTGATGAAATGCACAAAAAACTTCATAAAAGTGTGAGGGAAGTTTATGGAACGATTCATTATGGAAAAATTATTAACCTGGAAGAATTCTCCCTATCGTAAGCCACTGATCCTGAAAGGTGTGCGTCAGGTGGGAAAAACATGGATCCTGAAGGAATTCGGTAAACGTTATTATGAAAATACGGCATACTTTAACTTTGATGAAAACGAGGAATACAAGCAGTTCTTCGAGACGACCAAAGACGTGAACCGCATTTTGCAAAATCTGATGCTGGCAAGCGGACAGAAGATTATACCGGAAAAAACATTAATCATATTTGACGAGGTGCAGGATTGCCCCAAAGTAATCAATGCAATGAAGTATTTTTGTGAGAATGCGCCACAGTATCACATTGCCTGCGCAGGTTCACTGCTGGGTGTTGCACTGGCAAAACCTTCTTCTTTCCCCGTGGGCAAGGTGAATTTCATGCAGATCGATCCTATGACATTTACTGAATTTCTAATTGCGAACGGAGATGAAAATCTGGCTGCCTATTTGGACAACGTGGATGCTCTTGAGCCGATCCCGGATGCTTTTTTTAATCCTTTGTACGAAAAACTAAAGATGTACTATGTAACAGGCGGTATGCCGGAACCTGTTTTTATGTGGACGAATACCCGTGATGTTTCTGCTATGCAGGAAGCATTGTCCGATATTATCGGAGCCTATGAGCGTGATTTCGCAAAACATCCGGATACTGGTGAATTTCCGAAGATTTCTATGGTATGGAAATCAATACCTTCCCAACTGGCAAGAGAAAATAAGAAATTTATCTATAAGGTTGTGAAAGAAGGAGCCAGAGCCCGTGAATATGAGGATGCTTTGCAGTGGCTGGTAGATGCGAGACTGGTTCATAAAATCTATCGCAGCTCTGCGCCGGGACTTCCATTATCAGCTTATGATGATTTGTCAGCTTTTAAAATTTATCTGGTAGATGTGGGATTGCTTCGCCGCCTGGCACAGTTAGCACCTACTGCTTTTGGTGAGGGAAATCGTCTGTTCACGGAGTTTAAAGGCGCATTGACCGAGAATTTTGTGCTGCAGACATTGATGACACAATTTGAGGTGACTCCCCGTTACTGGACACAGAACAATCCCCCGTATGAAGTGGATTTTCTTATTCAGCGAGAAAATGATATTTTCCCGGTAGAGGTGAAATCAGAGGCTAATATATCCGGCAAAAGTCTTAAGAAATTCAAAGAATTGTTCCCGGATAAGGTGAAACTCCGTATACGATTCTCTTTGGAAAATTTAAAATTGGATGATGATATGCTGAATATTCCGTTGTTTATGGCGGATCAGGCAGATAGATTGATCGGTTTGGCGTTGGAGCAAAAAAGGAGTACTTATGGGATTTAATTTCGAAGAAGAATTAAAAAAGCTCCCCAAGAAGCCGGGAGTCTATATCATGCGGGATGACAAGGATGTCATCTTATATGTCGGGAAAGCTATTAACCTGCATAATCGTGTAAGGTCATATTTTAGGGAAAACATCGGCAGAGGCCCTGCCATTGACCAGATGGTGTCACTGATCGCCCGGTTTGAATATATTGTGACGGATTCGGAACTGGAAGCACTGGTGCTGGAGAATAACCTGATCAAGGAGAATTCGCCGAAGTATAACACGCTGTTAAAGGATGACAAGACCTATCCCTATATCAAGGTGACAGTGGGGGAGGATTATCCTAGGATCCTGTTTTCCCGTACCATGAAAAAGGATAAATCCAGGTATTTCGGGCCCTATACCAGCGCAGCTGCGGTGAAAGATACTATTGAACTGCTAAACAAGCTGTACCAGCTGCGTACCTGCAACCGGGTGCTGCCCAGGGATATCGGCATCGAGCGTCCCTGCCTGAACTATCATATCAAGCAGTGCATGGCGCCCTGCCAGGGGTATGTCAGCAAAGAGGAATACAGACAGCAGGTGGCAGGTGCACTGGAATTCCTGAATGGTAATTACAGTCCGATCCTGAAGGATCTGGAGGAGAAGATGAACAAAGCAGCGGAGGCTATGGAATTTGAGGATGCCGCCAGATACCGTGATCTGCTCTCCAGTGTCCGGCAGGTGTCCCAGAAGCAGAAGATCACCGAGGGCGTCGGAGAAGATAAAGATATTCTGGCCTTGTATCAGGATGAGACGGAAGCGGTGGTACAGGTATTTTTTGTCCGGGATGGCAAACTGATCGGCAGGGAGCATTATTATATGACACATGTGCCGGAAAATAACAAACCGGCAATTTTACAGGATTTTGTAAAGCAGTTCTATGCGGGGACCCCATTTATCCCCAGAGAGCTTATGCTGCAATATGAGATCGAGGATGCGGAACTGATCGAGAAATGGTTGTCGGAGCGAAAAGGCAGTCGTGTCTACCTGAAGGTGCCTAAGATCGGCAGCAAGGAAAAATTGGTGGAACTGGCAGCGCAGAACGCGAAGCTGATATTGTCCCAGGACAGGGAAAAGTTGAAACGTGAGGAAGGACGAACCATCGGCGCGGTGAAAGAGATCTCCGATCTGTTAAAGCTGCCGTTAACTGGCACTGCCAGGATGGAAGCCTATGATATTTCCAATATCAACGGTTTTGAAAATGTAGGCTCCATGGTAGTCTATGAAAAGGGCAGACCCAAGCGCAGCGATTACCGTAAATTCAAGATCAAAAGTGTCTCCGGCCCGGATGACTATGCCTGCATGCGGGAAGTACTGACGAGACGGTTCCGCCACGGTATGGAAGAGAGCAGAGAACTGGAAGAACAGGAGATGGATCAGGAGTACGGGAGCTTTACCAAGTTCCCGGATCTGATCCTCATGGACGGCGGCCGCGGACAGGTGAATATTGCGCTGTCTGTACTGGAAGAACTGGGAATTGACATTCCGGTCTGCGGCATGGTCAAGGATGACAACCACAGGACCAGAGGCCTGTATTACCATAACATTGAACTCCCGATAGATACCCATTCGGAAGGCTTCAAACTGATCACCAGGATCCAGGATGAAGCGCACCGTTTTGCCATCGAGTATCACAGATCCCTGCGTAGTAAGACCCAGGTGAGATCTGTACTGGATGATATCCCCGGGGTAGGTCCCGCCAGACGAAAAGCCCTGATGCGGCACTTCAAGTCCTTAGAGGAGATCAGACAGGCATCCGTAGAAGAACTGATGGAAATTCCCGAAATGAATGAGCGTACGGCACAGGAGATTGTAGCCTTTTTCGCTTCACAGAAGCGACCGCCTGTGGTACAATCATAAGTAATATGGTAACTTCAAAAGTTACAATACGATAATGAAGCGGGAACCTTCAAAAAATGTGTACGGGGCGGGTTCTTCGCGGAAAGGTATGGAAATTAGTATGGCAAGTGTAAGTTTGACCCGTGTTATCGAAAAAATGAAACTGGAAAATCTCACACCGGAGATCGATGTGAAACATGTGAAGATCACGCAGCCGGATATCAACCGTCCGGCACTGCAGTTAGCCGGATATTTTGAGCATTTTGATGCCACCAGACTGCAGATTATCGGATTCGTGGAATATACTTATATGGAAGGAATGACAGACGAGACCCGTAAGGAAGCATACGAGAAACTCATGACGTATGACATCCCCTGTATCGTGTTCAGCCGTGACCTGAAGCCGGATCCTATTTTCCTGGAGACAGCGATCCGACATGAAGTTCCTGTATTATCTACCAAGAAGTCTACATCCTCTTTTATGTCCGAGATCATCAGATGGCTGAATGTAAAGCTGGCACCCTGCATCTCCGTACACGGTGTACTGGTGGATGTCTACGGCGAGGGTGTCCTGATCACCGGTGAGAGCGGCATCGGTAAGTCCGAGGCGGCTCTGGAACTGATCAAGAGAGGACATCGTCTGGTAACCGATGATGTGGTAGAACTTCGTAAGGTAAGTGACGATACACTGGTGGGCTCCGCACCGGATATCACCAAGCACTTTATCGAACTGAGAGGTATCGGCATTGTGGATGTAAAGGCACTGTTTGGTGCATCCTCCGTCCGAGATACTGCTAATATTGATCTGGTCATCCGTCTGGAAGACTGGGACAAGGATAAAGAATACGACAGACTGGGACTGGAAGAGAATTATACCGAATATCTGGGAAATAAGGTAGTGTGCCACAACATTCCGATCCGTCCCGGACGTAATCTGGCGGTGATCTGCGAGACCGCAGCTGTTAACCATCGTCAGAAGAAAATGGGTTACAACGCAGCAAAGGAACTGTACACCCGTGTACAGAATTCTCTGGCAAAAAGACGTGAGGAGGACGAAGAAGATGACTAAGTATGCATTTGGAGTAGATGTGGGAGGAACCACAGTCAAATTAGGACTGTTCAATGACGAAGGACAGGTGCTGGACAAGTGGGAGATTCCTACAGTCAAGGATAACGGTGGAGAAAAGGTTCTGCCGGATATCGCTGCATCCATCAAAAATAAAATGAAGGAAAAGAACATCACCGCAGCAGACCTGGTAGGCGTGGGAATCGGCGCTCCCGGTGCAGTAAATGCCGATGGCTTCATGGTCAACGGTGCTGTTAATATCGGCTGGGGATCTTTTGATCTTGCTGAAACATTGAAAAAAGAACTGGATCTGCCCGTTACCGTGAAGGCAGGCAACGATGCCAATGTGGCAGCCTTGGGCGAAATGTGGCAGGGTGGTGGTAAAGGCTACTCCAATCTGGTAGCCGTTACCTTAGGAACCGGTGTCGGCGGAGGTATCATTATTGACGGTAGGATCCTGACCGGAACCAACGGTGCAGGCGGCGAGATCGGACATATTCACATGGAAGATAATGAGACAGAGGTCTGCGGCTGCAAGAACAAGGGCTGTCTGGAGCAGTATGCATCTGCTACCGGAATTACCCGCCTGGCGAACAGACGCCTGGCAGAAGACGATGCACCCAGCATTCTGCGTGGCGGTGAGATTTCTGCCAAGACGGTATTCGATGCAGTTAAGGCAGGGGACAAAGTAGCGATCGAGATCGCAGAACAGTTCGGTGAATATCTTGGCAAGGGACTTGCCGCAGTAGCCAGCGTAGTTGATCCCCAGATTTTTGTCATTGGCGGTGGTGTATCCAAGGCCGGAGATATTTTATTCAAATACATAGAGCCTTCTTATAAGAGATGTGCTTTCGGTCCCTGCAAGCAGGCGAAATTCGCCCTGGCCAAGCTTGGAAATGATGCCGGAATCTACGGTGCTGCAGCATTGGTATTAAAGTAGGCCTGTTTGGAATAACTATAATAAAAAGAAAGAGCGGCCTGATATACATGATAAGTGCAGCAGTGATAGAAGCATTAAAAGAAATCGTACCGGCAGAGAGGATCCTGTTTCAGGAACCCATGAAATTGCATACTACCTTCCGCATCGGCGGACCGGCGGATTGTCTGATCTATCTGGAAAATGAAGATCAGCTCTGCAGGATACAGAAGTATCTGCGCCTGGTGGATGTCCCTTATACGGTGATCGGTAACGGGAGCAATCTGTTAGTAGACGATGGTGGCTACCGGGGTATCGTTCTGGTGATCGGAAAATATATGAGCAGGATCGAAGTGAAGGACACATGCCTGGAGGCAGAGGCGGGAGCCCTGATGAGCCAGGTAGCGAAGACCGCAAAAGAGAACGGTCTGACCGGACTGGAATTCGCAGCGGGGATTCCCGGCACTGTCGGCGGTGGAGCCGTGATGAATGCCGGAGCCTATGGCGGAGAGATGAGCCAGGTAGTGACTACTGTGACGGTAGTCAATCGTAACGGAGAGATCATGGAGCTGGATAACAGTACCATGGAGTATGGTTATCGTACCAGTGTCATCCAGAATCAGCCCTTTGTGGTCACGAAAGTGACTTTCCGGCTGCAGCCCGGGGATCCGCAGGAGATAGCAGCTAAAATGGAAGAACTGGCGATCCGCCGCAGAGAGAAGCAGCCGCTGGAATATCCCAGCGCCGGTAGTACTTTTAAACGTCCCGAGGGACATTTTGCCGGACAACTGATCATGGAGGCGGGGCTTCGTGGATATTCCGTAGGAGGAGCCAAAGTGTCGGATAAGCATTGTGGTTTTATCATTAATACTGGCAATGCTACCGCAGAAGATGTAAAAGATGTGATCTGGGAAGTACAGAGAAGGGTGAAGGAACGTTTTCACGTCGATCTGGAACCGGAGATCAAAATGCTGTAACTATTCAGAGCCTTGAAGAGATGATTTTGTGAATGTGATTCTGAATAGTTACGTATGTAGCATGAAATTACAGGTGAGAGGTGCATATGAGATTTGTAGTAGTAACAGGTATGAGTGGTGGCGGAAAAAGAACGGCATTAAAGCTTTTGGAAGATGCCGGATTTTACTGCGTGGATAATCTGCCGGTATCTCTGGTGGAAAAGTTCGTGGAACTGATTGCCATGCCCGGCAGTGAGATCAGTAAGGTAGCGTTAGGGCTGGATGTCCGTGCAGACCAGAATTTCACAGATGCCACCCGTATTTTGGAACAATTAAAGGAAAAAGGCTACAAATTCGAGATTTTGTTTATGGACTCCGATGATACTGCTCTGATAAAACGGTATAAGGAGACCAGACGTGTGCACCCTCTTGCCGCAGATGGCAGAGTGGAAGACGGCATTCATAAGGAACGTAAGATCTTAGAGACCATCCGCAAGAATTCAGATTATGTTATTGATACCTCCAACCTGTTGGTCAGAGAACTGAAGGAAGAGTTGGATCGTATTTTTGTTCAGAATGAAGAATACAATAGTCTTATGGTAACGGTTATGTCCTTCGGATTCAAGCACGGAATCCCCGCAGATGCAGATCTGGTATTTGATGTAAGATTCCTGCCGAATCCTTACTATATAGAAGATTTGAAGCCAAAGACCGGTAATGACAAAGAGGTACAGGATTATGTGTGCAGCTTTCCGGAGACCGGAGTTTTCCTGGACAAGCTGACGGACATGATTCAGTTTTTGATCCCGAACTATGTTAAAGAGGGAAAATACCGGCTGGTGATCGCCATCGGCTGTACCGGTGGCAAACACCGAAGTGTTACTCTGGCGAACAAGTTGTATGAACGTATGAAGGCAGAAGGCCATTACGGTATCAAATTGTACCATCGTGATGTGCCCAGAGAAGGAATCTAACATGTCATTTTCGAGTGAGGTAAAGGAAGAACTGGCGAAGAGAATCAGCCCGGCGAGACATTGCCAGATCGCGGAGCTTGCAGCGATCATGCATTTTAGCGGTCAATACGGACGCTCCGCAGAGGGAGATTTCATGATCGGTTTCCAGACGGAAAACGAGGCGGTTGTCAGAAAAGGCT
>OGEP01001129.1_pt1 | contig 31079 bp, 30 predicted proteins | sample 1570721 | NCBI WGS metagenome assembly OGEP01 (sample SAMEA2582131, study PRJEB24529) | metagenome | biome: Human gut stool | place: China | collected 2011 | reverse complement strand
TATCAGCTGATCCCGACCTATAATGTCATGCAGAATATTATCATGCCCCTGCTGATGCGTGGCATGACTCATGAGGAAGCAGAAGAAAAGTGTAAAAATACTATCAAACTGCTGGGGCTGGATCATCGTATCGGACATAAGCCCAACGAATTGTCCGGCGGACAGAAGCAGAGAGTATCCATTGCCAGAGCACTGGTGGGACAGCCGGCGATCCTTCTGGCGGATGAGCCTACCGGTGCTCTGGATCAGACCAGCGGCAAGGAAGTACTGAAGCTGTTCCGGGAACTAAACGATATGGGCAACACCATTGTCATGATCACCCACGACCTGGGCGTAGCACAGTCTGCGAAACGTATCGTGCGTATTGTGGACGGACAGTTACAGGAATAAGGGATAGTCACTCAGCCAACGGGAAAGAGGCTGGGACTGTTCCAGACCGGATTTCAGGGTACGGTCGGCATCCGATTTATTTTCTGCCGGTATTATCAGCAGAAATTCTTTCCCGTCCATAAGTACACCGCAGAATACGGTTTTCAGATCCCGGGAGATAAGAAACATATTTCCCGGGATATTTGTTACAGATTCGGTCAGGCAGGAGTAATAGGGTTCTTCATCGATAAAAGGTGCATAGAATCCTATGTCATCCGCACCTTCCACGAAAAGCCTCTCTCCGTTCATCCAGACATTTCCCGCTATGGCGTCTTCCTGATTCCCCCAGAGATAATGTAAGGCTTTCCCGTGGATCTCCACCGATACCTGTTCGAAGGTATCCGGTTCCGTCAGACTGACCAGCATTCCGGTTCCGGTATAGTCATAATCCTTTTTGATGGGAGTATGATAATAGCGGATCCCGTAGTCTCCAAGGCAAAATAAGGCAAATACGAGCAGAAAAATCAGAATGCCGCAGAAAACGGTTCTTAATTTTTTATTTCGCATCATGGTTCTTGCCTCCTTTTTATTTTATTATACAATCAGATATCCATACTGGCAATGAGCTGAAACATTTCCTCGGCGGTCATGTGATCTGCGGTGATCACGTATACATAATTGTCAGCTTCATAATAAGCCATGGCGTAACCATCCACATAAGTATATACCGTGGCAATGTGACCGCCGATGACATGTTCCTCTTCGGCATCGTATTCATTGTCTAATACGAGTGTCAGGGCATTATTTGAGGAAATTAGCATTTGCTCCCAGATGAGCTGTTCTCCGGCATTGTTTTCATAGAAAATTTCACAAAAAAGAGGACTGTCTCTTCGGTCTGTCTCTGTATAGCCCTCCGGGATGCAGGTCGGTATCGTGGGAGTGAGTACCGCATCTTTTTCCTCGGAAGAGTAGTTATACTGCGTAGCATCCTCGCGCAGGGTCTTTAGTGTCATGAAAAACTTATCCCGATAGGCATCCACACTTAACGTCAGAACCAGTCCGGCACATACGATACCGGTGAAAAAGATTGCCATGCGTTTTAGGAGCTGTTGTGCACCGGTCAGCACCGGATGGGCTTCCCGGCGGATCACTTTTTGCATTTTTTGTTCAAAACGTTTTGAAAATACATATTCCCGATCAACCTGATTTTCTAATGCTGTTATCATGGCATTGTCCACCACAGGCATATGCTGATAGAGCCATTCATCCGTTATTTCCATGGATCTCATTATTTTCCTCCCGTTTATTCAAAGCTTCCTGTATCATAATCTTTCCCCGGGATAATCGCTGCCGGATCGTTCCTTCGGTGATGTTTAATACTTTTGCGATTTCATCGTTGTCCATATTGCCGGAGTATTTGAGGAGAAATACATCCCGGTATTTTACGGGCAGGCACCTAAGGATGTCCAGTATTCCGTCATCCACATCCGTCTCTGCATAAGTCACCGGGACATTACATTCTTCCAGCTCATCCACATAGATTTCCCGTTGAAATTGATGGTTTCGCTTCCGGTAAATAGCTATAGTCGCATTTTTCGTTATGGTAAGCAGGTAGCGTTTCGTCGCCGTGGCGTCGATTTCCCCTATTTTTTCCATGTTTTTCGCAATTTTTATAAACGCCTCATGTACGGCATCTTCCGCAAGAAAAGTATCCTTCAGCACATTCAGAGCTACTTTCATCATAAGGTGCCGATAGGTTTCATAGAGAATCGCAAACTTTTGTTTGTCTTCTTCGGCGTCGATCATCATCAGATATATCATTTGTTGTTCCCAGGCCTTTCAATGAGTCATAACGAAGGTTCCTGTTCCTATTGTTACAAAAACGTAAAAATATTTCAATTGCAGGTTTATATGTTTGTCCCAATAGTATCTTTTGGGTAACCGGGGCACTTTATTGTGCCTGCTTTACGGATCCCGGCGATGGGGGATATCACAACATTACAGTGCGATGCCATCGTCAATGCCGCCAACAGTGGAATGACCGGATGTTATGTGCCGAATCATAAGTGCATCGACAACTGCATCCACAGCTTTGCGGGGGTGCAGCTGCGACTGGACTGCGCCCGGATGATGGAAGAACAGGGGCATGAGGAACCCACCGGACAGGCGAAGATCACGAAAGCCTACAATCTGCCCTGCCGTTATGTCCTGCATACCGTAGGTCCTATTGTGCAGGGAAAGCTGACGGAGAAACATTGCGCATTGCTTCGGTCCTGTTACTTGTCCTGTCTGGAACTGGCATCGGCATACGGGCTGGAAAGTGTGGCGTTCTGCGGTATATCCACTGGGGTATTCTGCTTTCCGAACGACAAGGCGGCGCAGATTGCCGTACAGACGGTACAGGAGTATTTGGAGGAGACTCCTGACAGCAGTGTCAAAAATGTGATCTTTAATGTGTTTAAGAATGAGGATTTGCAGATCTATGAGAGAATTCTTCGGTCGTAGATTTTCGATTACTCTAAATGCAGAGAAAAACTTGCACCCGGCAGATTGCTGTGATACATTGGCTGTAAAAGAAATACAAGAGAGGAAAAGAAAATGGCAGGATATCTGATTAAGGATACCACAAAAGAAGAGCGGGAGCAGATCGTTGCGGAGTCTCTGGGATATATGGAAGCCAACTGTGATGGCTGTACTTCGGGACTGGCGGAAATGTATCAGGCATACATCGACGGGAAGAAGGAGCTTCGGGACATCAACATGGAATTTCATGCAGGTTATGTATCCGGAGAGGAAGTGCCCGGCCGCAGGTCTTGTCCCATGTAATAATAGTGTGCGGGAAAGATGGATTTCCGGCATAAATAAAATGTTATCTGCAAAAACTCTTAGTAACAGAATGCGAAAGGCAGGAAAGAGAAATGCAGATGAGAGACGATCTTGGAATTACAACAAAACTGGAAAATGGCAAGGCTTATCTGGAATTTGCCCTGCCGGAAAAGATAGGGCGTTTGCTGTCCGCTTTACAGATTGAGATCTGGGAAGGTGCGGAGGGCGAACGCCTTGTTTTTCATGGGGAATACTCATTAGAAGAAGCGGATTCCATGACGGCGTTGCTGTTGCGGCCGCATCTCTGGGACGGCATGCGGGATCCCTATGTCTATCTGGTGAAGGCACAGGGAAGGTTCGGAACCGTGGAGTATGGAGAAAATATGGGGGGTACAAAGAACGAGGAAGAATCAGATCATGCTGAGGATATAACCGGGGAAGTGGAAATGTATTGGCGGCAGGAACTGACCATTTATGACGTGCGTGTCGTAGAAAAAAAGGGAATCTTTCTCAATGAAAAAGAGTTTTTGCCACATGAAGTAGTCTACCGGCTTCCCCCGCAGATCAGTGATGCCGGGACGAGGGTGGAGCAGGTACGAAGAGATCTGGAACGGCTGGTTCGGATGGGGGTAAATGTGATCCGGCTGGAAGGAACCGGGACCGGGGCAGAGGGGGTGAACTGCTCCGAAGTGAGAACGTTTTACAGCCTGTGCAGAAAGCGTGGATTCCTCACTGGGGACCTGTGGATAAGACCGGAAAATCTTCCGGTATATCGTGGATTATCCGGAGAAACGGCAGAAGATGCACTTCTTTCGGCGGATGGCAGAACGCTGACGGAGCGGTATTACTATTATCAGGCGAAGTGGAGCAGCGAACCGGTGCTCTATCCGGTACTTTCTACCCTGCATCGTCAGGAGAACGGGCTGGTCTCCCTGACAATTTACAGCAATCAGAAAAAAGTGGTGCTCTATGTGGAGGGGGTACTTTTCTTATTCCAGTCGGCCGCATCCGGTGATCCGGAATTCATTTTTGAAGATATTCCTGTGGCGAAGCTGCCGCTGCATCTGGCGGCGGAGGCAGGAAATTTAAGCATTTCGCTGACCGTGACGAAGCTTTAAGGGTTGGGGCTTCACAGATTTTTCACAAATGTTTCACCTTTTCATGACATTTGAGACATATACTGATACCAAAATCGAAAAGTCCGAGACCACATGAGCTTGCTCAGATGTGATTGAGAGATTTTGAGATTTGCCCCGATATGAGTACAAAAGTGGGATGATAATCCCACGATGTACGAATAGCGGGCAGGATTGTGAGAGTGCGCAGCACGGAACAATCCGTCGGGCATCATGCTATATCGTAATGATCCGTCCCGTCTCCGCGTTCACTCTATGCGAAATCGAGATTACGGTACGTCCTTCGGAAGCCCTCTTCAGTGCCTGCAGCACCTCTTCCTCGGTCTGGGCATCCAGGTTCGCCGTAATCTCATCCAGCAGAAGGAGCTGTGGCTTCGCCACGGCGGCTCTGGCAATGGATAAGAGCTGCCACTGTCCCTGGGAGAAAATCTCCTGGGTACAGGGAGTGTCATAACCTTTTTCCAACTGCTCTATCGTCGCATCCAGTCCCGCAATCCTTGCGGCTGCCCTTACCTCTTCCATAGTAAAAGAATTGTCATACAGCGTGATCTGATCCTTCACGGTACCGGGCACTCTGTGAAAAGTCTGCTCTACATAACCGTAGAGACTGCGTTTCTCATTTTCAGGAATCTGAAAGGCATCTCTTCCCCGAATCAGCACTTTACCCTCTCCCGGCTGATAGAGTCCCAACAGCAGTTTGAAGACCGTACTTTTCCCTGCACCGGTTCTGCCGGACAGGGTGACCTGTTCTCCGGTCCGGACTGCGAAGCTTAAATCATGCAGGATCTCTCTGTCATCATACCCGAAATCCACATGCCGCAGTTCTACAAATGCAGAATCTGAGGCTACAATATTAGCAGCTGCTTTTTTTGCAGCTTCTGCATTTTCGCAGGTCTCTTTTTGGTTTCGTACATGCTCCGGCAGTTCCTCCAGCGCATAGAATTCATTGATCCTGTGTACCCCCGCAATTGCGGACTGTATCGTCTGAATCTCCATTCCCAGGCTCTCCACAGGCGTAAATATCTGTGAAATATAGTTGATCACAGCTACCGCCGTACCGGCTGACATTCCAAACATAGTCAGCACTCTGGCATTGCCGGAGGCTGAGAACAGCATCACCACAGCCACCACAACAGCATTCAGGATCAGGATCACCGGGGAGTAGATGGCGTCATAGAAATTCGTACGTTCTATCGCGCGATAGCTCTCCGCAATATATTCATCATATCGCTGCTCCATGTAGCGCTCTTTTCCCAACGTATGAATGGTGCGGATGTTATGCAGTGTCTCCGGCACATGTCCGGATGCTTTGCCAACGGCACGACGGTTCTCAATCTGTGCTTTCAGCATGTTCTTCTGCACCGTCCGGGTAAAGCAGTATAAAAATGGCAATAGCACCAACAGAAGCAATGCAAGCCCTGCGTTTTTCATCCGGATCACCACCAGAATACTCACAATTTTACAGGCATCCGCAAACATGCTGATGATTCCGGAGGTAAACAGGTTCTCCACCGTATCCACATCTCCCACGAACCGGAACACGATACTACCGGGCTCCTGCTTCGTCAGTTCCCCTGCCGTCAGATGCGTATATTTATCCATGAGGCTGCTGCGGAGTGCGTGGGTGATCTTCTGACCAAACACCGTCAACAGGCTCTCTCTCAGACTTTCCGTCAGTCCGGTCAATACGGTAAAAGCAAAATACAATAGGATCAATGTCACCGGGACATTGTTGCCCCCGGTAATGCTGTCCACGATACTTCCCAGCATCCAGGGCGGTAAAAGAGCTGTTACGATTGCACCCACGACTGCCAGCACAATTCCCATGGATAATATTTTCTGTTTCAGCACAGTGCGGCGAATCACTTCGAACACACTTCTTCCGGATATTTGTAATTTTTCCTGACGCACTTCTAATCCCTCCTCTCTTCCGGCTTCTCTTCTTTGTCCGCTGCTTTATGATCTCCCGGTGTCTGCGGTGCATGCTCCCGACTGCCATCGCTTCCTGCCTGTGCTTCATACAGTCTCGCATACTCCGGGCACTTTTCAAGGATCTGTTCGTGGGTTCCCGCGGTCACTTTTCCATCCTCCATCCACAGAACCTGATTCATCTGCGGGAACAGATAAAGTCTGTGGGACAAAAGGATCACGATGCTGTCTGCTGTAAGCTTCCGTAGATTGGCAAAAACCTCTTCCTCCGTCTTACGATCCAGTGCGGAAAAAGGATCATCCAGGATCAATACCGGCCGCTTATGGCACAGAGTTCTCGCCAATGCCAGCCGCTGTGCCTGTCCACCGGAGAGCCGGATGCCTCCATTTCCCACAATGGTGTCCATACCCTCTTCCATCTCTGCCACCTCACCGTCAAAGCAGACTGCCTTCAGATACTTCTCCGGATCGTCATCATCGCCAAGCAGTATATTGTTACGGACCGTGTCATTGAACAGCTCCGGATCATGCCCCAGATAGCCTACCATTCCGGTACGTTCCGCCTTAGTCATCTCAGATAATTCCTTTCCAAGGAAACGAATCCGTCCCTCATAAGGGTATTCACATAGGAAGGTCCTGCCCAGCGTGGATTTTCCGCAGGCTACCGCACCGGTGACACCGATGATCTGTCCCGGTGCCGCCAGGAAACTTAAATCTTCGTAAATCTTCTCGCCACCCGGATAAGCAAAACTTACATGGGATACTTCCAAAATTCCCGGCTTCAGCAGCCTATTGTCATCCTCGTAGGAATCCTCCTTCATGAGCGGCTTAATGCGCTTCCAGGAGACCTGTGCCTTATGTACGGCATTGAATAGCTTCGCTGCATGGGAGGACTTTACCGAAAGCTTGATAAAACAGGATAAAAACGTGGTAAACGATGCCACATTCCACACTTTCCAGCCATTTCCCAGTACATTTTTGCTGCCGAAATACAGAATAAACAGCACACCGATCATAGAGATGATCCGGTACAACGGTGGAAACGCAGTACTCCAGATATTTGCCCGCACAGCGGATTTCTCATAGGCGGTCAGATTCGCCTCGTACGCCTGCTCCCGTTCTTTTTCTCTGCCATAGACACGATAGGTAATGGCATTGGTGGCCCTGTCCAGTGTTGCTGCGCTTAAAGCCCCGGACTGTTCTTTATATGCGGCTCCCGTGCGCTGGACATTGCTCTTCATTTTCTCCGCCAGCACATAGGACACCGGCAAAAAGAGCATACTTAAGATGGCCAGCCGCCAGTCGTAATAAAGCAGTAGCCCCGCATACGCCGCCAGTGCCACACCGGTATCAAAGATCTCGGTGGTGAATTTCCGCATGCCTTCCACACAGTCATCCACATCCAGAATAGCCTTGGTCATGACATTGCCGGCACCTTCCTCTTCCAGCTGCGCACGGCTCCTGTGTACCAAACTGCCATACAGAATCTCTTTCATGTCCCGGTTGACATTATTGGCAAAACGTCTGACATAAAAACGCTTGATATAACGGGAAATCTGCACCACAGCGATCACCGTGACATAGCTGATCACCAGGACCAGCATATCGCTGTACCCGGCATTTCCTCCCAGAATATTTACCAGGCATCCTGTCATCTGTCCTTCATACCAGGGTCCGGCCAGAAGACCAATGTTATAGATCAGACCGGAAACAGTCACTGCCAGAAGAATCGGCCACTGCATCTTAAAATAAGACAAAATTCTGTCCGGCCCGGATATTTTCTTTCTCTGCATTTCATTTATCATACTTGTTTTCTCTTCACTTCTCATAATTTATTGCTTTTCATCTTCATAAAATTGCATAAAAAAGATGCACTATTCTTTTAATGATAGTGCATCTCTTATCCCTGTCAATCTATTCTTGAAAATTTTACGCTTTCAGAATTTCAGAGAGGTTCTTCTGAATCCCTGCTGCCACATCCGGCTTGTTCATGGAATAGACATGGATATGTTTTACGCCGTTCGCCAGCAGGTCTATGATCTGATCGGTGGCATAGGCGATGCCCGCCTGTTTCATGGCTTCCGGATTGTCACCGAAACGGTCTACGATATTTTTAAAGCGTTCGGGAACGTTACAGCCGGACAGTTTTACCGCATTTTTCACTTGCACACCTCGTGTGATGGGCATGATGCCGGGAACGATGGGCACGGTAATACCCGCTTCTCTCACGCGATACATGAAGTTGAAGAAAATGTTGTTGTCGAAGAACATCTGGGTCGTCAGATACTCGCACCCGGCATCCACCTTTGCCTTTAAACCCTGAATATCTGCATTCTTATTCGCAGAATCGGGATGCACCTCCGGGTAACAGGCACCGCCCACACAAAAATCTCCGTTTTCCTTAATGAAACGCACCAGGTCCGAAGCGTGGGTAAAATCGGTAAATACCTCCCCATGAAAATCCTTCGGGATGTCGCCCCGAAGTGCCAGAATGTTTTCTATACCTGCAGTCTTCATTTCATCCAGTGCTGCACGTATACTGCCTTGTTCCGCACAGACACAGGTCAGATGTGCTACTGTTGGAACATTATGCTTTTCCTGGATCTCGCTTGCCAGTACAATGGTATGTCCCTTCGTGCTTCCGCCCGCTCCGTAGGTCACACTCATATAGGCCGGCTGCAGAGCTGCGATTCCCAGCGCCGCAGTCTCCACATTTTCAAAATCCGTACTCTTCTTCGGAGGAAATACCTCGAAAGAAATGGTTGCTGTATCCTGTGCTAAAATTTCCCTGATCTTCATGTATTTAACCTTTCTCATCCCGCATAAAAATCGGCAGGAATTCTTGTTTTACCTCTTCTTCACTTTCGCTTTTCGCAATGATATTCCGGATATTCTGCATCCGCTTATCCAGTGCCGCACTCTGCTGCGCACAGTCATACAGCTCGTCCTTCAGGAACTTTGCCTGACTCTCCGGAATATTTTTCTTGTATTGCAGCTTGTGTTCCAGACTGGCCCAGAAGTCCATGGCAATGGTGCGGAACTGTACTTCCACATAGACCAGCTTTTTCGTATTCTGTAAAAAGATCGGCACCTGCACGATCAGATGCAGGCTCCGGTAGCCGCTCTCCTTGGGATTCTTGATATAGTCCTTGCGTTCCACCAGTGTGATATCATCCTGTCGTAAAAAGCTTTCCGCCAGTTCGTAGATATCATCCGGGAAGGAACAGATGACCCGGACTCCGGCAATATCGCGAATATTCTCTTCGATGCCTTCCAGCGTCATGGGTATATTTTTCCGGCGGATCTTACGCAGAATACTGTCATACGATTTGACTCTGGTCTTAATCCCTTCGATGGGATTCCGGTCGTATTCCAGGGAATACTCCTGATTCAATACCTTGAATTTCGTCTCCACCTCCATGATGGCGCACTGATAATACGACATCAGTTCATCCATGGGGCGCTTGTTTTTCTCAATCAGATCCAGGAATTGATCCGATAATAAATGCTGTTTGAAAAATTTTCCTCTGATGGTATCCATAATATAACTCACTCTTTTACTATCTATTTTTTAATCAATGTCTTTTTATGATAATCTATGATGAATCATAGATTATCATAAAAAATATCTCCTTGCATACGGTATATCCATAGTATATACCATAGACAAAGCGGTATCAATCACTTCATGGTGAATCGATAGGGTGCACCGAAGGACACCATATTTCGAGTTGAACACTTGTTCGATTTATGTTATAATATTATTGTGTAATCGAAACGAAAGCGGATGCGATTTTCCGATTGTTAGATGCCCTCTAGTAATACAAAGGAGGGGATGCCCATGAATACAATGGAAGTACTTACTCTGTTGTTAGTTGTCTTTGCAGCTTTATCATACATCGACAGACATGGTGACGATAATAACAAAAAGAAATAGCATCCCACCGTCCAAAGTGAATGCTATTTCTTTTCTAACATTTAACTGAGGGCAAATCGGAATTTTCACTTCCGACCACCTTTCTAAGTAGATTATACACTATGAGGGGTTGAGAAATCAATCCCTCTTTTCATTGAATCTTGATGATTTCATCACATAAACAAAACAGCTTAATACACTTTAGTCAAACGCGGTCGGCGCATTCGGATCCTGCAGTGCCTCAAAACACATCAATATCTGCTCCCTGGTGCATTTTTCCACCGCAAGATTTTCGGGGAGCGTGTCCTCATCAAAAAATGCAATGCCGGTCGTTTCGATATTGTCTTCAAATTCACCGCTTTCGTATTTGCACTGCACGAAGATTTTAACCACTCCGTATGCATAGTTTGTCACATTATGCTTACGCCAGTCCTGAACAGCGATCAGCTTTTCTGCCGTCACGGCAAAGCCCGTTTCCTCTTTTACTTCCTTTACCGTATTCGAAGCAACCGACTGGTCAACGTCGCACCAGCCGCCGGGCAACGACCATGTACCGTTGTTTTCATGAACAAGCAGAATTTTCCCATCCACAAATACAGCAGCTCTCGTATCCACTTTTGGAGTCTGGTAACCTGTTTCGTTGCAAAACAGGTCATAAACCTTGGCAACGGGAATATCTGTCTTTACAGCAATCATTTCCGCCGAGATTCTGCGCAGTTCTTCATAACGTTCTTTATCGTATTTGTCTTTTCCGTATTGCAGTCCTGCCTGCGCAATGCTTTGAATACGAATTGCGAAATCTAACCATGCATCATTCATCATCAATCCCCCTTAAACTGTCCGGTGAGTCCATTATATCACGATTCGCATCTTCGATGCTCTACGCTGCTTTGCAGCTATCGTGATCAAATTCGCCGTTCGCCAGAAATCTGCCAGCAGCTTTCTGGCTCTCTTGCGCTCATTATACTATATTGCGCACGAATCGGTTAGTGTATATAATAAAACTTAAGTCCGGCAAACTACAGAGAGCACAGGAGAAAACAAATGGCAAAAAAAGTGTTATTGATCAATGATCTGGCGGGATACGGCAAAGTGGCATTATCTGCAATGCTTCCGGTATTGTCCTATCTGAAATACGAGACTTACAATCTCCCCACAGCAATTGTATCCAATACTTTGGATTACGGAAAATTCGATATTCTGGATACCACTCAGTATATGAAAAATACTTTGGGTGTATGGAAAGCCCTTGATTTTCAGTTTGATGCCATTTCCACCGGTTTTATCGTATCAAAAGAGCAGACGCAGATGATCACGGAGTTCTGCATCGAGAATGCAGCTAAAGGCGTCACTGTATTCACAGATCCTATCATGGGCGATGATGGAAAGCTGTACAATGGCATGTCGGAAGAAACGGTGGAACTGATGCGAAAGCTGATCTCCGTGGCAGATTATATTGTACCCAATTACACGGAAGCCTGTTATCTGACGGGAACCGCCTATGAAGCAGACGGCATCACCAAGGAAGACTATCATAAAATGATTGATGCACTGCGAGCATTGGGCGCAAAGTCCGTAGTGATTACCAGTGCGATTGTAAAGGATTCCGTGAATAAAGCTGTAATGGGGTATGACCATATAGAAAATAAGTATTTTCAAATTGATTTTGATGAGATTCCGGTTCGTTTTCCGGGTACAGGCGATATCTTCTCTGCCATCTTTATGGCAAAAATATTGAGTGGCAAGACTCTGCAGACCGCAACGAAGAAGGCAATGGATGCCGTGCGGACAATGATTATGAAAAATGCTGAGAATGCAGATAAATTCAAGGGAATTCCCTTAGAGACCTGTCTGGAGGTATTGGACGAATGAGCAGACCCAGGATTCAGATTACGTTAATTGACCAAAAAGGAACAAAAGGCTGCCACAGAGGGCACAAGATCGGCGATTCCTATGATTTCGACACAGAACGCGGTAACTTATGCCCCATGGCAATGCATGTGGCGTTCCCTTATGTAGATATTCTCCGGTATGGCGGAGAAATTCCCGGAAATCCGAAGGGAACCGCTATCTTTGCCTGCCCGGATGTGGATACGCTGAATGTGTTTAAAATTGAAAGGATTGATGAAAAATAAGCGGCTCCGGCGAGCCGCTTTTCATTTTCTAGATGGTCGATGCAATGATCTGCATCTTCCCCTGCAATTCCACCTTACCATATCCATCGGGCAGGATCAGATGATCTCCCTTTTTTAATCTAGTGCCGTTCAGGGTGCCTTCTCCTTCTACCACACTCATCAACACAAAAGGCTTATCCTGCCAGGTCTCCACGCGATGCTCCACATCAATACGGTATACGGTGTAGTAAGGGCACTGAATCAGCTGCTGTATTGCATCGTCCTTCTTCTCGGTATGCACCACACTGTTCTCTGCGGATTTTGCAGGAACCGTGATCACATCGATACTCTGTGCGATGTGCAGCTGTCTTGACTTGCCGTTGCTCAGTCTGTCATAATCATACACTCGGTAGGTAATGTCGCTGCTCTGCTGGGTCTCTAAGAGCAGTGTACCGCCCTTGATGGCATGTACGGTACCGGGATCGATCTGAATGAAATCGCCGGGCTTGATGGGGATCTCACGGATGAATTCCTTCCATCTGCCCTCATGGATCATCTGCTCCAGTTCTTCCTTCGTCTTCGCATTGTGTCCGGCTACCAGCGTAGCATTCTCCTTGCAATCCAGGATGAACCAGCACTCGGTCTTGCCCAGGGATCCGTTCTCATGTACCTTCGCATACGCATCATCGGGATGAACCTGAATGCTTAAGTCGTCCTTCGCATCAATGATCTTGACCAGCAGCGGGAAACGATCCATTCCCGTGTCTCCGAACAGCTCCGGATGCTTCTCCCACAGCTTGGACAGTTTCATTCCCTTGTACACTCCGCTTGCCACAGTACCGTCTCCGTTGGGATGAGCGCTGATACCCCAGCACTCACCGATATCGTCTCCTTCGATGGGGTACCCGAATTCTCTGTTTAACCGGGTACCGCCCCAGATATTGTGGGTACACACCGGATTTAAAAATATAATATCGTTATTCATAATTCTGTTCCTGCTTCCTTTAAATCTGTCCCCGATACATTTTTATTAATAACTCAACATTACAGTGCTGTCAATCATTTCGTGTTACCTTCTCCCTCTGCCACACTCATCAGCACAAAGGGTTTATCCTGCCAAGTCTCCACGCGATGCTCCACATCAATGCAGTACACGGTGTAGCAGGAGCACTTGATCAGCTGTTGAATGGCATCTTCCTTTTCTTCCGTGTGTACCACGCAGTGTCTGCATGCATCATAGCGATCCGGCCGGCAGAAATGTGCATTTAGCCACAGAGCATAACTTTAGCGGAGAAAACACCATTCTGACAGGCAAACGTACTTGCACCGCCGCTTTTTTCTGCAATATGCTGGATAGACTGGATGCCGACACCGTTTCCCTTTCGTTTGGAGGATTGAAAAACACCGTCCTTCTCCCTGATTTCGCCGTCATAGGCATTCTCAACTTCGATCAGGAGCAGCCGCCCGGCATGCAGATATGCAGTGATTTTGATCTGCCGTCTGTCTGGCGCAGTGCGGATACTGGCTTCGATCGCATTTTCCAACAAGTTGGACAAGACCAGACACATGTTGATCTCATCGATGGGAAGAGTCTGCGGCAAATCGAGCTTTGCACAAAAGGGAATGCCTTCGCGCTTTGCCAGGGCACAATAATAGCCTATGACGCTATCTGCTGCGCGGTTTTCGCAGAAATGTATACCGAGATTCGGGATGCGGGAAATGTTTTTTTCAAGGTAGCTTTTCAATCCCTCCAGATCGCCGGTCTCAGCCAGCGCGGAAATTTGATTCAGTTGATGACGCATATCATGCCGCGCCTGCCGTACTTCTTCGATGGCAGCTTTGAGATTCTCATAGCGTTGCTGCTGCAGGAAAAGAAGCTGGTTTTCCTGCTGTAGTCTCGCGTTGCGGTTGAGACTGGTGGCCATTAGCAGGAAAATTGCGTTGAACAAGAGCAAAAGCAAAAGAAGCGCAATACTTATCACAATATAGCCCTGTAATACGCGACCGGTCCGAAGCGTCGTCTGATAGCGCGGGATCATAAAAAGGTTTAAAAAAATGAACACCAGCGGCAAAACCCAGAACACATACCACGTTTGCGCAAAATTATCGTCCTCGACCATCACACGCACTGCATGGGTTGACGGATAGAACGCAGCCAGCACGAAAATCCAGCAAACCACATTATAAAATACACAGGCTGCAAGACAGAACCACGGTTCGTCCTGTGGCAGCTGCATATGCAGAGCAATCATAACACTGATAGCTCGGGACAAGCTGTTGATGCATGCAAATACTGCGCAGACAGTCAGCGCAATTGTTCCGGATTTCCAGAGGGAGATTTTTAGTGTTCCGGTATATAGCCCAATTGCAAGCAATGTGATCCCTGCCAGGGCAGACGCAGTGGAAGCATGAAGCTGATAGCAGACGATCCCACCACCGATACATACTCCTGCCATCAGTGGGAGAATCCGGGCGGCAAGCTTTCCGGGGGACTGCTTCAGATAGGATTTTACAGGGAAATATGCAAGTAAAAGACCGGGGAGTACGACGGACAACTCCAGGATCGGACGCAGAATATCTTTCATCTCATACACCCCCTTGCAGCAAAAATTCCATAAATGCCTGCCTGGCAGGCTTCAAAAGTTCCTGGTTGACATATACGCGGCTGCCGTCGGTCATGCAGAAAGCAGCGGCCTGAAAATCAGCAGCATGTTCTAAATTGACAATCGCGCCGCGGCCGCAGACAAAAAAGCGTGGATCTTTTTTCAGCGGCTCGGTAAATGTCTTAAAGCTTTGCCGCGTGGCAAGCGTTTTACCGGCAGTCGTGCGAATGTTGATCATATGAGCAAAATGCTCGGCATAGATAATGTCCCTATAGCGAAGGCGAACGTCGCTGCCACTGACTTTCACCGTCAGAATCGGCTCAGGACGCGGAAGTTTAGCGAGCATTTCAGTAAGCAGACCGGCAAGTTCTCCCTCGGAAAAGGGCTTCACGAGATAGTGGAATGCCCGCACTTGAAAGCCCTCCAGTGCATGATCGGTAGATGTTGTGGTGAAGATCAGAAAGCAGTCTGTGTCCGTCTTCCGAAGTTCCTTTGCAGCATCCATGCCGCTTAATCCTTTCATGTAAATGTCCAGAAATGCCACAGTAAAGTGCCGTTCTTTTTCTGCTGCGAGAAAGCTCTCGCTGCTGTCAAATTCTAAAATCTCCGTCTCTACACCGTACAAGCTCAGCTGTCGCTCAAGCCGCATTTTCAACAACGCACGTTCGGTCTCGATATCATCCACTATTGCTATCCTCATATCGGACTGACTCCTTTGTAAAAAATTCCAGTAACTATTCCAACTAAATTATATCATACCTGTCCAACACCGGCACAGTGAAAAACTCAGATTTCGTGACGGAATTGAGGGTTTCGTGCCAAATGGCTTGAAAAGCGTTTGCATATCCGTATACTGACAAGCAGAAAGCATCAATGACGGCAGAAAGGAGGGAGTGCCGTGTACCACATTGCCGTGCTGACAAGTAGTGAAACACAGGAAGCCTTTTATATAGAGCAGCTTTCACGGTTCTGCTTTGAACGCGGTCTGTTTCCCAAAATGGACTGTTACCGTGGGCAGGAGTTGTTCTTTGATGTGGCGCGTATAAATGCGCCAACCTGCACTGTGATCGCACTTCCGGGGGTAGCAGGGTTGAATGCGGTGGAGCATCTGCGGACGCTTTTTCCCGAAATGCGCATCATCTGGTGCAGCGATCTGGATTTTTCCCTGCATGCGTTTCGGCTGCGTGTAGACTATTTTCTGTTAGAGCCAATAACAGAAGAAGCGTTTCAGCAAGGACTTTCTACATGGTTAGATGGGAAAAAAACGTCTGCCTTATTCCGAGCGGATCACAACAAACATAACAATGAGGAGGATTATTGATGAAAAAGAGAAAAAAGATTTATTCTGTATTTAGCTTTCTTCTGGCGGGAACACTGTGCCTGTCTATGGCGGCCTGTGGTGGAACGCCCACACCCACAGAGGACGAAACAACATCTTCTACACCGTTATCCGGTGCACTGCCCGTGAAGGCTTTACAGCCCAAACACGTGGATGAAAACCCTTATATGGCAAAAAGTGATGCAAACATCCATCACGACGGCTACAACACCGACTCAACGGATGAAATTCTGCCGCTCGGCATCTATCCGGAAATCAATGTTTCCTTTGAGACAACGAACCCGAACGCCTCACCCGCGATTTACTTTGACAACTACGGTCACGCGGTCGTGCCACTGCTCGGCGGCATCGCCATCCGTGATCTGAATGCAACAGAGACGAAGACGCTCGGCTATTTTTCACCGATGCAACATGATGGCGGCGGTTACGTCATCCAGAGTTCCTACACATTCCTTGACTCTAAAAACCGTGTCGTCTGCCCGACGAGCAACAACCATGTACTGATACTGCGTACAACGGAGGAAGACGGCAGCGTCATTCCGGAATTTGAAAAGGTTCTGGATATCGATATCAAGGCGGCTGCTGAGACCGCGCTCGGCAAAGAACTGACACAGAATCTTCTGTCCGTGGTCTTTGACTACGACGGAAACCTTTGGTTTGCCACCGGCGGCTTCCGGATCTATCCCGAGCGGCAGCAGCAGGGTGTTCTCGGCTACATTGCCCACACAGCGATAGAATCGATTCTGAATGGCGAACAAACCGATCTTTCAAAGGCTGTCTTTGTTTACGGGCTGCCCCTTGGCGAGGGCGCAGAAAACGGCATTGCTGCCTCCAAAGACGGTGCGGTCATTCTGACGAACCAGAACTGCTATCTGTTGCGCGCAGAAGAAGGTGTAAACGTTGTGTGGTGCACGCCATATGAGAGTGTCGGTGCGAAGGTCAGTCATGATGGCGATAAGACTACCGGCGGCGGCCTTGCCTGGGGTGGCGGCTGCTCGCCCACACTGACGCCAAACCTTGTACTATTCACCGACAACGCAGACCCCGTTAAGCTTCTTGCGCTCGACATGAAGACCGGAGAGGTCGTAGCCAGCATGCCTGTTTTGGATGATCTGCCCGATGGGTATCAGGTGGCGGTTGAGAACTCTGCAATCGTTTATGACGACGGTGAAGGCACCGTCAGCACGATCGTCTGCAACTGGTTCGGCGCCGGTAACGCAGGGCTTGCCGACCCTGACAATGACTCTTCGATTCAGAGCTACGCCAACATTTATGACCAGAACTGGCTGATGAAGGGTAATGTTATGATCGCCCCTGGCGTTGAGCGGGTGGACACCTTAAAAACCTCTGATGGCTATGAAATGAAGAGCGTCTGGAGCCGGAACGATCTGCGCGACACGGCGATCATGAAGCTCTCCACTGCAACAGGCTATATCTACGGTTACGTACAGGATTTGGATACCGGCATGTGGCAGTACATTATTTTGGACTTTGCAACAGGCGAAACCGTCTTCACGATGGATGTATCCAACAAATACGGCTACAATAATATGGCTATCGGCATGTACACCGGCAGCAACGGAAATACGCTCTACTGCCCGACAGGCTATCTGGAACTGCTGCGTTTGCAGGATCGCTTTGTGTACCTGCCCGAGCTTCCGTACCGTGAGGTTGATCTTGATCAGGCGGCAAGAAATGTTCTTTTGCAGGATCAGTTTGCGCAGGATGGCGGTGAAGGTACGGTTGCAAGCTGGCACAACACCGCGACCATCTGCAACGTGCATCCCAACACCATGGTAGCCTTCCGCATGAACAACCTGTCCGGCAGTGCCTCCGATCTGACGCTCTACGCCTATGGTGCAGACGGCAAGCTGAAAAAGGTTGGCTCTGAACTGTGGTCGCTCACAGACGAGACCGGAGCAAATGTGACGGAGCTGACAGACGGTGTGCTCTATGAACTGCGCGTGACTGTCTCCGACGGCGGTGATTTCGACCTGAGCGAAACAGAAAAAGAAATCAAGCTATCCGTCGTACTTGGGAAATAAATCATTTTTCTTGTTTTAAAAACTCTTCATTTTTGTGAATGAGTTCACATCTCTGTGCCACACATTCCACACTTCTTCCGGGATCGGAAGGGGTGTGGAATACATAATCCAGGTAGCCGTAATAGCCACCGAATTCGTCATCTCTCATGCCTTTCCAGAAGGTATCTGTGCAACACTTTCTTTTAAGACCATATGACCTTCCACAATATGAATACCCGGTTTATAGTTGTCATTACTTATTTTACTGATCATATTGTGAACCGTCTTTTTCGCCATCTCCTCTAAATCTACCTCATAAGTTGTTATCTGGATATCACTTAATCCCGGATACAGATAGTTATCAAAGCCGACCACAGAGATGTCCTCCGGTACACGATATCCGTTGTCTTTCAGTTTCCTGATCAAAAAGCTTGCGGTCAGATCACAGTTGCATACGAACGCCGTAGGCATGTCATTGGGAATCTGCAGCATGTTCACGGTATCAATCTCGCCAGTCTCAATATGACGGTCATCCAGTACCCATTCCTTCTTCTGCTCCAACCCCAGCTCTAAAAGAGCTTTCTGATAACCGAAATACCGATCCGTAATGCTCTCCGTGGCCAGCAGGGTTCCTACATAAGCGATCTTGCGATGTCCCATCCGGTACAGATAATAGGTCAGCTCATAGGTTCCGTAGTAGCTGTTGGAGATCACGGAATCACTGGCTTCTCTGCCGTTATAGTAATCCAGATAGATCACAGGTATCCCAGCTTCCGTATTCAGCTGCTGCAGGTAAGCATCCATCATTTTACCGATGACAATAATACCGTCCACCTTACGTTCCTGCACCAGCTTCGGCATTTTTCTGTTCTCTTCCTCCGCCTTTCCGATGACCTCCAGCATGGTAAAACATTCCTTTGCCGTGGTCCTGGTGGCTACCGACTGGTACATCTGCCAGTAAAAAGATTCATATTTAACGAGGAATCTCTCAGAGATCAGAATGCCGATATTGAAGCTCTTCCGGTTCTGGCTTTTTCTTGCCACTGACGGCTGCTGATAGCCCAGTTCTTCCGCAATACTGCGGATTTTTCCCCTGACTTCCTCACTTACGCCTTTTTGTCCGGACAGCGCCTTGGACACTGTTACCGTACTGACTCCTACCATTTCTGCAATATCTGCTAATTTTACTGCTTTTGCCATGATTTCTTGCTCCTCATTCTCATGTGTATAAAAATGTCCTTTTTACAATAAGTCTAAAAACGCAAACGGCATAAGCGGATCTGCCTTCAAAAACTGCATCAGCATCAGTCCGCAGCGCATGGACACCCGTTCTTGTCTCAGGATCCGGAGTGCCTCCTGTCTGTCCGCCAGGATCACCTGAATATCCTCAGTGTTCTCCATCTGCTGTCCTACCTGCTCTGCCACCGTGCCGAAGATCATACTGCCGCTCTCGTCCGTCAGCCCCTGCGCCAGGAAAAACCCTCTGCGGAATGCCGGTTCCCCGCCCTCATAAACCTCCAGTTTCCAGCCGGTCTCCTCTATCATCTCCCGGCTGGCAGCCTCTGAAGCCGTCTCTCCCGGCTCAATCAATCCTGCTGGCAGTTCATAGAGGTAATCGTCCATGGGGTAACGGTACTGCCGCACCAGTACCAGATGTTGTCCATCCTCCGTTACCGCATAGACCGCCATACCTTCGGGGCGCAAGCTATGAGTCTTATGTTTGATATTATCCTCATCATTGCGAGAAGCAAAATAATAGTGAAACGGCGTCCCGTCCCGCCCCAGCGCATCGATATGGTACAGGTTTAAAAACGGATTGTCTGTCAGCTTTTCTATTTCACGATAATGCTTTTCATAGTTCTCCATCATGTCTCCCCTATTATTTCACATTCATTTTCTCTTGTGGTAATTTTTCCTCATTATAGCAGGCTAATTTAATCTTGTACATATTATTTTTTAATGTGTTTTAGGCTTAAATTTGTTAAAAACAGACAAAAATAGTCCTGCTATGCACTTATTTTAGCAAAGCAGGACTATTTATTCTCTATTTTTTTGATTTGGTAAAACGTTATCAGCGGTCCATCTCCGCAATACGCCCGGTGGACTTATGCTCCTTGATGATTCCCTGAATCTCCTTTAAGTCGGTGCACAGCAGGTCACCGGGTATGGTGTTCTTAAGTGCACTGATGGCATTACCGTATTCCAGTGCGCGCTGGTACTCGCCGGGATGTGCCAGCAGTCCGTAGAGGACACCGGAGATATAAGCGTCACCGCTTCCGATACGGTCTACGACTTCGATATCGGTGTAAGGTGCTTCTTCATAATAAGTATCGTCCTTGGCACTGTAAATGATAGAACCGAAGGTGTGGCGCTTCGGGCTATGTACGATACGCTGTGTGGATGCCACAATAGAGATCGGATATTCTTCCGTGAAGCTCTTCATAATGCTCTTGGCATCGCCTTCCTTCAGGAAAGTCAGGCGTGCGGTATCTTCAGAACAGAAGAAGATATCTACATAAGGCAGAATGGATTCGATGCATTCCTTCGCCTCGGCACCGGTCCAAAGGTTCCCACGGAAGTTCACATCAAAGGAGATGATGGCTCCCTGCTCCTTAAAACGCTTAATCATCTCAATGGCGGTTGCTCTCAGTTCGGGGCTCAGTGCCAGTGTAATGCCGCTGGTGTGGAAGCAACGGGTAGCGCTATACAGACTGTCATCATAATCCGCAACGCTCAGCTTGTTGATAGAGGTATTCTTACGGTCATATACAATACGGGGCTTTCTCGGATAAGCACCATTCTCATAATAGTACACACCCAGTCTGGCGTCCTTGTCATCATCGTATACCAGATAGTCATCGCTGACACCGCAGAGACGTACACGGTTCTTAATATATACACCCAGGTCATTGGCCGGAAGCTTGGAAATGATACCACAGCGAAGTCCCAGCATTGCCGCGCCGGTGATGGCATTCAGTTCTGCACCTCCCGCCTGCTTGCTGAAGCTGTCGCCTCTGGTGATACGCTCGTTATCGGGCGGTGATAATCTCAGCATGATCTCTCCCAGGGAGAGCAGATCAAATTCCTTCTTCTCAGTCAGTTCCATAATATAAACTCCCATCTGCATATTTTGTGAAATGCTTTATCGAAGTATCACCATTGCTCCTCACAGTGCAGTGATGAAACCCCTTACATTTTTCCTTTACATTTGTACTATATCACATATACACAGCCTCGGTAAAGACACTGGACATTAATTAAAAAATTAACGAAATATCCTGTTCAGGCAACTGCTTCCATGTAATCAAAATAATCATCCTCGCTGGCAAATAAGATATATTCGTTCTCCACATACCCCATGTATCCGCTGGCTGTTACATATCCCTTCATAGTAAAATACCTCCTTATCAGAAGCCTTTTGTTTGCTGTTCTGATAAGAAGGTATCATTTTTAAAGTACCATAAAACTCTCTTAATTTATCGGTGTGGCTCCGTTTCCAACACCAGATCTTTCATCTCTTCCAGCAGTTCCTCTGTTTTACCCATCAGAAGTTCCGCATCAGTCTCCACCAGCTCCGTTTTCTTATATTTATAAGTGAAAAACGGATTACCATAGGCGGTAAAGCTAAGATTCTCCCCATGTTTTTTCAAAAATGCGGGAATCTTCAGAGGGTCTATCCCTGCATCCGGTCGGAAGTTGAATGTGATCCGGCCGTTTTTGCCCTTGATCTCCGTCATGTCCAGGGCATGTGCCGCCATGCGGATCGGCGCGATCCGAAGCAGATTGTCCACTGCCTTGGGGATATTGCCAAAACGGTCTAACAGCTCATCCTTCATCTCATCCCGTTCTTTTATGGTCTCGATACCGGCGATACGCTTGTAGATGTCCAGCTTCTGCGTCTCGTTCACAATATATTCCGCAGGAATATAAGCATCCACATCCAGGTCGATCACCGTCGTGAAATCCACCGTCGTGTGGACTCCTTTCAGGTTCTGCACCGCTTCATTTAACATCTTGCAGTACAGATCATATCCCACAGCTTCCATATGTCCATGCTGGCTCATCCCCAGCAGATTACCGGCACCGCGGATCTCCAGGTCACGCATGGCAATCTTGAAGCCACTGCCCAGATCCGTGAACTCCTTGATCGCCGCCAGCCGTTTCTCTGCTACTTCTTTTAACATTTTATCCCGCTTGTACATCAGGAACGCATACGCATTTCGGTTGGAACGTCCCACGCGTCCCCTAAGCTGGTAGAGCTGGGACAGCCCCAGGTTATCCGAGTCATGGATGATCATGGTGTTTACATTTGAGATATCCAGTCCGGTCTCGATAATCGTAGTGGACACCAGAACATCAATCTCCCCGTTGATGAAATCAAACATGATCCTCTCCAGTTCATGCTCCTTCATCTGCCCGTGGGCATAGGCCACGTTAGCCTCCGGCACCAGCTTCGCGATCTGTGCTGCAATATCCGCGATATTGTTCACACGATTGTAGACATAGTAGACCTGTCCTCCCCGTGCCATCTCCCGGACGATCGCCTCTCTGACCAGTTCGTCATTGTATTCACAGACGAAGGTCTGGATCGGCAGTCTGTCGTTAGGTGCCTCCTCCAGCACGCTCATATCCCGGATGCCGATCAGGCTCATGTGCAGCGTACGGGGAATGGGTGTTGCCGTTAATGTCAGCACATCCACGTTCTCTTTTAATTTCTTGATCTTCTCCTTATGAGCCACGCCGAAACGCTGCTCCTCATCGATGATCAAAAGCCCCAGATCCTTGAACTTCACATCCGCCGACAATACTCTGTGGGTTCCGATGACGATATCCACCATACCCTTTTCCAGATCCTTTACCGTCTTTTTGATCTCCGAAGGTGTTCGGAATCGGCTCATCAGGGCAATATTGACCGGGAAATCCTTCATTCTCTGCACAAAAGTGTTGTAATGCTGCTGCGCTAAAATGGTGGTGGGCACCAGGTATACCACCTGTTTGCCCTCCTGCACCGCTTTGAAGGCAGCACGGATGGCGATCTCGGTCTTACCATATCCCACATCTCCGCAGATCAGACGGTCCATGATCCGGTGGCTCTCCATATCCGCCTTGGTATCCGCGATGGCATTCAGCTGATCCTCCGTCTCCTCGAAAGGAAACATCTCCTCGAACTCCCGCTGCCATACCGTATCTTTCCCGAAGGAATAGCCCTCGCTCTGTTGGCGGACCGCATACAGCTCCACCAGATCCTTTGCCACGGCGCTGACCGCGCTGCGCACCTTGGTCTTGGTGTGCTCCCATTCCTTGCCGCCTAACTTATTCAGCTTCGGCTTCTTCGCCGCATCAGCGGAGGCATATTTCTGAATTACATCCAGTCCGGTAGCGAGAATGTACAGATTGCCGCCATCCCGGTACTCGATCTTCAGGTAATCCTTAACAACTTTGTCTACCTCTACCTTCTCGATGCCTTTGTATATCCCCAGTCCGTGGGTCTCATGCACCACATAATCACCGATCTTCAGGTCGTTGAAATCATTGATCTTCTGCCCCTGGTAGAGTTTTTTCTTTTTTTTCTTGCGCTTCTCCGCCCCGAAAATATCACTCTCGGACAGCACCACGAATTTCAGCCACGGGTATTCAAATCCCTTATTCACATGACCGTAATAGGTCAGAATCTCTCCGGGCTGTACCTCCCGCATGGGGTCTTCCGTGTATACCGCTGTCAGTCCTGCATCCTCGGAATTACGCAGATCCTCCGCCAGGCGCTTTGCTCTGGTACGGGAACCGGACAGTAACAGCACCCGGTAGCCGTTCTTTTTATATTTCTTCAGATCCTTGACCAGGGATTCAAAGCTGTTGTTATAGGGGGCAATGTTACGGGCTGCAATATCCATATGTTTTTCCGTCCGGAAATACCCGTACTTTGTCTCCATAGTGGCAAGTGTCACCACAGCATTTTTCTCTAATGTTGCCGCTACCTGCTCCCCACTGTATAGAATATTCATCTGTCCCGGCAGCACATAACCTTTTCTCGCACGCTGCTCCATGCTCTCCCGGAATTCCAGTTCGATGGCATCCGCCTGCTCTTTCACCCGCGCCGGTTCATCAATGAAAAAAGCCAGAGATCGTCCTGCCATATCTGCCAGCAATTCCGGCATGGTTACGGTATCTTCATAAAAATAACGGATGTAACCCTCCAGATTGATTTTGCTCTGGAACTCCAGCAGCTGTTCCTTCAGCTCGCTTACCTGAGTGGCGATCCTGTGGGCTTCCTCCGGCTGGTGGGCATCCCGGAAGACTTTTTCCTGTTTTACTGCTTCCTTTTCCAGTTTCGCGATACCCTTATGAATCTGTTCCTCTGACAATACAAACTCCGTCGCCGGGTAGACCGTGATGCTCTCCAGCTTCTCAATGGAACGCTGGCTTAGGATATCGAAGCTGCGGATGGATTCCACTTCATCCCCCCACAATTCGATACGGTAGGGATTCTCCTCCGTCAGATCAAAAATATCTACGATGCCGCCGCGGATGGAGAACTGTCCCGGGCTCTCCACCTGGTATGCCTTCTCATATCCCATTGCCACCAGTCTGGATGCCAATTTGCTCTCATCCAGGCTTCCGCCCCGTTCGGTACGGATAATATCCTGCTCCTGCCACAATACCTGGGGCGTCATCAGTGCCGCGTAAGTGGTGACGATGGTGACAGGCTTGCCCTCCACGACTCTGCGCAGAGTCTTGATCCGCTCCTGCACCAGCTGATTACCGTGGATATCCGCCTGGAAAAAGATCAGGTCCTTTGCCGGATACAGCATGACATTCCTGTCATAAAAGCGGTATTCCTCGTAGATTTCCTTGGCTTTTAAGTCATTATAAGTAACGATGACTTTGTATTTCAGGCCATCGCTGAGTCCGTAGATCATATGAAGTTTCTGTGAGTCCACGCAACCGGACAGTGCGATGGTTCCCTTTCCCTGTCTAACGATTTTACGGATCTCATCATATTCCGCCAGTTCTTTCAATGGCGCAAGTAGTGCCTGCATTTCTTTTTCCTCTTAAATTTAATGACCGTTACGCTTTCTTACTGTTAAAATGGTTCATGGCAGCATCCGCGCTCTCGGTGATGATCATGCGGATCGCTTCTGCGGCAGTCTTCGTCGCTTCATCCATGACGGTGCGTTCTTCCGAAGGGAAATGTCCCAATACATAATCTGCCAGGTCATAATTCTTCGGTTTCTCACCTACACCCATACGGACGCGGATAAAAGTATCATGCCCTAACATCTTGATGATATTCTTAAGCCCATTGTGCCCGCCGGCGCTGCCCTTTTTGCGGATGCGGAGCTGCCCCACATCCAGACTGATGTCGTCAGAGATCACGATCAGTTCTGTCGTATCGTCCACCTTATAATAGTCTACGATCTCCCGGATGCTCTCTCCGCTCAGATTCATGTAGGTCTGTGGCTTTGCCAGGATCACCTTCTGCCCTGCCACGTAGCCCTTGCCGATCAGTGCCTTATGCTTGCTCTCCATGACGGCGATATTTTCTTCTTCTGCTAATCTGTCTATGACATCAAAACCGATATTATGTCTCGTATTTTCATATTCTTTGCCGGGATTCCCCAGCCCTGCGATAATATACATAGCTTTCTCCTTATTTTCATGCATTCCATACGCTACCCTATATTTTCGCATTTTTGCAGAAAAAAAGCAACCGCCCGACCAAGGAATAGGTTGCTTTTTTGATATATAACCGAAAACTTAGGTGAACCGCTGCTGTACGGTGTCGCTCTTTTCTTTTATTATCTTAACACTCTCTTTTGATTTCATCCATAAAATTCACCATTTACATAAAATTGTACCCGGGCTTGACTTTTTCTGGAATACTGGTATACTGGTAAGGCTGAAACGCCCTGAGATCAAGGCTTTTCGGAAATCCATTCGTGTGTTCGAGACCTTCCACACGTAAATAAAAACTAAAGGAGAAAACAAATGAACAAGAAAGTATTGTACCTCGTACACGGAGCAGTGATCGCTGCTCTCTATGTTGTGCTGACCATGTTAGCCAACGCTCTGGGACTGGCAAATTATGCCATTCAGGTCCGCTTCTCGGAAGCCCTGACGATTCTTCCCGTATTTACCCCTGCTGCCATACCGGGACTTTTCCTGGGATGTATCATCAGCAATACCATGACCGGCTGTATGCTGCTCGACATTATCTTCGGCAGTCTCGCAACCCTGATCGGTGCCTTCGGCACATATCTGCTACGGAATCAGAACAAATGGCTGGCTCCCCTGCCTCCCATCATCGCCAACATTATCATCGTTCCTTTTGTGCTGGCTTATGTCTACCACTTAGAGGGTGGCATTCCTTACTTCATGCTGACTGTGGGTATCGGTGAGATCATTTCCTGCGGAGTGCTCGGCATGCTGTTACGCACCGTGTTACAGAAATACCGCAAATACATTTTTGACGTACAGAAATAAGCGGTCATCCCGCCAAAAAGGCGTCCGGATCCTTTCACAGGTTCCGGGCGCCTTTTGCTGTCCACTTGTATTTAATTATCTATTTTCATATAGGAAATAAAATGATTGCCGTTCTCCGCGAACCATGTTGTAGCATCGTTCATTCCCTTTTTGTACAACTTTCCGGTGGACGGCTCCATGATGACAACGTTGAATTCATTAAATCCGGTCACCAGCACCGCCTCGCCATCCTCCAGGATCGCCAGTACCGGAATATCCTGATTCACATAATACAGTACCGCATCCAGACTACAGCCGCTCAGATCCAGTACCTGTACGCCTGTCATATTTTCTTCCAGAATCTGTATTGCCGTCTTGCCCTGCGCCAGGTCATATTCGGTGTTGCGGGTGATTCCGGCATGCCGCAGGATATTGTCCAGACATACCGTCAGGCTGTTCTTCTGGTCCGTGACACTTTCTTCCTTGATTGCCATGATCTGGTTTCTGCTGACACGATTGCCCTTCAGCCATACCGTAATGCCTCGGTCGTTCGCAACAACCCCGGCGGAATCGTAGGCTTCCTTCACCGCTTTCCCGGGAGCACTGTAAATGCCCTGTACCCCATAAGCATTGTATACATAATATCTGGAAACTTCGCTGACCGCATCCAGTGTCAGTTCTCTTCCGCCCTCAAATACGACCTCCTTCGGATTCAGCACCTTGATAGTCTTGGTATCAATGGTTGTCTTGGTCTGTATCTGCACATATCTCTCATAAATATCAATATCCGCTGTGACTACTTTATTCTGTCCCGGCTCTTCTTCCACATTGTTCATGATCTGGTCATCCAGGATCTCCTGATAGCTGCCGTTCTCAGAACGCTGTATTCTCGACAGGGTGATCTGATTGCCCTCGATGGCGCAATCCACGATGTAGATGCCATCCTGTCCGTATTCCTTCAGATTATCTCCGGAAGAATTGCTGATGCAGACCTTATACATGGGGTAAAAGATCTGTCCGGAATTCTCTGTCCGGATGTCGCTCTCCCTGGCCACGCCGTAGATAATATCTTCTCCCATGAAGCCAAGCGGCCGGATAGCCTCACCGTCCTCCGCCCGGATCACTGTCTGTTCTCCGGTATTCAGATTCCGGACATTCAGCTGGTTGCTGTGGTTGATGTCATCCCCTTCCTGCCATACGATGATCTCATGGTTCTCCGATACCTGAAGGCTGTCATCCTGTCTTATACTTACCAGCTGTTCAGCGCTGCGATTCTCCAGATCCACATCATAGACACCGTTTTCCAGGAAAAAATATACATGCTGCTGTCTGTTCCGGTACAGCAGCTGTTCCATCTCATCCTTCAGCACCGCATAGCTCTTGGAATATGGGATATAGACTTCTTCCTCGATCGTATTCAGCGAATTGTCATAGCTGATGATCTGAATGCCGGTCTCCCCCTCATGTCTTCCGCGATTCATGTAACCATACACGGCAAATTTCACATTACCGCCCTCGTCTACATCCAGGATCTTGATGCCATGATTGTCATACAGAGTCCGCCGGTCGGCATTATCTTTACCATAGAAGGAGAAGATCACTGTCAGTCCGTTGGTAGCCGCATTATAGCTGAGTAACTGCCCCATATCGGAGAACACCACGGTATTGCCATCCGCACTCTCCATCATATCCACATTTTCATCCGTGATTCCCAGAAGGATCTTGTCATTGGCATACATCCGGGTAGTATCCGGGATCTGTGTCATGGTACGCTCATAATCCAGCAGATACATTCTCTCCGAAGTATATCTGACTCTGTAATACTCTTCGACATTGTAGTAGATCTTATTTTTGCCCTCTCCGGTGGATACCACAAAATCCATCAGCAGAGAGGCCACATTCCCACTGATCTGTGTCAGCCGGATGGAAGCCGCGTCCTCCTGGACCGGTTCCAGACTGCCCCAGGTGATCTGCTGAAAGCTGCTGTGAATATTCACTTTATGAAAAGTGCCGTTATCTGTCAGCTTGGAATTCGGTTCCAGATATTTCGTCAGTTCCTTGGCCACTTCCTTGTCGTATAATTTTCCGTGGAAATCTGTCGCAAATTCCAGAATTTCCGAAATATGCACATCATCATTCCATAAAATAGTCGTATAATAATATACCTTCTGTTCCCCTTCCAGTTCCAGGATCAGGGTCAGACTGTATTGTGTATTCGTGTCGATCAGGTCTTTTAACGTAAGGGAAACGGAAAAGCTTTTCCCATTTGCCTTCCATCCGGTGACTTCACTGTTCTCGATCAGCCGGCTGCCGTCGATGCTGCGAACCTCTGTCGAGATCCCCGTAATTTCTCTTCCGAACGTATCCACGGTGAAATTCGCCTGTCTGCCCTCCCCCAGCAGAGTAATGCAGTCCTTCTGGTAAGCCACATCCAGCTCCACGGTATTTCCGTGCAGTTCATTGCATGCCACACCGCCGCTTTCCATGGTGATCATAGGCAGAGTGGCCGGAGCCATCTCCATGGTCATATTGTTATGTCCCTGATTCATAATGCTGCCGATGATCAGTGCTGATGCCAGAAATACTACAACACACACGGCAATTCTAATGATCGTTTTCTTCATTCTTGATTCTTCACTCATTCATTATTCAGCAATTTTTCCAATGTCGGTGCCACATGGAGCAGTTCCTCCACAGTACCGATATCTGCGCTTTTCTTCGGGCGCATACCGTTCTTTTTCACTGCCCGGATCAACAGATTCTTCGGGGTATGTTCCATATCGATGAATTCCAGGATCTGGGTCTCATAGCCCTGTTGTTCCAGCAGATTTGCTCTCAAAGCATCGGTGAGCAGTGCTGCCACGCGCTCCTTGATGATGCCGTATTTTAACACTGGTTTTAAAGGATCACATTTTATCTGCCGGTTCAGTTCATGCTGACAACAGGGAACCGCCAGAATGACTCTGGCCCCCCATTTTACCGCCTTGTCTAACGCATAATCTGTGGCAAGGTCACAGGCATGCAGGGTCACCACCATGTCCGCCACATCTGTGCCCTCGTAGGTACTGATGTCTCCCCTCTCGAACTTTAATCTGTCATACCCCAGCTTTTCCGCCAGTTCATTGCAGTGTTTTATCACATCGGTCTTCAGATCCAGTCCGGTCACCTGGATATCTCTATGCTGTAATTCATGCAGATAATAGTACATTGCAAAGGTAAGATAGGATTTGCCGCAGCCAAAATCAATAATGCGGATGGTACGGTCTTTCGGCAGTTCATCGATCACATCCTCGATAAATTCCAGATACCGGTTGATCTGACGGAATTTATCAAATCTCGCCCTGGTCACCCGGCCGTCCGGGGTCTGCACGCCCAGTCCTACCAGGAAATCCACCGGTTTTCCTTCCTCTAAAATATAATGCTTGGTACGGTTGTGAGCCAGTGCCTGCAGTTCCTCCTCTTCAGAAGCAGCCGCCCCCTCCGTCCGCGGTGCCTTGCCACTTTTTTTCACCTTCAGTGTCAGCTTGCCCTTTTTGCTGACCAGAGCGGTGGCCTGCAGGGTCTTCGCTGAGAATTCTCCCTGCCGGAACTGCTCCTGTAAGGCGGTGCAGATCCGGTCCGTCAGCTGTTCTGCTGTAAAATTCTCGTGAAACACCTGAGTTCCTCTGTAAGCAGTCTCCTGGAACAACAGTTCCTCCCGGATCAGCACCGGGCGGATCTTTACCTTCTGGGTCTGTTCCGGATGACGGCTGTTGCTCAGGATGATCTGCTGCAGATCTTTATTCAAAATTTTCTGTAAAAGTATTTTCAGTTCTTCCATGGTTTATCCTGTTTTTCAAATGTTTTGCGCATATTATAGCACGCTTTCCTATAAGAACGCAATCATTCCCCGTCGTCCACCGTGTCTCCTTTTGTAGATCTCATTGCACACCAACACATGGATCAGATCATTTGATACTTTTTCCGCTTCCTGTTCCAGGATCGTGCTGATCGTATCCGCTATCCGGAACAGACTCAGGCGGTCCGGATATTCATCATAGATCATGCTTCCTTCATAGTCGTATTTGTCCAATATTTCCGCAATCCTGCGCTGACAGCGTCTGACTTCTCCGGGATAGGTCTGCTGCAGATATTCCAAGTCATTTAATAGTTCCTTTTCATCCATTCTTCCGGGATATCCGGGCAATGTCATAAAAAACGGTCTTGCTACCATTTTAAAATGCCTCATGCTTTTTTATAACATATGCATTTTCTCTCTATAAAGTGAAAAACAGGTGCTGCGAAGCTTATCGCAGCACCTGAATTCTCGCCATTGCTCTCTGCAATGCCGTCTCTGCCCTGGCAATATCCGTCTCCGGCGTCT
>OGEP01001125.1_pt1 | contig 31129 bp, 21 predicted proteins | sample 1570721 | NCBI WGS metagenome assembly OGEP01 (sample SAMEA2582131, study PRJEB24529) | metagenome | biome: Human gut stool | place: China | collected 2011 | reverse complement strand
AACAACTAGCCACTAACAACTTGAAAGGAGCTGTCGCGATGCGACAGCTCCTTTTTTTACAACACGCCCAAGCCTTCCAGCAATATTTTCAAACCAATCAAGATGAGGACGGCCCCGCCGATGCGTTCGGCCTTGTTTTTATAGCGCATCCCGAAGAGGCTGCCGACTTTTATCCCGGCTGCCGAGAACAGGAACGTCGTCACGCCGATGAGCGTCACAGACGGCACGAGGGCGATGTCCATGAAGGCGAAGGTGACCCCGACAGCCAGGGCGTCGATACTGGTTGCGATGGCCAGCATGAGCATCGTATAGGGACTCATGGACGCATCACAGTGCTCTTCGTCCTCAAAGGACTCCTTAATCATATTGAGGCCGATGGCGCTGAGCAGGATGAACGTGACCCAGTGATCATAGGCATCGATCATGTCGGCGAAAAAGCTGCCCAGACCATAGCCGATAGTGGGCATCAGAGCCTGGAAGCCGCCAAACCACAGGCCGGCCAGGACCATGTGGCGCCAGTTGATTTTTCCCAGCGACAGGCCTTTACAGATGGAAACGGCAAAGGCATCCATGGATAGGCCGACGGCCAGCAACAGTAAATCAAGTGTATTCATTCTCTTCTCTCCTCATCAATGCAGCAATATACAATTCAATTATTATAAGAGATAGGGAAATCGATGTCAACGAAAAAGATTGCCAAATCAACGAATTGTGCTACAATACATTTTGTGACAAGAAAGGACGTGAAAACACATGAAATATAGAAAGCGCCATCTCCTGGCGGCGCTCCTCAGTGCGTTTACTTTATTTTCCGGTCAGGCCCTGGCCATGTCCGTGGATAACCTGATGCAGGTCGTCGCCAAGGACAGTGCGACAGGCAAGACCATTTCCTGGCAGTCTGACAGCGACCGCAGCGATTACAGTGTAGAATACCGCCACAAGGACCAGGATGATGTTCAGTTGGCTTATGTGACCGAAGGGAAACGGCCTCCCATTTACGACGCCGACAATCCGGCACCCTATACGTATGGGGCTTACATGCAAAAACTGACACCGGCCACGGAATATGAATACCGTATCGTCAATGCCGACGGTGCGACCGATTGGATTACTTTTTCGACGACAAAAGAAGATTTAAACAAATACAAAGTCCTCGTCTTCGGCGACTCTCAGTCCACCGATTACAGCGTCTGGGGTCAGACGGCGCAGATTGCCTGGCAGCAGAACGATGATGCGGCTTTCTTCATCAACATGGGCGACATTACCGACAACGGGCAGGCCTATTTCCAGTGGCGGGACTGGTTTGAAAATGCCGATGTCCTGACCAGCCACATCCCCTTTGCCCCGGTCCTGGGCAACCACGAAGCCTATAGCATGGACTGGAAATTTGCCGAACCGTATACGTATAAGGCCCTGTTCGCCGTGCCCTATGGCGGACCGAAGGACCAGAATCGCCTGGCTTACTCCTTTGATTATGGCGACGTCCACTACGTGTCCCTCAATACGGATTATGAAGAATTGAACGGCTGGCGTCCGACGATGATGGAAGATGAAGCAGCCTGGCTCGACAAGGATTTGGCTGCGGCCAAAAAGGCCGGGAAACGGCTGGTCGTCCTCATGCACCGTCCGCCTTGGGACAGCCCGTATAACGGCACCCTCGATGTAAACGGCAAATACTTCATGCCGCTCTTTGATAAATATGACGTCCCCCTGGTATTTACGGCTCATGAACACTGCTATGAACGGACCGTTCCCATCAAGAACGACCAGGCCGCTACGGAAGGGACCGTCTACATTGCCACGGGCCGCTCCGGGACAGAAGCCTGGGATGGCTCGGTCAAGAAGCCGACTGATGTCATTTACTATAATCCGACGGATATGCCCATGTACCTGACGCTCCAGGTCGAACCGGATGAATTCCGCGTCAGCGCCATGAAAAATGACGGCACCCTGATCGATACCGTTTCCATCCCGGCCAAGCACCAGGAAGCGGAAGTTTCCAAAGACGCAGACAACACCGTAAAGGCGCCGGAAACGAAGACCAAGAAAGATAAGCAGAGTGCTAAGCAACATGCTAAGAAAAATGTAAACAAACATAAACAGAAGTAAAGACGGTTGTTTTCTTTCTGGAAGACGTGTATAATTAACAGTTACAGAAAGTAAACAGAAGAGGAGCGAATGAGAATGAAAAAATTAGCAAAAAATATGATCCTTTGTGCGCTCGTGACGATGAGTTTATCAGCCGTCTGCTTTGCAGAAGATACGACTACGACGGAAACGACGGCAGCAGAACCGCAGGCGACGGCTACGGTGACGACAACGACTCAGGCCGCTCCGGACCAGAATGTCGTCGACTGGCTCGACCCGGCTGCCGGTGAATGGTACAGCACCAAGGGCAACCTGGTCATGACCATCGAAGGCAACACCATCAACGGCTGTACGGTGACGGACCCGAAAGACTGCACCTATGACTATCCGCGGACCGGGACCTTTACCATTCATGAACAGATCGGCGACCGGACGATTAAGATGGACCTCATGGGCCATAAATCCCATCAGTATCTCATCGTAGACAATAAGATGCCCTTACGCCGTTCCCTCAACGCCGACCGTTACGAATCCATTGGCGGCGTCTACCTCGGCATGACCCAGGAAGACCTGACGGCTGCCTATGGCCAGCCGAGCAGCACTGCCGAAGATCAGGGAACAGACCGCTGGATTTATGATAACCATCACATGGACGCTTATCTCCAGGGCGGCATTGTCATCGGTATCCGCATTTATGACGGTAGCGATTTGAAGTTCGATAAATCTGGCCTGACCGCTTCTGACACAGCAGGTGCCTATGCCAAGTCTTACGAATTGGAAACGACGCCGGAAGTCCCGACAGAAGCCAACGCCATTTCCAAAGCCTATAAACTGCCCCAAGGCGAATACCTGCGCTTTGGCCAGAATTTCGTCCAGCTTTCCATCTAATCGGATAGATACTAATTGCACATCGACTGAAATGGGGCCTCACATGACGGGAATCTTCATGTGACAGCCCCCTTTTCGTTGCATTATTCTTTGAAATACGGTAAACTAAAGGTAATTGATTTATATGAATTGCTGTTGCGCTGGCTGGCATGGTTAAGCCTTTTTTTATTGGAAAAATGAGCCAGGTAAATGCAAAAACAGAGATAGTAAACATGAGGAGAGAAAACACGTGATTACGACAAGAGATTTAATGGACCGCTATAATATCAAGACCCGTCAGGGCATCATCCAGTTCGTCAAAAAACATCTGGACGAAATCAATCATGACGGAGAAGAACACGCCACCATGCAGAAAGGCGAATGGGCCTTCGATACGGAAGCTGTCCGCATCCTCGACCAGCTGCGCGGCCTCCACGACCAGGCGACCATTACCGAACTGGAAAGCGAAAAAGTATCCAATGCCCAGCAGGAATCGCACAACCTGCGTATTTTGCTGCTCAAAGCCCAGCAGGACCTCAACACAGCCCAGCAGCAGGTCATCACGTTGCAGCAGAACCTGATCGCCAAACAGAACGAACTGTCTGAAGTCAAAGTTAAAGCCCTGGAAGCCCAGCAGAACAAGGACCAGGCCGATGCCCTGCAGAGCGAACTGGACCGCCTGAAAAAAGAAGGCAGTATCATCGAAGACGAACACAAACAACTCCAGGAAACACTGGCCACCGTCCAGGCCGAACGAGACAGCCTGCGCCAGCAGCTGGCCGAAAAAGACAACCGCCATTGGTGGGAATTCTGGAAATAATCATACACCGGGAACAGGGGCTATGGCATGGAAATCCTGAGAGCATGCCATAGTCTTTTTTTAAAGGCTCCCATGATAGGGGAGCTGAGCGCCGAAGGCAGTCTGAGAGGTTTAAGGCTCCCATGATAGGGGAGCTGGGTGCCGAAGGCAGTCTGAGAGGTTTTAAGGCTCCCATGATAGGGGAGCTGGGTGCCGAAGGCAGTCTGAGAGGTTTAAGGCTCCCATGATAGGGGAGCTGAGTGCCGAAGGCAGTCTGAGAGGTTTAGGGCTCCCATGATAGGAGAGCTGGCCGCCAAAGGCGGTCTGAGGGGGCCTTTGAAAAGGAGTGATACGGCCATGAGCGATAATATTACGATTCGGCCAGCCTGTGGAGCTGATGCGGCAGCTTTGGCCAGGATTTACGCACACTATGTGGAAAAGACGGCCATTACGTTTGAATACACCGCGCCCGATGTTGCGGAAATGGAACGGCGCCGCCAAGAGATTTCACAGCGCTATCCCTACTTGATTGCCGAAACAGACGGCAAGGTCATCGGTTATGCCTATGCCCATGCATTCTATGGCCGTGAAGCCTATGCCTGGTCCGTCGAATCGAGCATCTACGTCGACGTAAACGCCCGTAAACGCGGGATTGGCCGCAAGCTGTACGAAGCCCTGGAAAAAGCCTTGAAATCCATGGGAATACTCAACATCAACGCCTGCATTGCCGTACCCCGTAACGACCAGGACCCGTATGTCACCAACGGCAGCCTGAACTTCCATCAACGCCTTGGCTACACCCTGGTCGGTCGTTTCCACAACAGCGGCTACAAATTCGACCGTTGGTATGACGTCGTCTGGATGGAAAAAATGATCGGCCCCCATACCATTCATCCCCGATTTCCGGCAAAAAAATGAGACCCTTTTTGCTTTATAGTTTGTAGCATGGAGTTTGTAGGGAGAGGGGGATTTGGCAGTCATGTGCAACTTAGGAGAAGGAATATACGAAGATGGCCTGATGAAAGGCAAGCAAGAAGGATGGGAAAAAGGTAGAAAACCTTTAAATTAAAAAACATCCGCTAACCGCTAACTGCTAGCCGCTAACAACCTTAAAGGGCTTGTCGTTGTGTGACAAGCTTTTTTTTAAGCTACGCAGCGGCCTGGTTTTTTGGTACAATATTCGTGGAATCTTATTTTCACGAGGTGTCTGACATGGATATAAAATATTATGATATTGGGCTCAATTTATTTACCCGGTCTTTTCCCAAACCGGAAAAAATCATTGCCGATGCGGCGGCGGACGGTATCTGTTGTATCCTGACTGGGTCGGAGGCCCGGGAGAACCGTCTGGTCAATCAGTTTGTCCGCAATCACACGGCTTTTGGCACGGCCGGCATCCATCCTCACGTGGCCGATGAAGCGACGGAGGCGGATTTGGAGGAAATCCGGCGCATCGTCACGACGAATCCGAAAGTCGTCGCCGTCGGTGAAACGGGTCTTGATTACGACCGCATGTATTCTAAGAAAGAGAACCAGCTCCACTTTTTCAAAGCCCTCATTGCCATGGCGGAAGAATTAGGTAAGCCCATGTTCCTTCATGAACGGGACGCAGCGGATGACTTCCTGGCTTGTTTCAAAGGGCATGAAGGGCTTTGCCCGCAATCGGTCGTCCACTGTTATACAGGCGACAAGAAGACGCTGGAAAAGATGCTCGATTTAGGCTTTTATATCGGTATTACCGGCTGGATCTGCGATGAACGGCGGGCGGCTCCTTTGCGCGATGCTGTATCCATTCTGCCTTTGGAACGGGTCCTCATCGAAACGGATGCACCGTACCTGACGCCGCGGGGCTTCCACCTGCCCCGGACCAATGTGCCCAACAACATCACCTATGTGGCACAGACCCTAGCCGGGTATATGGGCGTATCTGTCGAAGAATTGACAGCCCATGCCAAAGCAAATACAGAAAAACTTTTCAAAATATAGCCATAATGCAAAGGTCTTTTTCTTTATAGTTTATAGTATGGAGTTTGTAGAGGTCGCCCCTACAAGAAAAGGAGCTGTCGCGATGCGACAGCCTCTTTTTTTATGCCTTTTTTATGCCTCATCCAGGAGAAATCTCATGTACATCGGCAGGGTAAGGATATCCTGGGTATGGCCGATATTGTAATTTCCTATTTTTTAAGGGAATTTTTTTAGATTTTTCCTATTTTTCAATGGAATTTTGTTGATGTCTGTATACAGTACGCTGAGGTGGGACATTTTTTGTCTGGATGTGATAATATTTTAAGAAAAATATTAAAAACAATAAAATTTAAAATAAGATGGGGGGGGTAATAAAAAAATATAAGAATAAGATAAAATATATATATCTTATATAAGATAATAGATTAAATAATTAAAATAGTATTAATAATGTATATACATTTGAATTTGACGCTAAAAAATGACGTAGTATAGTTAAAGTTAAAGAGAATAATTACTTATAAATATGTAGAATACATCGCATGATTATAGAGTTGCAGGAGTGATTGTCATGAATAAATTGAAAACAATCGCATCGGCAATAGCTTTAACGATGGCTTTTTTTAGTTCTGCTACTGCAAAAGTATCACAAGATGCAGATATTGCGACGACAAGTGTCTCTGAAATGGCTTGTCAATATATGCAGCAGCTTGTCGATATAGGGCTAGTCCAGTTGCCGGTAGGGTGTCGTGACGTCCGGAGCAGTCATTTTACGCGGGATGAAATGGCTGATTTGACCTTACAAGCTATGAGCCGTCTGGGCATGGATGCATACGGTAACATCAACGGGACGAGGACCGTACATCGAGCTGGTATCCGGGAGACCTTGGCTTTGCGGAGCGAGTTATATAAAGATTTACAAAATAAGGGCATGATTGATGACCCGACCTTGCTCACTGATTTATCTCCTTCATCGGAAGCCAGTGATGAAAAGAAAGATGAAGAACGGAAATACAGAATCAGTGGTGAACTCCGCTATAACTACGTTAAACACAGTGGCAACGATAAATGGAATTGGCGGGACAGTGAACTTCGCAGCCGGATATATGCAGAAGGCCGCATCAATGATAATTGGCATGTTTTCGGCATGATTGAAAGTACGAAACATTTCCTTGACCATGACCATGGGGAAAAAGACGACGTTATCAACGATAAACGACTGTATGTCCGGGGAATGATCAATAACGCTGCCATTACAGCCGGACGTTATGGTTACATGTTGGGCGAAGGGAATATCTTTGACTCGTCTGTCGATGGCCTGACCGTCAACTGGGGCGATTCACCTGAATATGAAGCAACGGTGGGCAAAACCAAGGCTAAAGGCGGTATTACCAGCGCTAGTGTCAGAAAAACTGAGGATAAGGCTGACTATGGGGCTGGAATCCATCACTTCGATGCTGATGATTGGGGGACGAAGACGGAAACTATCTGGAACGCCTATTATAACTATCATTTTACTAAGCACTTCCTGTTAGGCGGTATGTATCTGGGGACGAGCCGCGGCGACGAAGATGGCCGCCATAACGGTTTTGTCGCTAAAGCTGTCTGGGGGAATATCCAGAGTTGGGAACCTGGGTCGAATGAATTTGATGTCCGCTATTATTATCAGCCTAAAGGAACCTATGTCATTCATACTATGACGGGGCTGGCAGATTATATGGATGGATTCCGAGGATTCAATGCCGCTTATCATCATACGTTGCTTCCGAATCTGGTATTGACACTGGAATATTACCGGTTACGCGAATTGACAACAGGGGACAAGGGCAATACGGTCTGGGGAGACTTGACTTATTACTTCTAATCTGATACATAGAGGTGGGAAACGATGAATATGCGGGAGAAATTACAGCAGGGAAAGGTGCTAGCTGTCGTTGGCTTAGGTTATGTTGGCCTGCCTTTAGCCCTGGCTTTTGCCAAAAAGGTACAGACCATTGGCTTTGACATCAATGAGAAAAAATTAAATTGCTATCGCCATGGCATCGATCCGACCGGTGAAGCCGGAAATGAAGCCGTACAGCAGACGACGCTGGAATTCACGGCAGATCCGGCAGCCCTGGAACAGGCGGCCTTCATCATTGTCGCCGTACCGACGCCGATTACGGAAGATGATATGCCCGATTTGACGGCTGTGAAATCAGCCAGCCGCATTGTCGGCGAGCATCTCTGTCCCGGGACCATCGTCTGTTATGAATCGACAGTCTATCCCGGCGTTACCCGCCGCATCTGTGCGCCTATCCTTGAAGAAGCGTCGGGCCTGGTCTGTGGCAAAGATTTCAAAGTTGCCTATTCACCGGAACGCATCAATCCCGGCGATAAGGTCCACCGCCTGCAAAATATCTGTAAAATCGTGTCGGCGACGGACGAAGCGGCTCTGGAAGATGTAGCTCAGGTCTATGGCATGGTCATCGAAGCCGAGATATATAAGGCACCGACTTTGGAAGTCGCTGAAGCGGCCAAGCTCATCGAAAATGCCCAGCGCGACGTCAATATCGCATTCATGAACGAAGTAGCCCGCGCTTTCCATCATATGAATATCGACACGAAAGAAGTCATCAAGGCCATGAATACCAAGTGGAATGCATTGCATTTCACGCCGGGCCTGGTCGGCGGCCACTGTATCAGCGTCGACCCGTATTACTTCATCTATGAAGCCCGCCGTTCCGGCTACGTCACGCACCTGGCCGCAGCCAGCCGTCTGGTCAATGACAGCATGGCTGAATTCGTGGCTACGTCGACAATCCGCGAAATGATCCGGGCCGATTTGCGGGTCCATCACTCCAGAGTGTACCTGTTAGGATTAACTTTTAAAGAGAACTGTCCGGATACGCGCAATTCCAAGGCCTTTCAGATTGCCCGGAGTCTGCTGAAGTATGAAGTCGATCTGTCGCTAGTCGACCCCTGGCTGCAAAAGGATACGGTACCTGACGATTTACAGTCTTATGTCGTGCCTGTCGAAGCAATTCACGATGCAGATACCCTGGTCATTGCTGTCCAGCATAAGGTATTCCAGGATTTTTCGCTGGGCCAGTTGTCTCATTTTTATAAGGCAAATCAGCATCCGAAAGTGCTTATCGACGTCAAAGGTATTTATGAACGCCCTGCCATGGAAGCGGCAGGATTCTTATATTGGAGTTTGTGATATGCATTTACGAAAGCATTTACTCTATATCTGCGCCGGTATAATCGTATTGGGGTTCGTTTATTTCATTGCCCTGTCGGATATATTCCACCCCAAGCAGATTGCCTCTTATGAGAATTTCACCGATATTAGCGAAGAATATGATGCGACTGATGAAATGGAAGTGGCTGCCCAGCAATATGCTGATTCTACGGAGCAGGCCGTTGTCATTCATGGTCATCCCGAAGATAGTCAGCAGGTCATTTACTTGACCTTTGATGGCATGGAGAGCCGCGGCAATATGGAGGGGATTTTAAAGGCTTTGAAGAAACGGGGCTGGCATGCTTCGTTTTTCCTGGAAGGGGCCAATGCGGCTCACGAACAGGTCATCACTGAGAAATTAGCGGATGAAGACCAATTGATTGGCAATTATAGTTTTGTCGGTATTACCAAGGCAGAACGTTTGGAAACAGACCGTTTACTGGAACAGTTTTGTAAGACACAAAAGGTCTTAGCCCTGACAGCCGGGAAGCCAGCCGCTTATTTTAAACTTCCCGAAACACGTTATCTGCCGGCTTTGCTACGGGCAGCCAAAGCCAGTGGTCTTGATTATGCCGTCCAGAGCGATATCGTTATGAAAGAAAATGAATTGACCCGCCCCGGTGGCGTCGAACAACTTATGGCACAAGCCAAGCCCGGCATGATTATATCTATTCGGCTGGACCACCCGGTGCCGATTATTTTCTATGAAAAGAAAGAAGCTGATGTACCAGCTATCGACATGAAACCGACGATTAAAGATAATGTGGCTGCGTCGGCCGAAGGCGTTTCTATCGTGGAAGCCGTCCAGAACTTATGCGAAGCCTTGGCATCACAGGGTTATACGGTAGAACCTGTCAGCAAACTGACAGGGCCTTTGAATCATAGCCAGGAAGGAGGCAGCGGAAATGAATCGTAAATACCGCCGTCAGGCAGCCATGCTGGCTGCTGCCTTTTTGCTGCAAGGAGCCATCGGTTTTGGCAGTGCACCGATAGCTTGGGCTGTCGATTTGTCCAAGGAAGAAGCGGCTGTCCGCCAGGCCGAAGATGACTTGCTCATGGCCCAGAATAATTTGATATTGGCACAACGCGCTTTGATTGCCAAGCAGCGGCAGGCCTTGGCGGCTTATGAAGGCCACCCGTATCCGCAATCGGCTGTCAGCTCATCACCAGTAGCAGTGGTTCGGCAGTCTGTGTCTTCGGGAAATCAGGCTTTGCCGCCGCCAGCTTATCATCCGATAGCCGCAGAGCCTGTTGAAAATACAGTCGATGAGGAACGCATTGTGCAGAAGACAGCACCTGTCATCCGGCCTGTCGAGCTGCCTGTCGATGAAACGGTCGTCCCCCAGCTTTTAAAGCCGGCCATCCTGCCGTCTGCAAAAGGCGTTGAAAATCCTTTGAAGCCGGCTCAGGTCAAAATGCCGAAAGCCGTTAGTCAGGCTGATATCCAAAAACTCATTAAGGATAATGAAGGCCGCCTGGCTAAAGATGAAAGCGATATCTATACGACAGAAGCGGCGGTTCCTTTTACCTTTACGGGATTTTCCCGCCGTGAGTCCGTCGATGCCGTTCTCGATGCCCTGCGGGAAGTACAGGGGAGGGCTACCTTCTTTGTTACGGAAGGCGAAATGCGTAAGAATGAAGCAGCTGTCCGCGATGTCCTTCGGGATGGGCAGGAACTGGCCCTTTGCATCTATCCGAAGCCGACGGAATCCGTTGCGGATATCTGTGCCGACATCCTTCGTGGCAAGAATTTGCTGAAGACGAAGTATGGCGTCGATACGCAGCTGGTCAAGCAGTTTTCCGGCGTCGTCCGCAAGGAAACGCAGGAAGCTGTAGCGGCTACAGGAAATCGTCTTATCGGAGCCCGCATCAACGCGGTCCAGAGCCGTCATAAAGACTATCCGTCAGCTGAAAAAATCTTGCCGGAAATCTTTAATGCAGGGATTCCGTCAGCTACTCGAGGCGGAATCATCAATATCCGCATGGACTGGTATACTAAGCCCGATTTAGCGGCAGAACTCTTCCTATATATTAAGCGCAAGAAAGTCGATAATATTGCCTATACCGCTTTTGGCGATGTCAGCGGCGTCAATCCGGCCAATGATTCGGCCTATGCCCTGCGTTCTATCGGCGATATCCTGTCGGATAAGGCTCATCTTTGGACGTATCCCGTCCCGACGGTTGATTATTTACCGCAATTACAGCGCCATCCTTTGATTACACCGAATATCAGCCACGAAGCCTTGATTGACATACTGGCAAAGAGATATATTGGCGAGCACACCGTCAAAGAAGACCGTACTGTCGGTTTTGAAGCTAAGGATTTCGAAAAACTCGATTTGACAGGAAATGTCAAGACCAATGAGCCGGTCATTTTCCTGACTTTTGACGACTGGGGCTATGACAATTCTATCAATAAATTACTCTATGTCCTGCGCAAACATAATGTGCCGGCGACGTTCTTTGTCTTGACCCATAATATGCCGGATAATCCGAACCTGTTGCGGGCTATTGCCATGGAAGGCCATGATATCGGCAGTCATACCAATCTCCATAAGCCTATGTCAACGGAAAATGAACATAAAAAGCAAGTACCGACAGAAAGTTACGAAGAGTATTACCAGGATGTCAACACGTCGTATAAGCGGCTGGAAACGGTTCTCGGTGATTTACAGTGGCAGGATGGCTATCCGGTCCTGACTAAGATGCTGCGGCCGCCGACACTAGCTATCAGTGAAATGGGGACGCGGGTCATTTTGGAAAATGGTTTTGAATACATCGTCAATGGTCATACTTCGACGGAAGACTATGATGCACCGGATTTGGAAACGGAAATCAAGCGTATCCGCGACGGCCTCTATTACCGTGGGAAAGTCCGTAAAGGAACCATTTTTGTCATGCATATGACGGCGACAGCTAAATATACAGCAACGGCGTTGGATGTTATCCTGACAGAAAATGAAAAGAAAGCCGATGGGGATCCGACGAAGTTCCGCGTCGGCCAGTTATCGCAGTACCTGAATGGGGACTACTCACAGGCCAAGACGGAAAAACAACTTCGTGAACAGCGAAGGAGAATTAAGTGGTGGTCATGATGTTAAAGGGAAAGAAACAAGTAAAACCCAAAGAAAAATTAGAAGACGTCCTCATGAAGGAACGGCCCGACCGGCGGCTCCTGCCCCATGTACCAGGCCGCCAGCGTAGCGGCCATAGCCGTCGGGCCCTGCCCGATGAAGAAGTCGCTAAATATGGGTATCTGAAATTTGCCAACGGTGAAGATGCCAATGCCCGTTATCTCGTCGACTACGACGTCCATATTACGACAGGCAATCTGGGGCTGGGCCATACCTGCAAGGGCAAGGCCCAGGACTTGTCAGTCACCGGCATGGGCCTGACCGTCGATGCCGATGATGCTCGGGCCATTGTCAATAGTGGCAGTCTGACTTTGTCCTTTGAAATCAAGCCGGGGACCATGCCCGAAGGTCTGGAAATGAAGGTCAAGACCCAGGCCAAGTGTGTCCGCCCATCTAAAGAAGACTTGGAACAGCAATTGGCTGAACAGGCCAGCCGGGGAGAAAACAAACCTGTTTTTCTTGGTGTCCAGTTTAACGAAAATTTACTGGAATATTCCCGACGCCATAGTTCGCGTTTTGCCGTGCCCTTTGTCTCCTTCCTGCTCTTCATTATCTGTCTGTGTATCGTTCTCATGCGTACGGAAAGTGTCGTTTACTTTAAATTCAACAAGTATTTATATCTGTACAGTATCATTGCCAGCACTTTCTTGCTCATCAAGTATATTTTCGGCGCCCTTTACCGGCCCGTCAAGATTGACGCCAACTATACGCCAGGCGTCACTATCCTTGTGCCCTGCTTCAATGAAGAGACGTGGATACGGCGGACGATTTTGAATGCTATGGACCAGTTCTATCCGCCAGACAAATTGGAAGTCATCGTCATCGACGACTGTTCGACAGACCATTCTGTCGAGCGCATCCGCGAGACTATCGAGGAAATCCAGACTAAGGAAGGGCCGGAAACGGCAGAGCGCATCCATTATATCGTCCAGCCCGTCAATCAGGGGAAGCGGGAAGCCCTGGTCGCCGGAGCCAAAGAGGCCAAGCACGAGCTGGTCTTATTCGTCGACTCCGATAGTTTCCTCAATCCCTATGCCATCCGCAATATTGTACAGCCTTTCAAGGACGCCCGCTGCGGCGGCGTATCGGGCCGGACGGACGTAGCCAATACGTACACCAACTCCCTGACCAAGATGCAGTCTGTTCGCTATTATATCGCCTTCCGCATCATGAAGGCAGCTGAAGGGCTCTTCGACGCCGTCACCTGTCTGTCCGGTCCTTTGTCGTGTTACCGCAAGGACCTGGTCTTGCGCTATGCTGATGACTGGCTGAATCAGCGCTTTTTAGGCCATAAGGCGACATTCGGTGACGACCGGGCCATGACCAACTTCATCTTGCGCCACCACCGGACGGATTACCAGGATACGGCCATCTGCTATACCATCGTGCCCAATGACTACGATGTCTTCCTCAAGCAGCAGATGCGCTGGAAGCGGAGCTGGCTCCGGGAATCGCTGGTCGCCAGTACCTTCATGTGGAGAAAAGAACCATTCATGTCGGTCATGTTCTATATGGGTGTCTTAGTGCCTATCATCGCGCCTTTCATCGTCTGCTATAACCTCATTTACATCCCCATCATGCACCGCGTCTTTCCGTTTACCTTTATCTTTGGCATGTTCCTCATGGCCGGTCTCATGAGTGCCTGCCAGCTTTTCCTGCGGCGCAGTACGACCTGGCTCTATGGTATCTGGTTCTGCCTCTATTATGAAATGGTCCTCTTGTGGCAGATGCCTATTGCCTGGTTCACTTTCTGGAAATCGACGTGGGGCACGCGCATGACTCCGGCTGACGTGGCCGAAGCAGCTAAAAAGGCCGGCAAAAAAGCGGTCTCTCAGGAAGCAGCTCCTGTATCAGAGCCTGAACCGGCATCGCTATTAGGGTCTAAACCTGAAGCCATGAGTAAGGTAAAGCCTGAGCCAACGACGGCAGCACCCGAACCGTCAGCCCCTCAATCCGTAGTTGAACCGGTGGCCAGCCCTGCTCCAGCACCAGCAAAGGAAAACGTTCCGGTATCAGAACCTGTACGGAAAGCAAAGCTGAAAGGCAAGGGAAAACCGAAAGTGATGACGGATTTTGGCATACCCATGGCAAGTTTTGTCCCACAAAGTAAACCGGAATTTCCTGTTGAGGACCTGCAGCAGCAATTGGCTTCTTTGCAACAGCTTGTGCGCCAGCAGCAGGCTGAAATCACTGCTCAGCAGCAGCGGTTTGAAGTCCAGCAGCAGCAGGTAGAAGCCCAGCAGCAAGAACTGAACCGCCAGAAAATCGCGGCTGTGCGGCGGGAAGCTGAAGATGCACGCCGCCAGGCTGAAAGTGCCATGCGGCAGGCCGATATCTTGAAAGAGCAGGCAGAACTCCTGGAAAAATTAGAAAAGCAGCGGAAGGGGGACGATGATCATGCTGTCTGATAAAGACGTTACGGCCCGCATCGACCATTACAAACGGATTCGGTTCATCGCCGAAGGCCTCTTTCTCGTAGCTGTATTAGCCATTATCATCGATGCTTTGTTTGTTTTTTCTACGTATCAACCCTATACGGCGGCTGATGTGTCCGATGATACAGACCATGGTTTCGTTGCCTTATCTTATTTTGGTGTCGACCGGACGGGAACACATGATTTGATTGGCGCCGATTTGCTCGATGAACATCTGGCGGCGCTCCATAAGAATGGCTATGTGACGGTCACTGGTAAGGATGTGCAGAACTATTATCATCAAGGGACTCCCCTGCCGAAACATGCACTTTTCCTTAATTTTGAAGATGGTCGCCGCGATACGGCTGTCTTTGCTGAAAAAATGTTGGAGAAATATAATTATCATGCTATGATGTCGACGTATGCTGACAATCTGAAAGGGGACGACAGCAAATTCCTTCGCCCAAAAGAATTAACGGACTTGACCCAGCATGGTTACTGGGAAATGGGGACTAATGGTTATCGTCTGTATTATATCAACGTCTTCGACCGCTGGCATCATTACTTGGGCAACATGAACCCTGTCGTCTATGCCCACTTGACCAGTGTCTTAGGCCGCGACTATAATCACTATCTCATGGATTACATCCGCGATGACAAAGATTTTCCTGTCGAAACGTATCAGGTCATGAAAGACCGTATCAGTGACGATTATACCATGCTCCGTGATACGTATACCGAGGATTTCGGCTATGTACCGGAAACGAATATCCTCATGCATGCCAATACGGGACGCTTTGGCAATCATGAAGACGTGAGCCGCGTCAATGAATCGTGGATTCGCAAACTCTTCAAGATGAATTTCAACCGCGAAGGCGACAGTCACAACGACCGTCAGAGCAGTATCTATGACCTGACGCGCATGGAACCGCGGGCTTACTGGCCCGTCAATCACCTGCTCATGCGCATCCGTGACGATGGTGTCGATGATATCCAGTTTGAGAAGGGGGACTCAGAACAATATGACCAGTGGAACGTCCGAGAAGGGGCAGCGCAGTTCAAAGATGAAAAAGTTATCTTGACGACCGAAGGTCTTGGCCAGGGCATCATGGAACTCAAAGATAGTGACCATTTCCGCGATATCCATGTCACAGCTGACTGGCAGGGAAATCAGTACGGGACGCAGAAAATCATGCTTCGTGCCAATAAAGCACTGGACAGCTATGTCGTCGTCGCCTTGGTAAATAATAACTTGGTCGTCGGCGAGTGTAACCAGGGGAGTTATCAAGAATTGCAGAAAATCGACTTGCAGCTCTTCGATGGACAGAACTATTTATCCGAAGATGAGGACAAGAAAGCCGTTGCTGAAACGGAACGGGAAGTCCTGGCCCGCTATGCGCCTAATACGACAATGGCTCAAAAGCAAATCAATAATTTGCAAGAAGAGGAAAATCAGGAAGCGCGCAGCGTTGATGAAGGTTCGCCCGAATATCGGCCGACACTGAGCTATCATAAACGGGGAAATCGGAAAGTCGATATCGAACTGCACGATGATTTGTTGTCCGTTACTATTGATGGCCGGCCGGCTGTGGTCAATGAAACAGTTCAGCGAACCGACGAAGGCAGTCTAGTATTAGCTGCTCGCTGGCCTGGCTATGGCTACAGCCAGACGAATCTGGCCGATGACGTTTATGATGGTGTTTTTTCAGGGCTGAAGGTTACAGAATGGAATCCGCAGGATGATAGCCAGGTACTTTATGACGTTCATTATCGTGGTTGGAATAAGCTGAAATACAAAGTTCATATTTGGTGGCGAAAGGTTTTGGATTGGGCTTTAAGTCATTTTTAAGAGTATAGGAGGAAGTATGCGCAGAATCATAAAAATTCTCTCCGGCGCCGTCGCAGCCGGTGTCATCCTGTTCATTGCCGGTGCAGTATCGCTCATGGTGCCGTCGACGTCGGCAGCCAAGCAGCGGCCTCAGCCGTCCTTTAACAGTAACGCCTGGGTAGCTTATTGGGATTACAGCCGGAGCCTGAAAGAAGCCAAGGCCGTCAGCAGCCAGCTCAATTCGGTCAGTTATTTCGGCGGCGCCCTCGATAGTCAGGGGAAAGTCATCGTCCTGGGGCCGGCTGGCGATTTCGTCACGGAAAAACTGCCCCGTTATAAAGTGACGGTCAAGAAGTACCTGACCGTCGTCAATGATGTCTATGACGATCCGCAGGACCCGAAGAGTCAGACTAAGGTCAAGGATACGGCGGCCCTGGAAAATCTCTTGGCGACGAAGGAGTCGCGGCAGGCCCATATTGACGACCTTTTCGGGACGATGAAGAAGTACGGTTATGATGGCCTGGAAATCGACTACGAACAGGTCTGGAAGAATCCTCTCGTGGCTTTCCGTTACGTGAAGTTCATCCAGGAAATCGCGGCAGCTGCTGACGAACAGCAGATTCCCTTGCGTATTATTTTTGAACCGTCTGTCCCGGCGAACAAGCTCATTTTCCCGGAAGGTCCGGAATACGTCATCATGAGCTATAACTTATACGGCATGCATACGAAGGAGGCTGGTCCCAAGGCGGACAAGGCCTTCATCGACACCATCCTGGGACGGGTGGACCGCCTGCCCCGGCCGCACAGCATCGCCTTTGCTACGGGCGGCTGTATCTGGGAAGGAAACCAGTCTCCGCGCATGGTGACCGAAGAGGAAGCCCGTGACCTGGCCAAGTCCCTCCGTGCTGATATCCAGCGCGACGAAGCCAGCCAGGCCCTGCATTTTCAAGAACACCGTGCCGATGGGACAGCTGTCACCGGCTGGTATGCCGACAGCGAGACCCTCAAGGCCTGGAAGCAGCAGGCCCTGGAACACGGCGTCGACGGCATTTCCCTGTGGCGCTTCGGCGGAAATGAGCGCATCAAGGCCTATTATGCCGGCTTAATGCCGTAAAAGCGTGGTAACTGCAAACTACAAACTGCAAACTTAATACTCAAAAAGCGCTGTCGCATGAAGACAGCGCTTTTTGTCTCCATACAGTCTCTTGCGGCCCGCCCTTTTTTGCTGGTATAATAAACTAGATGGATTATGCATAAAATTTATTTTTTGCCCTGCAAAGGAGGGTTTTTTATGAATATTGCGCAATATACGAAAGCGGCCTCTCTGGAAGAAGCGTGGGAGCTCAACCAGAAACGGTCCGCTGTCGTCCTCGGCGGCTGCTGCTGGCTCCGCTTGTCGCCGCAGCGGCGCATTGCCCAGGCTATCGACTTGTCGGCGCTGGGGCTGGACCAGATTGAAGAAGGGGAGGACTCTTTCCGCCTGGGTGCTATGGTCACGTTAGGGCAGCTCGAAGGCCACGATGGGCTGGCTGCTTTCACTCAGGGCGCCATGAAGGAAGCAGTCCGCCATATCGTCGGGACCCAGTTCCGCAACATGGCGACCGTCGGCGGCAGTATCAGCGGGCGTTTCGGCTTTTCCGACATCTGGACGCTGTTCCTGGCCCTGGATGCCCAGGTCGAATTGTACAAGGGCGGCGTCGTCAGCCTGGCCGATTTCGGTCAGACCGGGCCGGGGAAAGACATCGTGACTCACATCATCATCCCGAAAAAGGCCTGCCAGACGGCGTATGATTCGCTGCGCCTCAATGAAACGGATTTCCCTGTCATCGCCGTGGCCGTATCGGCTGATGCAGAAAACGTGCGCTGTGCCATCGGCGCCCGCCCGGCCCGGGCAGAAGTCGTCCGTCTGCCGGCAGCTGATGTGCGCCGCCAGGGCTTGGAAGGGGCTGCCCAACAAATTGCCCATTCCATGACTTATGAAAGCAATATGCGCGGTTCCGCCGATTACCGCCAGGATATGGCTGTCGTCCTCTGCCGGCGCTTATTGGCAAAAGTTCTGGGAGGTGACCAGTAATGACCATTACGTATTGGCTGAACGGCAAGAAGGCGACGGCTGACGTCGCGCCGGGCCTGATGCTCTATGATTTTCTCCGCAGCCAGGGCTGTTACAGTGTCAAATGCGGCTGTGAAACGACGAACTGCGGCCTCTGTACGGTCTGGGTCGACGATGTGCCTATGTTGTCGTGTGCCCTGCTGGCTGTCCGCATCGACGGCCGCCATGTGACGACCCTCGAAGGTTTGCAGGATGAAGCCAAAGAATTCGCTTTCTATATGGGCCGCGAAGGCGCCGACCAGTGCGGCTTCTGCAACCCCGGTTTCGTCATGAACGTCCTGGCCATGGTCCGCAAGCTGGATGCGCCGACAGAAGAGGAAATCAAGGAATTCCTGTCAGGCAATCTCTGCCGCTGCACGGGCTACATGAGCCATATGCGGGCTATCAAGGCCTATTTCAAAGCCAAGGGGAAGGAGGTCCGGGCATAATGGAATACAAAGCTATCAATCACGTTGTCGCCAAGAAGGATTCTCAGGCCCTGGTCACGGGCCAGCCGGTTTATACGGATGATCTGCGGCCCAAGGACTGTCTCATCGTCAAGGCCCTGCGCAGTCCCCATGCCAGAGCCATCGTCAAGAAGGTAAATAAGAACGCTGCCGAAAAGGTGCCGGGCATCGTCTGCATCGTCACGGCTGAAGACGTGCCTCAGTCTCGTTTCACCATTGCCGGCCAGACCTATCCGGAACTGAGCCCGTATGACCGCCTCATCCTGGATAAGCAGATCCGCTTCGTCGGCGATCCCGTCGCCCTCGTTGCCGGTACGAGTGAAGACGCCGTCGACAAGGCTCTGCGCGTCCTCCGCGTTGAATACGAAGTCCAGGAACCGCTCCTCGATTTCACTAAAGCCCTGGACAACGATATCGTCGTCCATCCCGAAGACAACTGGAAGCCCCTCGTCGATGTCGGCGGCGACAACAAGCGCAATCTCGTCGCCCAGTCCTGTGACGAACACGGCGACGTCGATGCCGTCCTAGCTTCGTCGGACGTCGTCATCGACAGGACCTATCATACGCGTCAGAATCAGCAGGGCGCTATGGAAACGTTCCGGGCCTATGCCTATAAGGATGCCTTTGGCCGCCTGACCATCGTCAGCTCGACGCAGGTCCCGTTCCATGTCCGCCGCGTCGTCGCCAACGCCCTGGAAATCCCGAAATCGAAGATCCGCGTCATCAAGCCGCGTATCGGCGGCGGTTTCGGCTCCAAGCAGACTGTCGTCATGGAAGTCTATCCGGCTTATATCGCCTGGCTGACGGGCAAGCCGGCGTACATGATCTACAGCCGGGAAGAATCGATGACGGCGTCGACGCCGCGTCATGAATCGCAGATCCGCGTCGTCCTCGGCGCCAGCAAAGACGGCCATATCCGCGGCATTTTCCTCGATTCCCTGTGGAATGCCGGTGCCTATGGCGAACACACGCCGACGACGGTCACCTTGTCAGGCCATAAGTCGATTCCTTTATACAATGCAGCCGAAGCCTTCCGCTTCAGCTATACCTGCGTTTATACCAATACCATTGCAGCCGGTGCTTATCGCGGCTACGGTGCGACTCAGGGGCTGTTCGCCCTGGAAACGGCTGTCAACGAACTGGCTGCGGCCCTGCACATGAGCCCCGTCGCCCTGCGCCTGAAAAATATGGTCCGCCAGGGTCAGGTCCTGCCGGCCTATTTCAATGAAACGGCCTTGAGCTGTACGCTGGATAAATGCTTGGAGCGGGTCGTCCAGATGTCGGGCTGGAAGGACGACTGCCCGCGCCAGGTCCTGCCCAACGGCCATATCCGGGCCATCGGCATTGCAACGGCCATGCAGGGGTCGAGCATTTCCAATGTCGACGTCGCTTCGGTCACCATCAAGGTCAATGACGACGGCTTCTATTCCCTTAATATCGGCGCTACCGATATGGGGACGGGCTGCGATACCATCCTGGCCCAGATTGCCGCAGAATGTCTCATGTGCCCTGTCGACAATGTCGTTACTTATGGCGTCGATACGGATACATCGCCGTACGACAGCGGATCCTATGCGTCGTCGACGACATACCTCACGGGCAATGCCGTCGTCAAGACCTGCCAGAGCCTGATACAGCGCATGAAAGAACGGGCAGCTGTCAAGCTCGGCGCAGCCAACGTTGACGATTTGGAATTCGATGGCAAAGCCATTACCGACTTGTCTACTGGGAAGAAAATCACCATCAAGGACTTGGGCAATGACGCCATGTTCATGAATGACATCGCCCTGGAAGCGACAGAATCGTGTTATTCGCCGACCAGTCCGCCGCCGTATATGGCCGGTGCGGCAACGGTCGACGTCGACCCGGAAACGGGGCATATCTCCCTGGTGCAGTATGACGCCGTCGTCGATTGCGGTACGGTCATCAATCCGGCCCTGGCCAAAGTCCAGACCGAAGGGGGCATCGTCCAGGCCATCGGCATGGCCCTGACCGAAAATATCCAGTATACGCCGTCGGGCCGCCTGCAGAATAACTCCTTCATGCAGTACCGCATGCCGACGCGCATGGACCTGGGCCAGATCAACGTCGAATTTGAACCGAGCTATGAACCGAACGGGCCTTTCGGCGCCAAGTCCATCGGCGAACTGGTCATCGACTCGCCGGCACCGGCCATTGCCCACGCCATCTATAACGCTACGGGCATCTGGCTGCGCGACCTGCCCATGACCGCCGAAAAACTTTACAAGGTGATGAGAAAAAAATAGTGGCTCGTGGCTAGTGATTCGTGGTTCGTGTAAGGGCGCCCGCAGGTCGCACTCCGCACTCCGCAATGCGGGAGCCGTCCTGTACGGCCTGCCCTGGCTCCCTTTATAGGGGAGCTGTCAGCAACGCTGACTGAGAGGTTGCTTTTTCTCAGAAATTTCAATGAAAAAGGGCTATCGTATTAAGTGTTTTTGCTTAATGCGATAGCCCCTTTTTATGTATTCGGGTGTAATCGGAGAACTGCGGTCTGTGTTATCCCCATCATTCAGGGCGGGCCGCCTTAGCAGGACGGCCCCTACATACGGTTCAGGGGACCGCTTCGGCCTGCGAACCACGAACCACTAGGCCGAAGGCCGAAGCCACGAGCCACGAACTCCTCATTTCACAATCATGACGGGCAGGCCCGAATGGGTCGTGATGTAGCGGCTGACGCTGCCCAGGAGGATTGAGGCCAGGCCGCTGCGGCCGCGGCTGCCCATGATGAGCAGGTCCGAGCCGTCTTTTTCGGCTTTTTTGAGGATTGTCGGGCCCGGACGGCCGATGTTGGCGACGAAGTGGATGTCGACGCCGCCTTTATGGTCGGCGATGGCGGCCTTGCACAGGGCGAAGACGCGGTCGGCGCTCTGGCGCAGGCGGTCGGTCAAGTCTTCGAGGCCGCGTTTTTTCTGGTCCAGTGCCGTTTCTTCGGCGATGAGGTCGCGCATGTTGGCGACGTGGAAGACCGTGACCGATGCGCCGTCGGCTTTGGCGAATTCTACGGCGTAGCGGACGGCTTTCAGTGATTCTTCCGAGCCGTCAGCGGGGACGAGGATGCGCCGGTACGGTCCTTCTTTCTTATTGTGCGCCAAGAGGACCGGGCATTTGGCATGGGCCAGGACGTAGGTGCTGGCACTGCCCAGAATCTGTTCCGACAGGGAATGGCTGCCCCGGCGGCCCATGACGATGAGGTCGGCGTCGCATTTGTCGGCTTCGCTAAGGATGCCGATTTCCGGCGTACTGACCAGCTGGACCGTGTGGACCGTCAGGTTTTCCGGAACGGCTTCCATGGCCTTTTCCAGGACGTAGCCGCTCTTGTCTTTGGCCAGCTGGGTCAGGTCCTTGACCTTTTCGTCGGTCATGTCTTCAAAGACGTCGAAGGAATCCAGGACGGCATCGGCATTGGTGATGTTGACGATGGTCAATTCAGCATTATAGACGTTGGCAATGTCGATGGCATGCTGCAAGGCGTTGTGCGACGGTCTGGAACCGTCAATAGGAACCAAGATGTTTTTCATGATACATACCCCCTTTGTATAGAGACTATTTTTCCAGCGAACTGTTGATGCGGACGCCGCTCATGAAGGGCATGACCGGCTTGGTATCTTCCTGTACCGGTTCGCGGATGCCTTCAAAGGTCGTCGTCAGCATCAGCTTCAGGCGGTTGGTCTGGTTGACCGAGCTGGCGCTGGGGTCATAGTCGATAGCGACGATATTCGTTTCCGGGAAGGCGGCTTTCAGGGTCTTGATCATGCCTTTGCCCGTAACGTGGTTCGGCAGGCAGGCCCAGGGCTGGAGGCAGACGATGTTCTTGGCGCCGCGGTGGATGAGGTCGATCATATCCCCCGTGAGGAACCAGCCTTCACCGGCTTCATGGCCCAGGGACAAGTATTTCTTCGCTTCGTCAGCAATGTCGTAAATGGATGTAATCGGGTCGAAATGGCGGCTCTTGGCGACGGCCTGTTCGTAAGGTTTGCGGTACCATTCCAGGAGGCGGACGGCAGTCTTGCTGAGGAAGGAATCCTTCCAGCTGCCCGACAGGTATTTATGGCGGAACTGGTTGTCCAGCTGACCGTAGAGGAAGAAGTCTGCCAGGCCGGAGACGATGATTTCGCCGCCTTCTTCTTCAATCATGCGGACGATGTGGTTATTGGCGATGGGGTGGAACTTGACGTAGATTTCACCGACCAGGCCGATGCGCGGCTTCATGGTTTCACTCATGTCGATGTGGTCGAATTCGTCGATGAGGTCGCGGATATTTCTCTTGAATGATTTGAAATCGGCTTTCTTCAGCTGTTCGGCACATTTCTTCTGCCACTTGTGGAAGAGGGCTTCGGCTGTCCCCTTGACCTTTTCGTAAGGCCGCGTGCGGTAGAGGACCTGCTGCAGGGCGTCGCCGTAGATCATGCCCATGACCAGGCGGTGCCAGAAGCCGATGCCGGGCTGGAAACCGGGCTGCTTGTTCATGCCCTTGAGGTTCAGCGACAAGATGGCGACCTGGGACATGTTGGCGTCGTTCAGGGCTTTGCGGATCATGCCGATGTAGTTCGTCGCCCGGCAGCAGCCGCCGGTCTGGGAAATCATGACTGTCGTGTGGTTCAGGTCGTATTTGCCCGATTTGAGGGCTGTAATGATCTGGCCCAGGCTCATGATGGCCGGATAGCAGGCATCGTTGTGGATATAGGCCAGGCCCGTGTCGATGGCCTTCTGGCCCTGGTGGGGCAGGAGTTCGACGCGGTAGCCTTCATGTTCAAAGGCGGCACTGAACAAGGGGAAATGAATCGGCGTCATCGACGGAGCCAGGATGACGTTCTGCTTGGCGTCTTCCTTGGTGAAAATCGTCTTTTCGTAAGAATACGGTTCGACGACGTGGTCTTCTTTGGGACGGTGATTCATGACGAAGAGCAGCGAGCGCAGGCGGATGCGGATGGCACCCAGGTTGGAGCCTTCGTCGATTTTGAGCAGTGTATGGATCTTGTGGCCGTGGGCCAGGATGTCTTGGACCTGGTCGGCGACGATGGCGTCAAGGCCGCAGCCGAAGGAATTGAGTTCGACCAGTTCCAGGTTCGGATGCTGTGTGATGTACTGGGCAGCCCGGTAGAGACGCGAATGGTAGGACCACTGGTCGACGACGCGCAGGTGGCCCGGGAACTGGCCCAGGGGAGCGACGCCGTCTTCGGTGAGGACGGCCAGGCCCAGGCTGTTGATGAGTTCCGGGATGCCGTGGTTGATTTCCGGGTCGATGTGGTACGGGCGGCCGCAGAGGACGATGGCCCGCTGGCCCGTCTTTTCCAGGTTATCCAGGATTTTTTTGGTAATGTCGTATATCTTCTGTTTATATGCTTCTTCTTCGTCCCAGGCGGCAGCGGCAGCGGCTTTTACTTCGTGAGACGGCAGGTTCCAGGCCTTCAATTCTTCGGCCAGGCGTTTACCGATGCGTTTTTTGTCGTGGAGGGGCAGAAAGGGGCAGAGGTAGGGCGTATTGGTTTCGGCCAGGCGTTCGCCCATGTTGTTGCGGATGACTTCGGGATAGCTCATGACCATGGGGCAGTTGAAGGTATTGTCCTTGCTGCCTTCGCTGGGGCCGTTCTGGATGCACGGATAGAAGATGCGGTCGACGCCCTTTTCCAGGAGGTTCTCGATGTGGCCGTGGACCAGTTTGGCCGGGTAGCAGGCCGAGTCCGACGGGACCGTGTCCATGGCCTTTTCAAACAGGGCCTTCGACGACGGGTCCGAGAGGACGACGGTGTAGCCGAGTTTGGTGAAGAACGTGAACCAGAAGGGATAGTCTTCGTACATATTGAGGACCCGCGGGATACCGACGGTGCCGCGCGGCGCATTTTCTACGGGCTTGTAGCCGAAGAGCAGGTTATATTTGACCTTGTACATGTTGGGCAGGGGCTTCTTGCGGGCTGCTGTCGAGCCGGCGGCGCCGCGTTCACAGCGGTTGCCGGTGATGAAGGAACGGCCGTCGTTGAAGGTGTTGACCGTCAGCAGGCAGTTGTTGGTGCACAAGCCGCAGTGGCGGATGGACGTCGTGACCTGCAATTCTTCCAGGGCTTTCGGACTGACGATGGTCGATTTGGCATGGTCTTCGTGGTAGGCCGTGCGGCAGATGAGGCCCATGCCGAAGGCCCCCATGAGGCCGGAAATGGCCGGGCGGATGACGTGGCGGCCCAGGAGCTTTTCAAAAGCCCGCAGGACGGCGTCGTTGTAGAAAGTACCGCCCTGGACGACGATGTGCTTTCCTAATTTGGCCGGATCTTTGACTTTGATGACTTTATAAAGGGCATTCTTGATGACCGAATAGGAAAGGCCGGCGGAAATGTCGGCCAGCGTGGCCCCTTCTTTCTGGGCCTGCTTGACTTTGGAGTTCATGAAGACCGTGCAGCGCGAGCCCAGGTCGATGGGGCTCTTGGCCAGCAGGGCGGCCTGGGAGAAGTCCTGGATGGACATCTTCAGGGATTTGGCAAAGGTATCCAGGAAGGAACCGCAGCCCGACGAGCAGGCTTCGTTGAGCAGGATATCTTCGATATGACCGTCTTTGATGCGGCTGCATTTCATGTCCTGGCCGCCGATATCGAGGAGGAAGTCGACGTCCGGGCAGAAGTGGGATGCTGCCTGATAGTGGGCAATGGTTTCGACTTCGCCCAGGTCGAGGTGCAGCGCTTCTTTGAGCAGCGATTCGCCGTAGCCCGTGATGCCGGCCTTGGCGATGAAGGCCTTTTCCGGCAGGCGGCGGTAGACTTCAGCGACGATTTTCTTGGCTGCCGCCAAAGGGCTGCCTTCGTTGTTCTGATAGTGTGAATAGAGAATCTTCATGTCTTCGCTGAGGACGACGGCTTTAATCGTCGTCGAGCCGGCGTCGATGCCCAGGTAGCACGGGCCGCTGTAGGTGGTGATGTCCGCCTGGGGGACGGTATGCTGGCTGTGGCGGGCCCGGAATTCGTCGAGCTCAGCCTGATTGTTGAACAGCGGTTCGACGCGGTCCGATTTGGCCAGCGTCGATTCGTCGACGTTTTTCAGCTGGCCCATGAGGTTCATGAAGGACACGGGTTTCGTGTCTATACTGCCCAGGGCGGCGCCGATGGCCACGTAGACCTGGGCGTTTTCCGGGGCGATGACCTGTTCCGGCGTCAAGTGGAGAGTCTTGGCGAACTGTTCCCGAAGCTGGGACAAGTAGGTCAGCGGGCCGCCGAGGAAGCAGACTGTTCCCTTGATGGGGCGGCCGCAGGCCAGGCCGGTTATGGTCTGGAAGACGATGGACTGGAAGACCGACGCCGCGACGTTTTCCTTGCTGGCCCCTTCGTTGAGCAGGGCCTGGATGTCGGTCTTGGCGAAGACGCCGCAGCGGGCGGCGATGGGGTAGATCGTGTCGGCTTTCTTGGCCATTTCATTGAGGCCGCCGGCATCGGTGTCGAGGAGGGTCGCCATCTGGTCGATGAAGGCCCCGGTCCCGCCGGCGCAGTTGCCGTTCATACGGTGTTCGTTGCCGCCGGTCAGATAGGTGATCTTCGCATCTTCACCGCCGAGTTCGATGATGACGTCCGACTGGGGATAGTACGTGCGGACGGCTTTGGTACCGGCGATGACTTCCTGCAAAAAGGGGATGTGCAGGTAGTCTGCCAGGGCGATGCCGCCAGAGCCGGTGATGGCCATGGTGATTTGACGGTCGCCAAAGATTTCATAGGCGTTTTGCAGTAAATCCCAGACTTTTTGGCGTATATCCGTATAGTGGCGGACATAGCATGCGTGGAGGCACTGTTTGGCATGATTGAGGACGGCGATTTTTACCGTCGTCGAGCCGATGTCAATGCCGATATGTAAGAGATTTTTCATGTTTTGTCACCCTATCGGTTTACCAACCGATTCTTTCTTATAAATTTCTATATGATAAAGACTATATATAAAGAGTCTACTTTATATTGTACCATATTCCTCTTATTCTGTAAGGGGTGGGGCAGAGGATTTTTTTACGACCCAAAATGAGTTACGACAAATGGTGGTAAATATGGTAGAATAAAAGTGTCAATGTCTTAATGAAAACTATACTTTATATGATAAAGGAGCCTTGTCATGAGAAAATTCGTAACGGAACATCAGTCCCCCTACCTGGATTTGACGACGGAAGTGTCGGATATCCTCTACCGCGGCCATTCACAGTTCCAGGATATCATCGTCGCCGATTCTAAGGAATTCGGCCGTATGCTCGTCCTGGACGGCGTTTTCCAGACGTCCATCAAAGATGAATTCATGTACCATGAAAGCATCGTCCACATCCCCATGTTCCTCCATCCCAATCCCAAGAAAGTCCTCATCATCGGCGGCGGCGATGGCGGCGCTGCCCGGGAAGCCGTCCGCCATCCGGAAGTCGAATCGGTTACCATGGTCGACATCGACGGCAAGGTCATTGAATTATCCAAGCAGTATTTCCCGGAAATCGCTAAGGCCATGATCGAAGGCGACCCGAAACTGACTGTCAAAGTCGGCGACGGCATCGCGTTCATGCGGGAAGCGGAAAATTACTACGACGTCATCATTGTCGACTGCTCGGACCCTGTCGGTCCCGGCGAAGGCCTGTTTTCGTATGATTTCTACAAGGATACCTTCAGGGCCCTCAAAGACGACGGCCTCTTCGTACAGCAGACCGAATCGCCGTTCATGCACCGCAAGCTGGTCAAGGATATCTTCGACTGCGTGTCGGACATCTTCCCCATCACCCGCCTGTACACGGCCTTCATCCCTCTCTATCCGTCGGGCATGCACTGCTTTACCATGGGCTCGAAGAAATACGATCCCCTTACGTGGCAGCCGAACCGTAAACGGACCTTCCCGACGCGGTACTATAACGAAGGCATCCAGCGGAGCGCCTTCGTCCTGCCGAATTTCGTCAAAGATTTATTGTACGGTGAAAAAGAACGCTAAAAAAAAGTTTGAAAAAGTGCTTGACATAAACAAAACAGCGTCGGCTTAATTTGTGTGTAGTTTTTTCATACTGCGCTAATTGCGTGGAATTTTGTATGTAGTAGAGAGGTAGCTTATGAGGTTATTGTTTGCACATGCAGCAGAAGATACTGTACTTAAGCGGTTTGTGGACTGCTTGAATAACTACGGTGTTAATGTTGAAACATTTGATATAAAAAGGACAAGAATCTCTGCATTAGAGGCACTTGATAATGAGCATTATGATGTATGTATTATTGATCGTATGCTTGAGAGCAGAAATAAATTTATGATATCGGATTTTGATAGGCTGGTACTTAATCATGAAGATACATTATTTATTCCTTTTCTAAAGGATGATTTAAAAGGCACTGATTTCATGGTGTCTCTGGAGAGACTGGGTATTACTGGTGCAATTTTTGCAACAGACGGAGATGTACAGAACTTTGCTCAAATTATCCTTGATAAAGGAAGAACTAAGAAAAAAGCCCGTATTTATTACGGAATTGATTCTGAATCTTCTGTGAGACATGTTGCAGAGGAGAATGAGATTTTAGATCCGAAAAAGTTTGTCGAGTACCTGAATGATTCAGGCAGTGGAAAAACGGCCAAAGAAAGAGCAGACATTCTCGATAAAGAACTTGATTCCGGAACATTTGCAGCTGTACTTAGAATGGCAAGTGATTCCGTAAAGGAAGAACTTATAACATGTGGTGGTTATGAGCTTTATTATGCTAAAGAGATAGCAGAGAGGGGATTATCCTCTGGAGTGGTTGAAAATGGCAGGACACATAAGAAATCCAAACCTGTTGTCATTGAGAAGGTTGTTGAAAAGGTAGTTGAAAAAGAGGTTGTAAAGGAAGTTGAAAAGGAGGTTGTCCGTTTTGTCGATGTAGGGGAACTTACTGGTGTAATTGGTCTTACAGAAGAAGCAGGTACTACTTTTGTTGCCCTAAATTTATGTAAAGGTCTTGCTTTAAATGACATCACGCCTATGCTGATTCAGTTGCCGGGAACAGAATCAGATATATATGACAGATTTGATTTTAAGACTGTTTTTGGAGCTGATTTTACTTCTCATTTCTCTGAAATTGATAGGGGAGAGGCAGTATCGGAGCAGAGTAATATATTTGAAGGCATAAATTTTTGTGTGCCAAATCCAATTACGGATTGGTCAGTTGAGGAAAATTGGAGTGTTGAGAAGACGCACAGGTTATTTCTGGGACTGGGTAAGTATTATAAAGTAATTGATTTTGGTTCATATTATGATAATGATGATTGTGCAGTTATTTTACCATATTTAAAAAATTTAATTGTGGTATTGGATAGCGAGTGTTTATATGAACAGGGTGAGTTTGAGGGAATACGAAAACTGGCACAGTCAAGACCGGATATGAACATTAAATTTGTATCTGACAGGGGAAAGATTGAAAATTTTGAGGAACTGACAGGCTTTGAGTCATGTTTTACTCTTAATTCTGTCAATTTCAACAACGGGGATAGTGATTTAAACGGAATTAAGGATACATCTGTTGCTGCTCTTCCTGAATTGATTGGATATAAGCCTGCAGAGCCAGTTATATCCAAAGATACAAGTAATAAGGAAGATGTCAAAGAAGTTAAATCATTACTATTTTCATTCAGAAAAAATAAAAATAAAGGAAAAATAAGAGCTGTAACTCCGAAGAAAAAAACAAGCGACTTTACCATAGAAATCGGGATTGCAGCTGTGTCCAGGGGAGTGGGATGCACCCATTTTGCAATGCAGCTGGCTCATTATCTTTCAAAGAATCATAAGGTGGCTATTGTGGAACAGAACAGACCATATGTGGGAAATTTTGAAAGAGGCAATAATGCTTTTGCTAATATATACCGAACAATTTTTCCTAAGAAGAATTTTAATGGATTATTAACACAAATGTTTTCTTATAACGGCATAGACTTTTTCCCTTTTTGCGATTACACGAAGTTTGTTACGGGTTTTAGGGATAATTATGATTATGTAATCGTAGATTTTGGATCGGAAGTGGATAGTAACTTCTTTAAAATGAATCAAAGAATCGTTGTTGCATCCGGAAGCGAATGGAAGCTGCCGGAGCTTGATAATTTTTTAACCAATGTTGCATTTAAAAACAGTATTGTTACAAATATCAGTTATGTTTTCCCTATGCTGCCGGCATCAAGGTTGGGAGAGATGGCTAAGAGATGTTCTTCTGTGGGAGGGAAGGCATCAATTAAAGCATACAGTACACCTTTATGTCCTGACTGGAGAACTGATTGTGCTGATATATCTGTCATATATGAAGATATTTGTAGAAAATGAAGGAGAATTTAAAATATGAAGGAAATGGTGTTCTGTGGAAATGGATATGCAGATATAGTTATTGCGTCTGTTCTGGAGCTTCTAATGCGCAATAAGAAGGTTGTGGTATGTGACCTTGCAGCTACTTCAACTGTTGTGACAGAGCTTGAAGATATCAGCGGCGCATTTGGTATTGTATGCCGGAATAATTTAGTAGTGGCTAAAGGCTATACAGAAGAAGAATGTGATTATAAGTTTATCTGCATGGGAATGGGTAAGGTATGGTCAGGCAGGAACTGTGAGCATTTTGTTATTGTTAATTATTCCTGGGCAACGATATCATCAGTGACTAATCAATTTTTGTCACTGAATATTGAACCAACATTTATAATTCTTGGACCGAGCGATAAAGAAATAGTTAATGTTGTTCGGGATATTCAGTTAAAATGTAAGGAAATTCTGGCACTGCCATACAGCACAAGAGATATGGATATAATGATGAAGCAGAGAATGACAACCAGCTCATGTTTTCCAATCTATTCAAATGATATGAAAAAAGTGTTGGAAAGCATAATTGATTAATGAATTGTCCTGATTACAGGGTATTAGGATATTGTCAGATAGGAAATAACATCTAATTAGTCAATCTTGACAATTTATAGTAATAACAGTAACATGAAAATATTAGGTTTTTATTATTCGGAGGATATAATGGGACTAATGATATTTGGTCAGAAGTTTGATCTAGGGGATTGTTTTATAGTACTTTCTAACTGTCGAAAATCGGAAAATGGATATTATGGAGCGATATTTAGCTATCGGCTTTCATATAACAATAATTATGTGGCACTTCGTTCATGTAATATGTTGCAAATGAAAACTGTGCCAAACTTCGTCAATGAACCTAATCCAATAATAATCCCAACAATTCGTCCATTTTTCAATGAAGCGTTAAATGGACTATACACTTACTATACAAACTGGGC
>OGEP01001091.1_pt1 | contig 31844 bp, 25 predicted proteins | sample 1570721 | NCBI WGS metagenome assembly OGEP01 (sample SAMEA2582131, study PRJEB24529) | metagenome | biome: Human gut stool | place: China | collected 2011 | reverse complement strand
TCTTATTCCGCATTGCGAACTTATATGCATATCCCCACTAAAAAGCTACTGACCCCGTTTTCAAAGGGTTGTTTACGCAAGGACATAAAAAAAGCAGTTACGGAATCCGTAACTGCCTGATATTCTTCGTGGACCAGCCTGGGCTTGAACCAGGGACCTCCAGATTATGAGAACGATAAAATGATATTCTACGATAGTTCATTTTATCAATATTAATTGAATATCAAGCAGTTATGAATTTTACTATTTCTTATAAAACTCATTAAATACCCATAACTGAAACAATTTGTTTTCGCATTGTTTTCGCAAAAATAGCGAAAAAAACATTCCAATATAGTATGATAGTAGTATTATGTACAAATATAAAAGTTTAATAGTATCTATGATACTTAATTTTCAATCTGTTATTTCAAAATATGAAGATAATTCATTAACTTTGTCACACTATGTATAAGGCAAACCATGACTATAAAGTGCTCTTTCCTGCAATATGGAAAAGTGAGTTTGCCTAACCATCGTGGGAGGGTTATTCCATTCCGATGAATCGAAGCGTAGAGGAAGTACCAGTCGGAGGGTACTTTAATATCAACGAAACGCGAGAGTTGCTCTAGGGGTTGAGACCGATTAGCATAAGCCCGGTTACCAGTCAGCGACAAGAGACAACGAGATTGCACCGCTGCATATAACAACAATATTTTTATCCAATTAAGGATAAGAATTATGTGGTTATATGCAGTGTTTTGTGTATGTATACCTCACATCGCAAAGCGTCTGTATTCAGAGGTTATGTTGAACATAAACAATGAATGCAATGGAAAAATTAACAAAGTCTTTGTCTTTATTCAAAGAACGTGGTTGTACAGTTTCACTTGCCCTTGATATTCGAACTAATAGAAGAAAGTCAAGTGAATATCCCCTATCTGTTCGTTTTACATTAGAACGTAAAGCATTTTACTACCCTGTTGGTGGATCTTATACAGCGAAAGAATTTTCCGATATTTGTAATGCCGTAAAAAGCAGAAGCGATAATTATAAACTTCAAAAAGAGTGGAAAGATACCCTCATTCCCAAATACAAAGAAATTCTGATGAACCTGAATAAAGGTGGTATTCTAACATTTGAAATGGTACGTCAATGTATCATGGGAGAAGAAGTCGCAACATCCAATGAAGAAACAAATAAACCACAATCTTTTATTGGCATATGGGAAGAAATCATTAGTGGATTACGAACAGACGATGATGGTGCACGCTTTACTACAGCAGAGAGTTATGAGTGCGCACTCAAATCATTAAGAAAGATACTCGGACCAAATATGATTAAAGGATTTTGCATTAGTGCAGCAGAAATTCAGAAGTGGAAGGACGGAATGCATAATGGAGTAAAAGATGAGAATGGGAAGATAATAGGAAAAATCAGTGATACTACCGCAGGGATATATTTACGCTGTTGTCGTGCCGTATGGAATAAGTGTGTACATGAAGGCTATCTCAAAGATGTTCCTTATCCTTTCTCTAACAAGAAGGAGAAAGGGCTTGTAAGTATTCCTAAGAGCGCAAAGCGCAAACAAAGTTTCCTGAATGTTAATCAAATGACAGAACTATATAACCTCTTTGTATCCAAGAAATATCCCGAATATTGGTCAGAAGAATATACCAAACGCGCTCACTACTCATTGGGATTGTTTCTTGCCCAGTATTTGTGTAATGGGTTCAATATGGCAGATGCAGGACGATTGACTTACGATAATTATTATTATCAGACACATGGCAAAGCTTTCCGCTTCAACCGTAAGAAAACTTCCCGAAGAAGTACTGACGGTTCCGAAGTAATCGTTCCTATCATACCTCCTTTACAATATGTTTTAGATGAAGTGGCTGCACCTCCGACACGAGATGGTTTGGTCTTTCCCCACATATTAAAAGGAGCTGAAACAGAAGAACTGCGTCGCAAATATACAATGCAGGAAAACTCTAATGTGAAAGACCGTATCATCAAAATATGTCACGAAGCACTGAATTGGGACAAATCCATCTGTCCGTCTGGTACATGGTGCCGTCATTCGTTTGCCACGAACTTACATAATACCGGAGTAGAAATGGATTATATTTCTGAAAGCATGGGACACGCATCTTCTGATCATGCAATCACTCAAATATACATTGAGCACTATCCACTTGAAATTCAGATGGAAAATAACTCAAAGCTGTTGAATTTGACAAAAACTTCTGAAAGAGATTTGTTATTGGCAAAACTGACGAGTATGTCCACTGAGGATTTATCCAAATTGTTTAAACGACTATAATACGATTTTAAGGATGATTCATTTCATAGAGAGAATAAGGGACTATTTTACTAGAAAGGATTGTGCTGATATGGCTATTCGTACTTGGAAATCCGCCAACGAAGAATTGTATGCCAATTTCTGTAAACGCATGGATGCTGTTGGAAAGGGTAACTTATCTGTTTTGACAGATATGTATCAGATGATGCGGGAATGTACACCGTCAGAAGCTTTGCTGTTATATAACTGGCTTTCTGAACTTATAAATGGAAACGGCAAAAATGTACAGAATATAACCAATCAACAATGGGCCGGTAAGTATACAGATATTATAGCCCAATGTATTACCAACAAACGGTTATGGATAGGCATAAACATAAAAACAGCTACGGTAGAGCTACTCACATCCCCAAAATCAGAATTACTTATGGTTCATTCCAAAACACCTCTTGAAATTTGGAATCGTTTGCCACAGGAAACGAAAGCCTATTTGACTGGGCAGTTGGATGTACTAATGAGAAACAACAAAGGATGCTATCTGTTAAGCAATCTTGAAAGAAAAATGGTGTATCAGTTCTTGACGTACATTTCCCAAATCATCGTCCTATCCCACGCCGTGTTTGTTGGAGAGTTTGTGGCTAACCTGTACGATTATGTGATAGAGAAAAAGGAGGCCTTAAGTTATTGTATGTACTATTTCGTAATATTTGACCACGGCCTTTCACGTATGGCTAAGTTACTTGACCGTCTGTTGAGTAGTGAAGGAGTTGATAATGGCGATATACTTCTGATAAAATCGTGTATTGCTTTGCTTGTTAATAAAAGCATAGAGATAGGAACTGAAAGTAAAGCTGAATGGGAAGCAACGGCTGAAGTATGTAATCCGGATATTTGGAAAGAAGTTATGTTTGCCTTGCGAAAAGTGAAAGGTAAACGTGGGAACAGAAAAGTAATACAATCATTGGATGACATCCTTATTGGGGATAAGGAACGTATCAAACAAGGCATTTACTCTTTTCTTGAAGAGAACACAGAGGATATAAGCCTTGCCTATTTATTGAAAGCTCTGGTAAAAGCTGGAAGAATGAAGACTTCTATAAGATATATGACATTTCATCGTGCCATCGAACAATTCTACCAGCGACATTACGGACATGACATTCCACAGAAAAGATATGGTGAAATCAAAGACATTACATTAACTTCACCTCAAAGAGGAAACAGTTATATCAAAGCAAAACGGATAATAGACCGATGGACAGATTATTTTATAAAAAACGGATAGTTGGGAAATCCAGCTATCCGTTTTTACTTTCTGTAAATATCTGTTGTAAATCGGTCGGTTATATTAAGATATAAATAAGCCGACCAATACGCTGAGTTTCATACAATACCTTTGCTTGTGAAATCGGTTTCACAGAGTTAAACCGAAGCTTAAAGTATTCAATAACTAAACAAATAAAGGTATGGAAGAAAAATTCAATCTAAACCAGTTGCTCCAAAAGCCCATCGCTATGATGACCGGCGAGGAACTTTGTTTTCTAATTACAAAAAGTGTAGAGTCCACAGAAAAAGCTACATCTCCAATAGCTCCAAAAGGCAACTACTATGGAATAGAGGGTATTGCCCGTGTGTTTGGATGTAGTGTACCTACGGCTAATCGCATTAAGAAGAGCGGTATAATCGACAAGGCTATCATACAGATAGGACGAAAAATCGTAGTGGATGCAGACCTTGCATTATCGCTGGCAAAGGAATCGGGTTGTATCCACATTAAAGAGTAAACAGTATGGAAGAGAATTGGAAACAGCAGCTGGCAACAGACAGCTACGGGAATCTTTTCCGCTCCATAAGCAATTATAGGCTCATCTTTACATCGGATGAAAACTTGAGAATGATAAAGTACGATACCTTTTCTCAGGATGATATATGTTTCTGCTCTTTATTTCATAATGTCAATGGCAATAAAATTGATGAAGAGTCAGTTGGAAAGATACAAGACTATCTGGAAAGGACATACAAATTATATCTGACGCAAAATAAGATATTTGAAATACTAAAAACAACCTCTTTGGAACGTGGTTTTAATCCTGTACAGGATTTTATTACCCAAGAAATATGGGATGGGCAACCTCGTATAGCCACAACTATTATTGATTATTTAGGAGCGGAAGATACTCCACTAGTAAGGGAACAAACAAAGTTATGGTTTGTAGCGGCTGTTGCCAGGGTTTTTACCCCCGGTTGTAAGTTTGACAACGTATTGACTCTGCCTGGTCCCCAGGGCATCGGGAAAAGCACCTTTTTCAAAACCATCAGTGGAAAGTGGTTCAACGATTCGTTCTCTTTTGCCAGTGGTGACAAGGAGAAGGTAGAAACCATAACCAATGGTTGGATTATAGAAATAAGTGAGTTGAACGGTTTAAAACGGGCAAATGACGCAGAGGCAGCCAAAGCTTTTCTGAGCCGCTGTAGTGACTTTATGCGTCCTGCATACGGACATAAGGTAGTGGAATTTATGCGGCACAATGTCTTTGCAGCTACTACTAATGAAACAAATTTCCTGCAAGGTGACAATGGAAACCGTCGCTGGTGGATAATCCCGGTCAAAGGTAACGGTCATGTATCAGAATGGTTGGATATTTTACAACGTACTGTTCCTCAACTTTGGGCAGAAGCATACGTCTATTATCGACAAGGAATGAAACTTTACTTAACACCAGATTTAGAAATCAAAGCAAATGAGGTACAGGGACAACATTCCAACATTCTTGTTGACCCCATCATGGAAGATTTGGAAATGTATTTGGAGCGTGAAATCCCCATCCAATATGCAAGTTGGACTATTCCTAACCGATTGGCTTATCAAAAAGGGGCATACCCAGATTCCAACTTCAAAATGACCACACTCAATATGGTTTGTGCCCGGCAGATTATAGAGGAACTACCCAATGATATAGTCAGACGCAATCCGTCTAAGTACACATCTCAATATATTAATCGCCTGATGTCTATGATCCCTAATTGGAAACGGAGTGATCAGGAGAAGGTCAAGGGGCTGCACCCTGCATATTGTGACAAGACAGGACGGACAAAGCATCCTTGGGTGAGAGTAGATACACCAGGAGAAGAAGCCGGTGAAACATTATTATTGTGAACAGAATTTACCATTCAAATTAAGGGAAAAGACAAATATCATGTCCCTTTGTCCCTTTTTCCCTAAAAAAATAATAAAAACAAAAAGTAGATAAAAAGAAAGTTATAAGATATGCATGGGACATGGGACAAAATGAATTGACTGTATGAAAAAGGAAGAGCTAATCAAGCAAATACAAAAGTATGAACCACTACTGGCAAATGCGGTCAGCCATATGGTGGAGTATATTCAAGACAATTATTCTGCAGCATATCCAAGCAAGGTACAAACCGAAGCTGTGAACGATTATCTACGGAGTGTTTATGCTGACGGAGATGGCAGTATGTCAGAAAAGAATTGTGAACACCGCCGTATCGCTTCACAGAAAATCACGATTGCTGCTATTCCTGTTTTGGATAACTACCAACTTGATAAGCTGCAAAATGTACTTGACCATATAGCCTACGACAAGGAATATTATATGCCAGATAGAGGATATGGAATGCACCGTTAACTTTCTCTTTTGGCTGCACTATTTATAAAAGATCTTCAAATAAACAGACGATGAAATCAAATTTGAACTATTGTATAGTACTTTCGTCAGAGCAGCTTACGTATCTGTCAGAAAGTAAATACGGCATTGACCGTATGAAGATTCTGCACCGCCTTATTGAAAAGGCAGTATTGAAAGAAACCAAGTATGCCATAAAAGGCTTCTCTACGACCTTGCAAGTGGGACAAGCCGTCCTTTCGGAGGTAGAATTGTCCAGCAAATTGGGCTATGATAAAAAAACTGTATCCCGTGTACTTGACAAGATGAACCAGTTAGGAATTGTCACATCTACACAAAGCAACCGAACAAGCATCCATACGCTGAAATGTATATCGGCATGGATGCAGGACGGCAACCGAATTGACAATCCTTTCTATGTCCGTTTAAAAAACAGACCTGACGATGTGGAAGGAATGCCTGTAAACTCAGTTAAATGATACGATTAGTATTTTGTCTGTGTTCCATAGTAAATTTGGATAGCCATATTGAAGAAGATTTTCTCAACTATAAGAATCAAGAATGGCATAAAACAAATATAGATACAAAACTTTGTAATGGTATACTTTTGTATTGACACAAGTAATACCTACAGTTTTGATAAGATAGTTTTTTTACCCTATTGTTTGTTATATATTATGTTTCTGTTTTACCACAAACTATAGCAGAGGAAAAATTCAGTGAAAAATATTTAGAGTAAATGTCAAGTATAGCAATATCTAAAACGTAATGTGTCCAAAGCGATTATGTGTGGTATTGCAAGAAGTTCCTATGTCGCACAAATTCGCTAAGCTCATTCGTACTACATAGGCATTTTTCGGCGGTCGCAAGCTCCCACCGTGTTGTACCTTTTAAATTAAAGACCACTTATAAATGTATAATAAAACATGAAAAAGAAAATCGATAATAATACCAATGAAGAGAATAGCAAGAATGCCAAGAAAATTATAAGACGTAACCTGCGGCTTGAAGCTCGTGTAACAGAGAAGGAATATTTCCAAGCCACAGAACTAGCCAAAACCTGCGGCTTGTCCATAAGTGACTACATACGCCGTACAGCTTTGGGGCAGCATCCACGACAACGACTATCTGAGCGTGAAATAGAAGCCCTATGTAGTTTGGCAGATGCAAGGGGTGACCTTATCCGTATTGCAGCAGCCGTTAAGTCCATACAAGCAGATAAACGAGCCATGTACTTTAGTGATACCAGGTTTGTGGAACAATGGATGATAGCAGCAACGCAACTAATTAATCGCTGGAACCAGATAGAAAATTACCTTACCGAATAATTTACTTACCCATTATGATAGCAAAGGCCTCTACCATATCACATGGAGCGAATGCCATAAGATATTCCGTCAACAAAGAGAAAGCGGATATAGTAAAAGCCAATCTCCTTCCAGATAATATTTCTCCGGAAACAATGTATGGGCGAATGATGCTTGTTCAAAAAAAATATGCTGAGAAAATCAATAAGGGCAGACCGCTTGGCAGGAACGTGATAAGAATCGAAATTTCCCCATCCGAGGAAGAAAGCCGGGGATGGACAATGGACGATTGGTTACGTTTGTCAAATGAGTTCATCCGCGTATTTGATTCCATAGATCTCTCTGGTAAGACCAAGAGAGCTTCTTCAAAGCATACCAACCTCAAGAACTCTCAATACATAGTAGCTCTACACCGGGATTCCAAAAGTGGCATTCTCCATCTACACATTGATGCCAACCGTGTGGATATGGACGGAAAAATCAATGATAGTCATAAGATTGGCGAGAGGGCTGTCATGGCTGCGAACATCATCAACGAGAAACGAGGCTGGATACAGTCTGAAGAAATAGGCATACACCGTAGGCAGGAAATTTCAAACATCTGTATAGAGATACTTCGCTCTATGGAAAAATTCAGCTGGCAGCAGTACGAAATAGAACTGAAAAAACGAGGCTATAAAGTGCATTTGCAAGAAAAAGATGGAGGCGGAGTTTATGGCTATTCCATTAAGCGTGGTAATTCCATCTATAAGTCGTCCGTGTTGGGTATCGGGAGAAACCTGACCCCTTCAAAAATAGAGACTACTTGGGCAAAACTTCATTCGCAGAAAAGGAAATTTGAATCGAAAGAGCCTACTTCCCGACAAGCACGGACAACAGACAGGACTCCTGTTATACAACCTTTAACTATTTCACAATCGGTTATGAAACATTATGATATAATGACAGACGAATATCACAAATTCCACGTGGAGGTACCCGAAGCCGCAGACAATATCATCCGTCAAGATTGTTCTTTGGAGGATGCCCATCCATTTGCAAAGATTGAAGAGATACAGCACACGGCTCTTTTGCTTTTTGCCGGATATTTGGACGCCGCTACAAGTATGGCGACATCAAGTGGTGGAGGCGGCTCTGACACAGGTGGTTGGGGAAGAGATAAGGACGAGGATGAACTTGAATGGGCACGCCGCTGTGCAAGAATGGCAAATAGTATGTGTAAACGTAAGAAAGGACTTCACAGATAAGTTAACAATCAAGAAAAATGAATCATGGGAATTAGAAAATCAAAAACCACACCATCAATTAACGTTGATGATATGTTGAAAAAAGCTGAAATCAGCCATGAAATAGAAACTGAGAAACTGGATGTCGATAAGAGGCTAAAAGAAATATGTGAAATAAAAGAGACTTTGTTGAAAATTCAACAAGACCTTCAGGAGGCCATTAAAGCCGAAGGTAATGCTTCAGTGGTATTGAAGAAGGCTATCAGTAACTCCAATAGCATTGTTAATGGCATTTGCAATGCCATTGTAAAAGCCGAGCAAAATACAGAATTTAGAGCAACTATAAAATCTGAACATTTTGCCCAACTCCAACAACTCCTAAACCAGTCTGTCAAAACATGGAAAACCATGTTGGAGAATCATCGTTCCGAACAGACGAAAATGTTAACAGACCATGAATCCAATATACGCAAAATTCTCAAACGAAATGAAGGTATCTGGTTCTCAGATTTCTGGATGAAAGTTTTGATAATATTTTTGTTCGTTTATACAGCGGCATTGGGGTTGGTTGTATATTGGGTCCATATGAAATAAAATTGAGAGCGTGCCACGCCCTCAACTTTATTTGTGATATTTGTTAACTCTCTAAAATTTTATTCTTTATCTTCGTGTAATGATTCTGCGACCCTACCAATATCATAATACTCAATTTCAGTATAATTTTTAGCCGATGTATGAATTATATCCATTGAATGATTTCTACGAACAGTTTTCCTGACTTTTCGTAAAGACGTGAAAGAGTTTACAATTTTATCATAATACATATCTATTTCAAAAGCTTGCAACACAGTATGATTATATCTAATCCAATCTTCATCTTTTAATTCTTCATCAATGGTCATAATCGGTTTATTACAAATAATGCTAAATTGAATCTTAATATTGTTAATTGAATCTTGTGTCAACAGATTAGGATTCAACATAAGGCATTCTGATATGTTTTCTTTGTTAATATCCAGTACACCAAGCCCACGTCCAAATCCTACAGCTTCTATAAAAAATTTCATAAAGAGACTATTCATTAATGCGTGGCAAAGTTCTAAATCTATATGAGACTTTAATGCTTTGAAACCTATCAATCTCTGGTTAATAAAAGTCGGGGATACAAATCTACCAAAGAATATTCTGTCATCAGGATTCATCATTGTAAATAAGTCTGCAATTTCATTCGGCTTCATTTCATACCATTCTTCATTTGAACGTTTTAGTACTTGTATAAGTGGTATTCCTTTACCGTTCTTTTCATTGATGAATCTTCTGATATGTCGATATGCTCCAGGAAAATTTTTCTCCAAATCATCCAAATTACAGCTACAACTAAATGCTTTCCTATTAGGCTGTGTAACAAGTGAAACAACCTTTTTAGCATTAAATAGTGCTGGCATAAGGAATTTATCTTCTATATCAGAACAATTTTCTGGGAAAAACAACTTATCCCATCCGCGTCTGCTTCCTCGAAATACCTTAAATAGATTTTTTAAAGGACACAACTTATGCTGAATATCAAGAACCCAACTAACATCGTGAAAAAGTGAATTGTATGACAAACCAAAATCATGCAATTGGGAGATCTCTGTTTTATTATAGGTTGACATTGAGACAATTTGCGGATCTATAACACGATTCAATAAAGAACTATTTATTAGCAATTCTTTTGCATGAGCATCATGCTCAAGTTGGTATAAAGATTTACGCCAAACGAAGAAGTTTGTGTTTGTTTGTGACTTTCCTTTTTGTAGAATCATTATTGTGGCAACAACATCTGCATTTTGAAACCAACGCCCCACGCCACTTATATGTACTTGAAGTAAATTGAACTTTCTTTGAATCTCATTGTAGAATAAGGATCCAGATTTTGTTCCCAACCAAGAATTGGATACAATAATTCCAAGATATCCACCGTCTTTTAGCATACTTGAAAGATGTAAAGCTATATAATAGCTTAAATCTGATTTACTATCTAATTCGCAGTCTGCTAAAAAAATGTTAGCAAAGTTTTTGTCTTCTGTTGATATTGCTTCAAACGACAAAAACGGTAGATTAGAGCAAATTGCTCCAAAAAGAGGAATAGCGTGTAATAATTCCTTACCATCAACAGGATCAACGATATTAACCATATCACCCAACTTAAGAGAGAGGGCATTCTTTTGAAATATCCTGTTTGCCTCGTTTATTGAATCACTTGATGTTAAGCTAATATTTGCAATCTGTAATGGCACTTGATATTTATCAGAGGCCCATGTCGTAGAAACAGCTTTATGCATACCAATCTTACTTTTCTTTTTTAGAAGAATTTCTTTAGCGATAGTTCCTGTTCCACAACATGGGTCATAGCAATCATCAGTCCAATCATGAATTGTTATTGAAACAAGAATTTCTGCTAACACCTTCGGAGTCGTAAATTGTCCATTAAATTCTCTACGTGTAACATTTACGCAACGCTCCAAGATGTTTTGCAACATCGTTTGACTAATTGTGTGAATTCCGTTTATTCTTAGAAAATCAGATAATTCAACTAAAGACTCCCAGGTTTGACTTGGTATAAAGCAATTTAGTAAAAGTGGTGCAAAGATATTGTAGAAATCACATTTACGAGTTATCTCTTCAAATATTATATTGGCTTTCTCTGGACTAGTATCGTAATTTAAATTCTCAATTTTGTATGCTTCTTTTTGATAACGCTTAATCAAGTGTGCAAAAAGAATACGATACGCCCAGTTGAGAATAATATTTTTTGCATAAGCTTTATAACAGTCATTCTCGTCAAAAGTGTACTCCTGTTTAACACCTTCCCACCATGCGGCTATTTCTGCTGAAATAACAGTGTTCTTTATAGCCTCTTGCTTTATAAAATTGGCAACAAGAATTTTGTTTTCGTTTATAAGTATATCAATGGCATTTTGAGAGATAATTTCACCTATTGAAATTGTCTTTATGTTATTATGTACAAAATAGTCATTTATCGTAATTAGTAAATTCTGGAGTGTTGATTCCCAATCATGCCTATATTTATCGACATCATCACGGCAGGCTATGTTTGGATTTTCCCATGTCTTTACAATTTCGAAGATATTACTTTGATTATTAAGTACATAAAATTTAGCAGATGTAAAATTCCATATTACGCAGCTTGTTAAGCCAAGAGCCCTTGCCTTGCGTTGTGCATCACTTACAAAAGCTTCATCATTTATAGAAACATCTGGCATTTTTAATTCCCATCCTTGAATAATCGTATTAAGTTGTCGATCCTTATAGAGAATCACATCTGGGAACATTTTTTTTCGCGTCCCTGTAGAAATTGTACTTTCCCCACCAGCTCTTTTAATTACAAAATCATGATTATCTACAATAGAATTAATTTGTGAAATTAATTCTATTGCCCAAGAACGCTCATTTTTATTTATTTTTACACCTATTCTTTTCATTTTCAAACTCTTCAATAATATTGATCTGAGCTATTGTTTTTTTTATATCTGAATCAATTTTAATCCATGCATCATGCAATCTTTTTTTTGCTTCATCAATGAAATTTATATCAGACTTTTTAAACAGTTCAACATCTTTATTTTTTTCTATACCTACAAAATTTCGTCCTTCAAGTAATGCAGCAACTAAGAAAGAGCCACTACCAAAAGTATTGTCAAGAATCAAATCTCCAGGATTGGAGTATGTTCTGATAAAATATCGTCCCAGTTCTATAGGTTTTTGTGTTGGATGAATGACTTTGCCCTCACTTTCTGCTGTCTTGAAATATATTATATCTGTTGGATATCGGCTACCATCACTATACACGTGTACAGGTTGAAAATCCCCATAACTTCCACTAAGTTGATTCTTACGAACACCTTTATTATATGGTTCTCCTTTTGTCATTTGTGGATTGTATATAGGTTGTTTCTTATAAAAAACACAGACATCTTCATATTTACGAAGAGGTTGTTTTTTGGCATTTAGAAAATTGGTAGGTTTTGATTTTTCCCAAATCCATTTGTATTTGAACATTTTTGGATTACTCATCATTAACTGGGCTGTAAATAATCCTTGAGATGTTAGTACAATAGCTCCATTATCTTTCACAACTCTTTCATATTCTTTCCATAACTTACTTAAAGAGATAACACTGTCCCATTTATTTTGAGTAGTACCATAAGGTAAATCACAGAGAACCATATCAATACTGTTATCAGGAAATTGTTTTAAATATTTAAGACAATCTCCTTCAAACAATTGGTTTATTATTTCATTATAATTCATTATTCTATTACTTTAAGCTACATTTCTTTACTTTGCCAGTCATTAGCAATTTTATACCAATCAATTTTACGTTCTTTGTGTCCTGTCCAAACATTCCAATAATCAGGATCATCTGATTGGGGACATTGGCACTTTGGCAATGTACGCATTTTTACCATAACTGGTAACTCTGATGCCCATCCCAATAATACAGCATATTGAGATGGTAGCGATGGAAGTTCACGAAGAATACCTCTCATGTTATCTGGTAATAAACGATGAACCAATTCTTGGTCTCTATCATTAGATATGCGGTGCAATAGGAAAGAATTACATTGCGATAGTACCGTTGGTGACAATTCTGACGGCCTTTGCGAAGATAAGACCAATCCTAGTCCGAACTTTCTTCCCTCTCTGGCTATTTTCTCAAACACTTTGCAGCATTGCATTGTTGGTCCTGTATTTTCAGCATCATCACTATAACGTTTTACAAAATAATGCGCCTCCTCCATAACTAACACAGTTGGAAGACATTGCTTATTTAACTTGAGATAACGTTGCTGGGCTTCAAATATCATTCTAGCAACAATTGCAGTAATGATACTAGTAACATCTGATGGCAAAAGTGAAAGGTCAATAATGGTCAATGATTCTTTCTCGTTTACACCAATATATGAATTCAACCAATCTTCCAACTTTAGGTTCTCATTATCAATCACATTTTTTACACGAATATCATTTAATAGAGTTTTGATGCGTGGTAAGAGAGTAACAATATAATCTGTCGTATTGAGAATTTCAGCATTAGCTTCAATAGAACGGACAAAGTTCTCTCCGGTAAATGGTATAGGACAGTCCTCATCAATTGGAAGAAAATCCTCTTCTTGTCCCCCAGCATTGGAAAAAACACACTCCATTAAACTAATCAACTCATTAATTTCTTCTCTTGTATATGTATAATCAATAAAACCACTTCCTGTTCTGTTAGTGCAGAATTCTGATATTTTGGAATTTAGATTAATCAGTGATTCTTTTAATTCTTTTGAAAAGTCCTCCTCGGCCTTGAATCCCTTAGCCCACTTTATTAAAGTATTATGAAAGCCAAATGCAGACTTTCTAACAAAAGGCGACCCGTCTTTAACACCGATATTAAGCGCTTGCAAAATAACTTTAACATAGTTAGCAAGTTCTTTTTCTTTAGATATACTTTCCACATTGATACCACTTCTCACTGTTTTTAATGCATGGACGATAGTTGTCCTATGTGTTTTAGGAGACGCTTTGGTAAATCCACACCATTCGTCAGTATTCCATAACCATAATGGCACTTCAAGTTGTTTTTTACAATCATCGGATTCTACATTCACAGTATAAATATTAGCATCATGCTTGTCTGCAAAGGCTTTGCTATATTCACCGTTGGGGTCTAATACGATAAAACGACTGTTTACAGAAGCATTTTTATCTATCTTTTGCTGTTCAGCACTTTCCAAAGACCATCGGATAAGCCCTGCAACAGAACAGGATTTTCCACTTCCTGTATTTCCAAGTATAGCTAAATGGCGTCCAAACAGACGGTCTGGATCAATCATCACCTTTGCATTGCCTACTAATGGACTATTTCCTATATAAACCCGGCGATTTTCTCCTGATTCAATAATGGAACGCAATTGATCCTCTGTAGGTAATATAACTATATCTCCTACAGAAGGAAATGTTTCAAGACCTCGCTTAAATTTATATTCATTTTCGGTAGCGCAAAGGGTTCCTACAGGTTGAAGTTCCATTTTTCTCAATGGGAACGGTAAATCTATCAGTCCAAAGTCTTGAAATCCATTACGTTTAGGATATGGTGAGCGTTGAATTGTGATCCATGAAACCTGTCCAATAATAAAGCCAAGATCAATAGGTATCATAACATAGCTATTAATACTTGGAAAATTTCGTGGCATTCCTGTGTTCAAAGCAACACTATCTGGTGATTCTATATCAAGTTGTACTTCTATTCGATCAGGTGAAATATATTCCACCGTACCTCCACGTAAAGAAGCAAGATATTCTATTGGCGTCGTAATCATAACTATTTTGTGGAAGTAGTTGGAGTAGTGGGGACTGTTAAAGTGGATGGCATCGTAGTACCAGTAGCTGGATTTGCAGATACAGGTGAGGACGCTGTAGGGGAAACTGAAGTAGCTCCCATACGGTGTTGCAACAATTCCGCCATCCGAATAGTTGTTCTGTCTATAGCAGATTTTGGTAAGTAATCATTTGCTAAATTAGTAATGTCTCCCAAATTTTTTCCAATCAAAACAGACATTTGTGCGTAATGTGCAGAATCATAATAGAATTGTAAAATGCGCCCTATTGGATCGTTAAACGAAATAACAACAAGATGAGTTGAAGGTATTGTGAGCATATCATGGATAACTCGATTTATATGTTCGTCTCCAAATCCATACCCGTAAGTCACCAAAGTGCTATTAGGTCTACAAATAGAAGCTGCAAAATCACGGAATAATTCAACATATGGGTATTCTGCTGTTTCACGATCTTTTGCAGAATTCGGATAAATCATGAGTTTTAATGCATCTGCATCATGCAACCCTGGAGCCTTTAAATAAGGACTAATCTCATCTGCACCAAAAGGAAGTCCGAAACGACGTATCTCTCCACCATTTTGTATCCAATCAATCGAACCATGAAGTTTTGTCAGACGTGCAACCCCCTCTAGATAGCGAGGTTCACCTCTGATTCCAGGTGGATTATAATGAATATCTAAATTGAGTCTTGAAGATCGAAATATAGGCATCATGGTTCCTACAAATCGATCCATTAAATGAATACCTGCCAACTCTGTACCAACTTCTATCAAGCGGTCATAATTAGTGGTAAATATATTAAGCCTTTCTCTATTTCCTGTACGACTTGCAAAACTGAGAAGAAAGTTAACTAACACAGAATATGCATTCTCTCGCTTCTCTTCATCAGCTAACGCTATTCCATTTTCTGACTTTAGTATGGATTTTGCAAAATCCGAAATAATTGAGTTTAACTCTGTTTCTAATTCTGTAGCTTCATCGTCTTTTTTCAAAATTCTCAATCCACGGAGCAAATCATTAGCTGTTCTTATTTGGTCTTCAATATTGCCAGTTCTGCGACCAGTTACTTTTGCAGACGCCTCAGCGGCCTCTTTAATTTCATTTTTATACTTAGTAAATGTTGTTGCTCCCATTGTAGTACCACCTGTTGCTCCAGCTAAAAAACTTATAGCATTAGTGATACCTGAGCCACAAAGTAGTGACAAATGTTCTGATTGGAAAAGAGATGTTAACCAAGGCTCTATACGTGAACGATAAACGGTCTTATTTACATTACCATTATCAGGCAGCCAACTGCAAACATCAGTATTCTGTACTTCTCCATCTTTATTAATAAAAATAAGTTCACGGTCATCACGTGTTTTAATAATATTACCATCAGCTTTTAGAATCTGCAGAGCTGAATCTATCTTTTCTTTTGTATTCATTGTAATAAAAGCTAATTATTGGTTATGAAATGTATTTTCAAGTTCTGCCATCTTTCTTATCAATTCTTCGAACGACGGCTTCTCTCCATATATCATCGATGATTGCATATCCTTGTAATCGTTACGCCAATCGTCAATAACATTATCTGGAGGTAGTAAGCTAATACGTTTTCGAATGTCAGGACTATAATCCACTCCACTCATACTAGTGAATAATTCACGATGATGGTGTATAGTATTCCAGAGTTCGTTATTGTTAATAGCTCGTGTCGCAATGTTTGTATTCATCATTTGTGCTAAATCGTACAAATGACGAGACTTGCGATTTGCCTCCCTTGGAGATTGAGATGAAAAGAGTTCATGCAACAAGAATGCCTTTTCAAGGAATGTTTTCTCTGCTAAGGCTGTAGGTATCATAACTTGCTTAATTGTTGTACTCACGGGTAATACATCCTCTAAAATACTTGTTATCGCTGCTCCTGCTGTAGGTTCAAGTAAGGAACGAGCGCTAACTTCCAGTTTTACCTCTGAATGTAAATAAGGTAAGTCTTCATCGAAAAGTGACTTATAGTAAATATGTATTACTCTTGGTTCTGGGTATGTTCCATCACCCTTACCGTCAGGCTCTGCTTCTACTTGAAGCCATTTCTCCATGTCAGCTACAATAATCGCTTCTTGTAGCGAATGGCACAGTTCATCTCTAACAAAAATAGACGAAACCTTTCGCAACTGCTTTATTTGCTTTTTCGTTAAATTTCCCTCAAATCCCCAAATAGATGGATCTATAGCCAGATCTATGTCTTCGGAAAAACGACATATTACTTTCCATACCTTACTTAAGGATGTACCACCCTTGAATATTAGATGTTTAGCTATAGGTAACGTGAACACCAGTTGTAGGATTACCGTTACCCATAAGTCTTTTTCTATGGCTTGTACTGGCAAGCCTGTTTTATTAGCCGCCTGAGTTAATACAATTTGCCGTTGTACCTTGGATAGTTGAAAGTAATTATTCATATGCTTGTCTTGTGAAAGTTCTTATCCATGCTGGCATGAGTGCTTCATCTGCCAATACATTTTCTCTTTGTTCTTTCTGAAGCACATTCATTATTTGTTTGGCAATATCGTCAGTTACATTATTTTTTCCTATTTCCTTTAGAGCAAATGTAACTAACATTGCAAGTGGATTAGTGAAAGAAAGATTTTTCGGAGTCGTATATTTGAACTGTATAGAGCGACCATTTCCAAGGCTTACCTTACGCGGTGCACCATCAGTCAGATAAACTATATTCATTGGTACCTGGGTTGATATACCCAACCTATTCAAAGCATAAATGCCGGTAGGTACAATACGAGCTTTATCTCTACGTGCTATTGTTTCGGCAATTTGTTCTATGGATGGCATCAATATGCCAAGCCCCAAGACCGTATCAATCTCAGGATATAAATATATACCCCTAGCCAAACGTATGATGTCTCCTTTTGCAGTTAGTCGTTCAAGGCTTTTACCAACAGCTTTTACTTCACCGTATGATGTAAAATCTGAAGGAAAGAAGATGCTTCCCCTTCCCTTATCTTTTATTGCTGTCAAAATACTATCCTCTATGCTTGCCATTGAATTGTTTTTTGTCGCAAAAATATAAATTATTTGCGACTAATTCAAGAATTGGCCAAAATATAAATTACTATTAAATATTACTTATTAAGACACTATAGTCGTTTTAAATGATATTGGAATATTGTTTGGCAAAGAGGAAATTTTCGACAAGACAAAAGAGAAATATTAAGAAACCAAGAATGATAAAATTCTATGTATGGCTTGGGACAAGCTTGATAAGAAAGAAAAGCAGCAATTTATATTGGAAAATCAAACAGGAATATAGTAAAAGTTAGGAAAACTGAATTTTGATTATAACATACTATTGTCGTGGAGAGCTATCACATGCCATAAAATTTATTCCCAACAATAAATAATCTATCACGGAGATTAGTAGAAACTCAATCTTCAAAAAGATGAAACTCAAACCTTTTGTTTTCGCATTGTTTTCGCATGAAAAGAAAAAAAGCAGTCAGCGAATTGCTAACTGCCTGATTTTCAGTGTGGACCAGCCTGGGCTTGAACCAGGGACCTCCAGATTATGAGTCTGTTGCTCTAACCAACTGAGCTACAAGTCCGTCGATTTTACTCCTAAAACCAGCGCAAAAGTAATATTTTCTATTTATTCTCACAATATTTAAGGGCTTTTTTTTATAAAAAAACCTATATTTGACAAGAGTTTAGATATATATTGTATTTTTGCGAAACTTAATATTTTAATAGTTAGACATATGTCACAAAACACAAACGAATCTTATTTACACGGGCTCTCTGACCAACAGGTACAAGAAAATCGTCAGAAATACGGTTCCAACCTTCTGACTCCTCCCAAACGCCCTTCTATGTGGAAATTATATCTGGAAAAATTCCAGGATCCGGTCATACGGGTATTATTGGTGGCAGCGTTTTTTTCACTGGTCATTTCCATCATTGAAAGTGAATATGCAGAAACAATCGGTATCTTTTTTGCAATCTTCCTGGCTACCGGAATCGGCTTTTATTTTGAATACGATGCCAATAAGAAATTCGACTTGCTGAATGCGGTAGGTGAAGAAACTCCGGTCACGGTTATCCGCAACGGAAAAGTACACGAAATACCTAAAAAAGACATTGTGGTAGGTGATATCGTCATCCTCAATACGGGAGAGGAAGTACCTGCCGACGGAGTATTGCTGGAAGCCGTTTCACTGCAGGTTAACGAATCGACGCTGACGGGAGAGCTGATGGTCAACAAGACCACAGACCCGGCTCATTTTGATGAAGAAGCTACTTATCCTTCGAATACCGTCATGCGAGGTACCACCATTACCGACGGACATGGAATCATGAAGGTAGAACGGGTAGGTGATGCGACGGAAATCGGTAAAGTGGCCCGTCAGGCTACCGAGCAGAACCTGGAAGAGACCCCTCTGAACATTCAGTTGTCTAAACTGGCCAGTCTGATCGGTAAAATCGGATTTACCATCGCCGCACTAACTTTTATTATCTTCACCAGCAAGGATCTTTATCACTATCTTTCTGTGACAGAAGTGAATGACTGGCACCAGTGGCTGGACATTGCCCGGATTGTGCTGAAATACTTCATGATGGCAGTCACCTTAATCGTGGTTGCCGTACCGGAAGGATTGCCGATGAGCGTTACATTGAGTCTGGCACTCAACATGCGGCGCATGCTCAAGACCAACAACCTGGTGCGCAAAATGCATGCCTGCGAAACAATGGGTGCAATTACGGTCATCTGTACGGATAAGACCGGTACGCTGACACAGAATCAGATGCAGGTATACGAATCTCAGTTGAAAGACGAGGATACAGACCTCATCGCAGAAGGCATTGCGGTCAACTCTACGGCTTTCCTGGAAGAAAATCCGGAAGAAAAGAAACTCTCGGGAGTAGGAAATCCGACAGAGGTAGCTTTGCTGCTTTGGCTGAACGGTCAAGGAAAAGACTATATCACCTTACGCGACAATGCGAAGATTGTCAACCAGCTGACATTCTCTACGGAGCGTAAGTACATGGCTACGCTGGCCGATTCATCGCTGAAAAACAAAAGAATTCTTTACATAAAGGGCGCTCCCGAAATCGTCATGGGAAAATGCAAGCTGGACAACCCGCAGATTGCATCATACAACGAACAGCTGCTGGCTTACCAGAACAAGGCCATGCGTACCTTGGGAATCGCTTACCGGTATGTAGACCCGAACGAGATTACCGACTGTGCCGAGTTAGTCAACCAGGGAGGACTCAACTTCCTGGGTATTTTCGCCATCAGTGACCCTATCCGTCCGGATGTTCCGGCAGCCGTTGCCAAATGTCAGTCGGCCGGAATCGGCATTAAGATTGTCACGGGAGATACTCCGGGAACGGCAACCGAAATTGCCCGGCAGATTGGCTTGTGGACTCCTGCCGATACCGAAAGAAACCGGATTACCGGTGTGGAATTTGCGGCACTCAGTGATGAGGAAGCATTGGACAGAGTACTCGACCTGAAGGTGATGAGCCGTGCCCGTCCGATGGACAAGCAGCGTCTGGTACAGTTGCTGCAGAAGAAAGGGGCCGTAGTGGCAGTTACCGGTGACGGTACGAACGATGCTCCTGCCTTGAACCACGCACAGGTAGGCCTTTCCATGGGAAGCGGAACTTCTGTGGCGAAGGAAGCCAGCGATATCACATTGCTCGATGACTCCTTCCACAGCATCGCGACGGCTGTCATGTGGGGACGTTCGTTGTATAAGAACATCCAGCGTTTCATCGTATTCCAGCTGACCATCAACGTGGTGGCACTGTGCAGTGTGTTGCTGGGAGCATTCTTCGGAACCGAACTGCCGCTTACAGTTACACAGATGCTTTGGGTGAACCTGATTATGGATACCTTCGCAGCCATGGCACTGGCTTCTATTGCCCCGAGCATGGATGTGATGAACGAGAAGCCACGCCGTCAGAGCGATTTCATCATTACTCCTTCTATGCGTACCAATATTTTCGGGGTCGGTATCGGATTCCTGGTCATCCTGATGGGACTGCTTGCCTACTTTAAAGGCCTTCCCGGAGGCATGGATGTGCATCATCTGACTATCTTCTTTACGATATTCGTGATGCTGCAGTTCTGGAACCTGTTCAATGCAAGCGTATTCGGAACCAATCATTCCATCTTCAAGGATGCGTCACACGCACTGGGAATGCTCGGAGTGGCCCTCATCATTCTTGTAGGACAGATTCTGATTGTCTGCTTCGGAGGAAAAGTGTTCCGTACCGAACCTTTGTCGCTCACCGAATGGGGATACATCATTGGAGGAACTTCCTTTGTGCTGTGGATAGGAGAAATTATCAGAGCCATCAAACGAAAAAGTAATTCTACAAAGAACAGCTGATAATTATGGATACTCAAATAAAGAATATTATCTTCGACTGGGGTGGTGTATTGCTCGACCTCGACTTTGAGGGTTGCCTGCAACGGTTTGAGAAGGCAGGAGCCACTGAAATACGCAACCTGGTAACGGGAAAGAACGAAGCGGGCTTCTTCCACCAGTATGAATGTGGCATGATTTCCACGCCACAGTTCAGGGAGGAGATACGCCGGTTGACCGGCAACGGACTGCTGACGGATGATGAAGTGGATGCCATCTGGAACAGCGAATTGCTTTCCATTCCGGAAGAGAAACTGCGCCTGCTGATGGAGCTGTCGCAGAAGTACCGTATTTATCTGCTGAGTAATACCAATGAGCTTCACTGGAATTCGGCTTCGGGACGGGCTTTCCAATACGGAAATACCGACGTAAAGGAATACTTTACACAGATATTCCTTTCCTATGAGATGAAACTCGCCAAGCCCGACCCTGAGATTTTCCGAGCGGTGATGAATGCGGCCGGCTTGCGTCCGGAGGAAACCGTATTCATTGATGATGCGAAAGTAAACTGCGAAGCCGCTGTTTCAACCGGAATGCATGCGATGCATTACATTCCCGGAGAAGATCTGGCATTGTTATTTCAATAAGAATTTATGCAAATAGTACAAAGTGACACAATAGATAAACTGCCTTTTTCTGTAGCTACCATCGGCTGTTTCGACGGGGTACACCGGGGACACCGCTTTCTGATTGAACAAGTATGCACAGAGGCACGGAAAAGAGGACTCAACAGCATGTTGATTACTTTTCCGGTACACCCCCGGCAGGTGATGCAGAAAAGCTATCAGCCGGAACTGCTTTCTTGTCCGGCAGAAAAAGAATCCCTGCTCTTGCAGCAACAGGCAGACTATTGCCTGTTACTTCCCTTCACTCAGGAATTGTCGCAGTATTCGGCCAAACAGTTCATGCAGTTGTTGCATGAGCAGTATCATGTACGGGCGCTGGTTATCGGATACGACCACCGGTTCGGACACAACCGCAGTGAGGGATTTACCGACTACTGCCGGTATGGAAAAGAACTGGGAATGGAAATTGTCCAGGCCAAGGGACTGGTAGAGGAAGGTATCTCCATCAGTTCATCGGCCATCAGACGGTTGTTGTCGGAAGGACAGATAGAACAGGCCAATCATTTCCTGGGATACAATTACAGCCTGGAGGGAACGGTCACGGAAGGATTCAAAATCGGACGGAAACTGGGTTTTCCTACTGCCAATATACAACCGGCATGCGGTGACAAACTGATTCCCGGAAACGGGGTTTATGCCGTACGGGTACACCTGGATGCGCACTGTTATCCGGCCATGCTCAACATCGGATACCGGCCAACGGTAAACAACGGGAACAACCTGAGCATTGAAGCCCATATACTGAATTATTCCGGCGATATCTATCATTGTCCCGTGCGTATCGAGTTTATCTCTTTTATCCGGAAAGAAGCGAAATTTGAGGACCTGACTGCCTTGAGCCGGCAGTTGGAAGAAGACCGGAAAAATGTGACACGGATGTTTTCCTCCCTGTCCGGGGTTTATGGGAGCCAACAGTAAAACAGGCATTACTCCTACAACCTGAACAGAAGTTTCCCGAAAGGAAGAAGCAAAAGCATTATTGGAAAAGTCCGCCTGTAGAAAAGCGGAGAAGCATCCTCTTTATACAACACTCCCCCGAAAGTACTCACATACTTTCGGGGGAGATATTTTATTATACGATCGTTTATTTGCTCAATTCACGAGAACGTTCACCCAGGTATCCGCCGTGATGACGCTTGCTGTATTCCTCAATGGTAAAACCGGTCTGATGCATGGTCTCTACTACCAAAATATCACCGATTACCGTCATCATCGTGGTAGATGTAGTCGGAGTCATTCCCAACGGACATACTTCATCCGGATGTCCGGTTGCCAGGCAGATATCGGCAGCCTTAGCCAATGGGCTGTCAGGATTTCCGGTGATTACAATCTTCTTGAGTGCCGGATTCAACTGATGTGCCAGTTGAGTCAGTTCTACAATCTCACGGGTCTTGCCAGAGTTAGAAATCAGCAACAGCAGGTCATTTTCCTGCAGGATACCCAAATCTCCATGCTGAGCCTCACTCGGATGCAGAAAAACCGCAGGAATACCCGTTGAGCAAAATGTAGTAGCTATATTCATAGCGATCTGTCCGGCCTTTCCCATACCGCTGGTCACCAGCTTGCCATGTTTGCGATGTACCTGTTCCACAATCAAAGCAACTGCTTTTTCATAGGCATCCGTCACAGGAATGTTCAACACTGCCTGAGCTTCACGCTGCAATAAATCTTTTATAGACGAAATCATATCTGAAATAGTTTATAAAGTCGGACAGCCGACTAATTTAACAATTGTATTAATTCCTCGAATGTATTTGCCACACTGTAATAATTTCCGAGCGGACGATGCACGAAGTGTGTAGCTTCCAACCGTTCCATGAACCTCAGAAGATCATCCCAAAAACCGTTGACGTTATAAAATACAACCTTTTTGCCATGGTAACCGATGCTGGCGGCCGCCATTACATGAAACACTTCATCCAGCGTACCGATACCTCCGGGCAAAGCAACCATGATTTCCGATTCTCTCACCATGATATCTTTCCGGTCACTCAAATCCATGCAGCGGAAAGTAACATCCAGCAGGTCGCTGACCATGGCCCGTTCCTCCAGCTTGGTAGGAACCACTCCCATCAGCATTCCGCCGTTCTCCTTGGCCGCACGTGCCACCGCTTCCATCAGTCCGGTATTGGAGCCTCCGTAAACCAACCATTTTCCGTGTTGTCCCATCCATGTTCCCAGCTGGCTCGCAGCTTCCATATACACTGCGTCTATCTGATTGGAGGCAGAACAAAAGATTGCTATTTTTTTCATATATTCTATTTTTAGTCCAAACAAGTTTGCTACTGCACAACTGAACCTGATGCAAATATCTGTATTTTTTCAGTGAAAGACAATAAGTAATATGTATTTTTGCATCGAATTTAGAATCCCGGTACAAAACTTATGACATATAATACTTTCATTTTGCCCAACGGACTGCGCATCATCCATACTCCCAGTCCTACACGGGTAGCCTATTGCGGCTATGCCATCGACGCAGGAACCCGCGATGAACTTCCGGAAGAGGGAGGAATGGCTCACTTCGTGGAGCATCTCATCTTTAAAGGGACGCAAAAACGGCGGGCATGGCACATTCTCAACCGTATGGAGAATGTGGGAGGAGACTTGAATGCATATACCAACAAAGAAGAAACAGTGGTTTACAGTGCATTCCTGAAAGAGCATTTTTCAAGGGCACTGGAGCTGCTGACGGATATCGTCTTTTTCAGCACCTTCCCGCAGCAGGAAGTGGAAAAGGAAAGAGAGGTAGTCATCGATGAAATCCAAAGCTACGAAGATACTCCGGCCGAACTGATATTCGATGATTTTGAAGAACTCATTTTCCCCAATCATCCCTTAGGGAAAAACATCTTGGGAACACCCGGGCAACTGAGGAAGTATACTACGCAAAATATTTTACAGTTTACGGGAAGATACTATTACCCGTCGAACATGGTATTCTTCATTTCGGCCGACCTGGATTTCAAGCGTATCATCCGCATGGTGGAAAAAGCCACCCAGGGAATCACCGACCGTTCGGCTGAAAGAATGCAGCGGCAGTCTCCTCTCCCCTATCAGCCGGTACGGCGTACCGTCCTCAAGGACACCCATCAGTCGCACGTAATGATAGGAGGCCGCGGATACAGTGCCTACGACCACAAGCGTACCGGACTGTATCTGCTCAACAACATCCTGGGAGGTCCCGGAATGAACAGTAAACTGAATGTATCGCTCCGCGAGAAGAGAGGACTGGTCTACAATGTAGAATCGAACCTGACTGCCTATACAGATACCGGAACCTTCTGCATTTATTTTGGTTGCGACCATGAAGATACGGATCTTTGCATCGAACTGGTCCATAAGGAACTGAAACGGCTTCGCGACAAAGGCCTGACCACCATGCAGCTGCATGCAGCCCAGAAACAGATTATCGGACAGATAGGAGTGGCATCCGACAACTTTGAGAACAATACCCTCAACATGGCCAAATGCTTCCTGCATTACCGCCATTATGAAGAAGAGTCGGAAGTCTTCCAGCGCATCAATGCCCTCACGCCTTCCCAGCTGCTGGACATTGCCAATGAAATGTTTGCCGAAGACTATCTCACTACACTGATTTACCGATAACCCCGGCACCTCAGAAAAAGACTTCTGCCACTGTGGCTTATCGGAGTTTTATTTTTGACGGAAAGCACAAAAACACTATCTTTGTATTGTTGAACTTAGGAATTGAATAAAATTACATACGTTATGAAAATAGAAGAGAAACTGAGTACCTCAGTGATAAACGGAATAAAAGAATTGTACGGAGCAGATGTTCCTGCCAAGATGGTACAATTGCAGAAAACAAAGAAAGAGTTCGAGGGACATCTCACTCTGGTAGTCTTCCCCTTCCTGAAAGTTTCCAAGAAAGGTCCGGAACAGACCGCACAGGAAATTGGAGAATATCTGAAGCAGAATGAGCCAGCCATCGCCGCTTACAATGTCATCAAAGGATTTTTGAATCTTACTATTGCATCAGACGTATGGATTGACTTGCTGAATACCATCCACGCAGACGCACAGTGGGGAATCAAACAGCCGCAGGCAGACGCACCGCTGGTAATGATTGAATATTCTTCACCCAATACCAACAAACCGCTGCACCTGGGTCATGTCCGCAATAACCTCCTCGGAAACGCACTGGCCAACGTAATGGCAGCCAACGGCAACAAGGTGGTTAAGACCAACATCGTAAACGACCGAGGCATCCACATCTGCAAGTCCATGCTTGCCTGGCTGAAATACGGCAACGGTAAAACTCCGGAATCATCCGGCAAGAAGGGCGACCACCTGGTAGGTGATTACTACGTAGCCTTCGACAAGCATTACAAGGCAGAAGTAGCCGAACTGATGGAAAAAGGCCTCAGCAAAGAAGAAGCCGAAGCTCAGTCACCACTGATGCAGGAAGCCCGTGAAATGCTCCGCAAATGGGAAGCAAACGACCCGGAAGTCCGTGCCCTGTGGAAGAAAATGAACGAATGGGTATACGCCGGATTCGATGCCACTTACAAGATGATGGGAGTTGGATTCGACAAGATTTATTACGAATCAGATACCTATCTGGAAGGAAAGGAAAAAGTCATGGAAGGACTGGAGAAGGGATTCTTCTTCCGCAAGGAAGACGGTTCTGTATGGGCCGACCTTACTGCCGAAGGACTGGACCACAAGCTCCTGCTCCGCGGTGACGGTACTTCCGTATACATGACACAGGATATCGGTACTGCGAAACTCCGTTTCCAGGACTATCCGATCAATAAAATGATTTATGTAGTAGGAAACGAACAGAACTACCACTTCCAGGTGCTCTCTATCCTGCTCGACAAACTGGGATTCGAATGGGGCAAGGACCTGGTACACTTCTCTTACGGAATGGTTGAACTGCCGGAAGGAAAGATGAAGAGCCGTGAAGGTACTGTAGTTGATGCCGACGACCTGATGGAAGCCATGATTGAAACAGCTAAGGAAACCAGCAACGAACTGGGCAAGCTCGACGGACTGACTCAGGAAGAAGCCGACAACATCGCACGTATCGTCGGTCTGGGCGCCCTGAAATATTTCATTCTGAAAGTAGATGCACGGAAGAACATGACGTTCAACCCGAAAGAATCCATCGATTTCAACGGAAATACCGGACCGTTCATCCAGTATACCTACGCACGTATCCAGTCTATCCTGCGCAAGGCAGCCGAAGCAGGTATCGAAGTTCCGGCTACACTTGCCAAAGGCATTGAACTGAGTGCCAAGGAAGAGGGACTGATCCAGATGCTGGCCGACTTCACTGCTGTAGTAGCTCAGGCCGGTACCGACTACAACCCGTCTATCCTTGCCAACTATGCATACGATCTGGTAAAAGAATACAATCAGTTCTACCATGATTTCAGCATCCTGCGCGAAGAAAACGAAGCCTTGAAGGTATTCCGTCTGACTTTGAGCCAGAATGTCGGCAAGGTGGTAAAACTGGCCATGGGATTGTTGGGTATCGAAGTACCTGAAAGAATGTAATTTCTCTTTCAATTAAAATCATAGTTAACGCAGGTTTTAGGGGGAGGTCTGGAACAGAATTCCGCTAAGACCTGCGTTTTTTCGTTTCATTACACATCAATTATGGGTAAACAGAAATATTATGTAGTATGGAAAGGGGTAAATCCGGGAATATACACTTCATGGACCGAGTGCCAGCTCCAGATAAACAATTACAAGGGAGCCCTGTACAAGTCCTTTTCTACCCGGGAAGAAGCAGAAGCAGCCCTTTCCTCTCCTGCACACCTTTATCTTCAGCCCAAAGAAAAAGCCTCTGCCCCGCTTTCAGACAGTGCCCTGTCGGCTGTAGGCTATGAACCGGACAGTTGGGCAGTAGATGCCGCTTGCAGCGGAAATCCCGGTCCCATGGAATACCGTGGAGTCGACCTGCTTACCGGAAAAGAAATCTTTCATTTCGGCCCTATCTGCGGCACCAACAATATCGGAGAATTCCTGGCCATCGTCCACGGACTGGCACAGATGAAGCGGGACGGAATACAGAAAACCATCTACTCCGACAGTGCCAATGCCCTCAAATGGGTCAGAGAGAAAAAATGCAAGACCCAGCTGGAGCGTACGGAAAAGACAGCTGCCGTATACCAGCTGATAGCACGTGCCGAGAAATGGCTGCAAGAAAACACGTATACCACTCCCCTGCTGAAATGGCAGACCACCCTTTGGGGCGAAATCCCTGCCGATTTCGGTAGAAAATAACAGATCAGCTTATGAAAAAGAGATTGCTTTTTATACTTTCGTTCTTTGCTGCCGTACTGGGTTATTTCGTATTGCAGAAACCCTGTTTCATGTTCTATAATGACGCAGCAGGCAAGGGAGCTTCCCTCTCTGATTTTATGGATGTCATGTTTCACGGCATCAGCCTGGATGCAGCCACGGCCGGATACCTGGTAGCCATTCCCTGGCTGGCAGTCCTGGTCAGTGTATGGTTCAAGCGCTTTCCCCTGCGGAAAATACTGATAGGCTATTATGTATTGATTGCCCTCATCACCTCACTGATCTTTGTCGGCGACATGTGTCTGTATCCGTTCTGGAACTTCAAGCTCGATGCTTCCGTATTCTTCTATCTGGATTCTCCGAAGAATGCGATGGCCAGTGTGTCTACGGCCTTCATCCTGCTCCGTATCCTGCTGATTCTGCTGCTCTCCGGAGTCTTCTTCGGCATACTGTATCTCATTACTCCGCGCATGCTCCCACCGGTCATCCGGAAATTGACCACCACAGCCTTACTGCTGCTTTCGGGAGGCATTCTCTTTGTAATTATCCGGGGAGGCGTCACGGAATCGACTTCCAACATCGGACAGGTGTACTACTGCAACAATGAGTTTCTGAACCATTCGGCAGTGAATCCGGCATTCAGTCTGCTGGCATCGGTCAGCAAGACCAAAAACTATGCCGACCAGTTCGATTATCTTCCGGAAGCACAGCGCGACTCGCTGTTCAAAAACCTGTATCCTACCGAAGGGAAAAATACCGTTGAACTGCTCCGTACTTCACGTCCCGACATCCTGATCATTATCATGGAGGGATTCGGAGCCACGATGGTGGAATCACTCGGAGGCGTCAAAGGAGCCAGTCCAAACATCGACCGTCTGTCGAAAGAAGGTATCTGGTTCACCCGCTGCTATGCCAACAGTTACCGTACCGACCGGGGAACCGTCTGCACATTGAGCGGCTATCAGAGTTTTCCGGACCTGTCGGTCATGAAAATACCGGCCAAAAGCCGTACCCTCCCTTCCATTGTCGGAAAACTCGCACAGGAAGGCTATCAGAGCGATTTTCTGTATGGAGGAGATATCAACTTCACAAACATGAAAAGCTACTTGCTGGAGTCCGGATATCAACGTCTGAAGGCCGATGTGGACTTCAGTCTGGCACAGCGCCAGAACCCGTGGGGAGTCAACGACGACGTAACCTTCGAAGACCTGTACCAGACCATCCGGAAGCGGACCCAAAAAGACAGTCCCTGGCATACGGCTTTCCTGACCCTCAGCAGTCACGAACCGTTTAAGGTACCTTTCCAGCAGTTGGACGAAGCACAGCCCAATGCCTTTGCCTTCACCGACCAGTGTCTGGGAGAATTTATCGACCGCCTCAAGCAGTTGCCTGTATGGAAGAACCTGCTCGTCATCTGCCTTCCCGACCACGGATTCTATTATCCGATGGAAGGCTATGCCCACGATGCCCGCATCCACCACATCCCCATGCTGTGGCTCGGAGGTGCCGTGCGGGAGCCCATGGTCATCGACCGTATCATGAACCAGAGCGACCTGGCCGCCACCCTGCTGGCACAGTTGGGCATAGCGCATAAGGAATTTGATTTCAGCCGCAATGTACTCGGAGAAGAATATGTATACCCCTTTGCCTACTGGAGTTTCGGAGGAGGTGTTGCCTTTGCCGACAGCACCGGAGTAAGCGTATACGACCTGAATGCAGAGCGTCCCATCATCGAATCGCCCGATGCCAGTGAAAACCGTGTATTGCGGGCGAAAGCCATCCTCCAGAGCTCATACGACAATCTGGGAGCAAGATAATTCAGTTCCCTTCCTCAGGGCCTTATCCTACTGAAGGCCCTATATACAACAAAGGTGCGGGCCGTAATGCTACAGCCCGCACCTTTTGTTTTTATTTCATCCAACTGTCCGGATTGATCAATCCTTCCGGTTGGCACGCTTACGTTCGTTCTCGTCCAGAATAATCTTACGCATACGCATGCTCTTCGGAGTTACCTCTACGTATTCATCTTCCTTGATGTATTCCAGTGCTTCTTCCAGAGAGAAGATTACCGGCGGAATGATACGCGCCTTGTCATCCGAACCCGAAGCACGCATGTTGGTCAGCTTCTTCGACTTGGTCACATTGATTACCAGGTCGTTCTCATGTACATGCTCACCCACTACCTGTCCAGCATACACCTCATCCTGCGGATAAATGAAGAACTTACCACGGTCCTGCAGTTTATCGATGGCATATGCAAATGCCGTACCACTTTCCATGGCAATCATAGATCCGTTCGTACGACGGTCGATTTCCCCCTTATAAGGCTGATATTCCTTGAAACGGTGAGCCATGATTGCCTCACCCTGAGAAGCTGTCAGCACATTCGTACGCAATCCGATGATACCGCGCGAAGGCATGTTGAACTCAATGTTCACACGGTCGCCCTGTGTTTCCATCGAAGTCAGGTCTCCCTTACGTCGAGTCACCATATCAATCATCTTGCTGGCAAACTCTTCCGGAACACTGATCGTCAGTTCTTCGATAGGCTCACACTTCACACCGTCAATCTCCTTGTAGATTACCTGAGGCTGTCCTACCTGGAGCTCGTATCCCTCACGGCGCATGGTCTCAATCAAGACAGACAGGTGCAATACACCACGTCCCGACACGATCCATTTGCCATCCTCATTCTCGGTCTTGCGTACCCGCAGAGCCAGGTTCTTATCAAGCTCCTTCATCAGACGGTCGTGAATGTGGCGTGAAGTCACAAACTTACCTTCCTTACCGAAGAACGGAGAATCGTTGATAGAGAACAGCATGCTCATTGTCGGCTCATCAATAGCGATAGGAGGCAGTGGTTCCGGATTTTCGAAATCACAGATGGTATCACCGATTTCAAAACCTTCTACACCTACAATGGCACAGATATCTCCCGAAGAAACCTCTTCCACTTTCTTGCGGCCCAGTCCTTCGAAAGTATGTACTTCCTTGATCTTTGACTTAACCAGTGTACCGTCACGCTTGGCCAGTGTAATGTTCATACCTTCCTTCAGGGTACCGCGGTGTACACGTCCCACAGCGATACGGCCTGTATATGATGAATAATCCAAAGAAGTAATCAGCATCTGAGGAGTTCCTTCCAGACGTTCCGGAGCAGGAATATATTTCAGGATGGCATCCAGCAGCGGAGTGATGGTACCGGTAGGTGTCTTCCAGTCCTCTCCCATCCAGTTGTTCTTGGCAGAACCGTAAATTACCGGGAAGTCCAGCTGGTCTTCCGTAGCATTCAGGCTGAACATCAGGTCGAATACCATTTCATGTACCTCTTCCGGACGGCAGTTTGGCTTATCCACCTTGTTGACAACTACAATCGGCTTCAGTCCGATCTGCAGTGCCTTCTGCAATACAAAGCGAGTCTGAGGCATCGGACCTTCAAAAGCATCTACCAGCAGAATGCATCCGTCCGCCATATTCAATACACGTTCTACTTCTCCACCGAAGTCGGCGTGTCCCGGAGTATCGATGATATTGATTTTAGTACCTTTATAGTTGATAGATACATTCTTGGAAAGGATCGTTATCCCTCTTTCACGTTCCAGATCGTTGTTATCCAAAACCAGTTCACCGTTGGTCTGGTCATTGCGGAACAGGT